>Ga0209678_1000026_pt1 | contig 73060 bp, 58 predicted proteins | sample WorMetilvaeELBA1_FD_187404 | JGI IMG/M metagenome (GOLD analysis project Ga0209678, IMG submission 187404) | Marine gutless worms symbiont microbial communities from Max Planck institute for Marine Microbiology, Germany - Olavius ilvae ELBA.1... ...
CGGCGCAACGTCGTCGAGCGCGCCATCTGCCGGCTCAAGGACTGGCGCCGCATCGCCACCCGATACGACCGCCTCGCGGTCAACTTCGCCGCCGCCGTCTACCTCGCCGCCATCGTCTGTTGCTGGTTATGAGTCCGGAGCCTAGAAGCTCTGGCGGACGCGCAGCCACTGGTAGCGGTCGATCGACTGCACCGCCAGGCGCTTGAGCTCGGGCCCGCGCACGATCGTCAGGTCGATCGCGTCGCCGGCGTCGCCGTGGGCCCAGATCGCGCGGTAGAAGTCCGCCATCGACGCCACCGGCCGGTCGCCGACGGCGAGGATCAGGTCGCCCACCTCGATGCCGGCCGCTTCCGCCGGGCCCTCCGCCGCGACGCGGCCGACGAAGACGTGGTCCTGGATCGCGCGCGGATAGACGCCCAGCCACGGCCGGTACGGACCGGCGCGCCGGCCGCCGTCCAAAAGCTCCGCCAGCACCGGCTTCAGCACGTCGATGGGGATGAACATGTTGCCGGCCAGCGGCTGGCCTGACGACGCGGCGTCGCCGACGAACAGGCTGCCGACGCCCAGGAGGCGGCCGTCGGCACCGATCAGCGCGGCGCCGCCGAAGCCGGCATGGGGCGGTGCCGTGAAGATCGCGTTCTCCAGCAGGTATTCCCAGTAGCCGGCGAACTCGCGGCGGGCGACGACATAGGCGCCCTGCGCCGCGCCGGGCCCGGCGCGCGTCGCCACCAGCACCTGGTCGGAGACGGCGAGCGCCGCCGAACTGCCGAGCGGCAGGGGCGTCGCGTCGATCGGCTCCAGGGCACGGACCAGGCCGAAGCCGGTCTCGTGGTCGTAGGCGACGACCTCGGCCGCGACGCGGCGCTCGTCGCCCAGCACCAGGTCGACCGCGGTCGCCTCCAGGATGACGTAGCCGATGGTCAGCACCAGGCCGCTGTCGTCGATGACGACGCCGGAGCCTTCGCGGCGGGTGCCCAGCGTGCCGGCGGTGCGCGCGTTCGCGGCGATCTCCGCGTCGACGCCGACGACCGCGCGGAACAGCGCGGCGGCGTCGACCTCGGCGCGCGCCGGCGCCTGCAGCGCCAGGGCGACGACGGCGAGCGCGAGCAGGCGGAACAACGGGGTCTTGGGCATCGGCACCTCCGGGGGCACGGCCGCCAGGGTTCGACCCTATGATAGGGGCAACGCGCCCGCTAGCGAGGGCGTGTCACGCAAAGGTGACGGATCACGCCGCCGGCGTCGCCGGCGCGGTGCGGACCGGCTTCTTCCGCATCGTCTCGCGGCGCACGATGTAGACGCCGCACAGCATCACCACCGCCGTGCCGCCCAGCACGAAGGCGTCCGGCAGCGTGCCCCAGACCAGATAGCCGAACAGCACCGCCCAAACCATGTGCCCGTAGTCGAGCGGCGCCAGGATCGGCACCGGCGCGAGGCGATAGGCCTGGGCCAGCAGCACATGGCCGGCCGCGCCGCAGACGCCGAGGCCGAGGAACAGCAGCAGGTCCTCCGAGCGGATCGGCACCCAGGCGGGCGCGCCCAGCGCGCCGCCGACGATGGCGTGCGTCATCAGCGCGTAGATGACGATGGCGCCGGTCGACTCGGTGCGGCTCATGCCCCGCATCCAGATCATCATCAGCGCGTAGAGCAGCGCCGCCACCAGCACATACACGGCGTCGATGCCGAAGATGCCGCTGCCCGGCCGCACGATGACCAGCACGCCCAGGAAGCCGACAATCACCGCCGACCAGCGGTGCAGGCCGACGTGCTCCCGCAAGAGCGGGACCGACAGCGCGGTCATGAACAGCGGCGCGGCGAAGGCGATGGCGATGGCGTCGGCGATCGCCATGTTGCGCAGCGCCTCCGTGAACAGGACCAGCGCCGTGAGTCCGACCAGCGCCCGGCCGATGTGCTGCGGCAGCCGCCGCGTACGCAGCGAGCTGAAACCACCGTTGCGCCACAGCACCCAGGCGGCGGCCACCGGCAGGGCGACGATGCTGCGCACGCTGGCGAGCTGCAGCGGCTCGTAGCGCACCACCAGGAGCTTCAGCAGGGTGTCCATGGCGGCGAGCGACAGCACGCCGGCCAGTACCAGCGCGATGCCCATGGCGATGCGCCGCCGGTCGGCCTCGCTTGTCGGGGCGCAGGGGGCACCCGTCGGCGCGCAGGGGGCGTCCGCCGTCATCTCAGTCCTCCAACAGTGCGCCGGCGCGGCGGTGCGGCAACGGCACGGTGCCGGCGACCTTGGCGACGATAGCGCCCGGGCGCACCAGCTTATGGTGCTGGCGCGACAGCACGACGCCGTCGGTCCGGGTCACGACCGGCGTGCGCGCGTGGCTCGCGTCTGTGGCCGCGGGGTCGACGATCTCGGCAATCAGGTCGCCGGCCGCGACCGCGTCGCCCAGCGTGACCGCGTAGACGATCAGCCCGGCGACAGGCGCGCGCAGCGTATCGACGGCCGTGAGCGGGCTGGCGTCGCGCGACAGGGGTGGCGGCGTGCCGCTCTCGCCGGCGAGGACGCCACGCCCGGTGAGGAAGCGGATCAGGCGGTCGGCGTCGTCGGCCGCCAGCGCGTCGTCGACCTCGGCCTGGCCGCGGTACTCGATGGTCGCCGCCAGGCAGGCCGGCGGCACCGGCGTCGCCGCACCGACCCGGGCGGCCAGCCGCCACCACACGCCGGCGACCATCTCGTCGAAGGCACCGCCGCCGGAGTCCTCGGCCAGCAGCGTCGCGGCGCTGCCCAGCTGTGCCGCCAGGTCGCGCGCGTCGGGCCACAGCGGCGTGCCGAGATAGAGGTGCAGCAGCGCCTCCAGGTCGCAGTGCATGTCCAGCACGATGTCGGCGTCGATCGCCAGCGCCAGCACGGCCCGGCGCAGCGCTGACAGCTCGCTGGTGGCGTCCAGTTTGGCGACGGCGCTCAGGAGCGCGGCGCGGATCGTCGCGACGTTGGCGTCCGCGTCGGCGCAGAGCCGGCCCTCGACCACGCCGGCGACCGCGTCCGTTAGGTCGGGCCAGCCGCGGTTGAAGTTGCCGGCACCGCCCAGCTCGTAGCGCCCGGCGTGGTGGCCGCCGACGACCTGGCCGAGGCCGATGGGGTTGGCCGCCGGCAGGACGACGATCTCGCCGGTGACCTGCCCATGCAGCGCGTCGAGCCGCCGCACCAGGTGGTGCGCGACCAGCATCGCCGGCAGCTCGTCGGCGTGCATCGCGGCCTGCAGATAGGCCTTCGGCCGCGCGCCCGGCGTGCCGTAGCGGAACACGCGCAGCGTGCGCGCGGTGCCCGGACTCGCGCCCGGCAGCGGCAGGGTTTCGACCCGGCGGGACATGGCGCGGGACATGGCGGCGGCGACGGTGACCAGCGCCCCAATCCGAGTCAAGCGGCGCCTCCGCATGGCAGCCGTGCGGCGCTTCCGGGTGCGACCGACTCCGGGCCCCTGCGTGCTATAAATCGCCCGAACATGAGCGATCCTTTCGACCTCAGCGATCCGGCCCCCGCGCCGCCCGCACCGCCGCCGCGCGCGTCGGCCGAGGCGCCGTATCTGGCCGGCCTCAACCCGGTGCAGCGCCAGGCCGTCGACGCGCTGGACGGGCCGGTGCTGGTGCTGGCCGGCGCCGGCACGGGCAAGACCCGCGTCCTGACCACGCGTCTGGCGCACCTGCTGTTTCTCGGCAGGGCGCGGCCGTGGGAGGTGCTGGCCGTCACCTTCACCAACAAGGCGGCGCGCGAGATGCGCGAGCGCGTCGGCGCCATGCTGGGCGGCCCGGCCGAGGCGATCTGGCTCGGCACGTTTCACGCGCTGGCCGCGCGCATCCTGCGCAAGCGCGCCGAGCTGGTCGGTCTGCATTCGAACTTCACGATCCTCGACGACGATGACCAGCAGCGCCTGGTCAAGCAGCTGCTGGCGGCGCACGAGATCGACGACAAGCGCTGGCCGGCGCGGCTGCTGCACGGCGTCATCCAGCGCTGGAAGGACCGCGGCCTGACGCCGGAGCGCGTGACCGCGGCGGAGGCCGGCGACCTGGCCGGCGGCCGCCTGCTGGAGCTCTACGCCGACTATCAGGAGCGCCTGCGCACGCTGAATGCCTGCGATTTCGGCGACCTGCTGCTGCACAACCTGACCCTGTTCCAGCAGCACGCCGACGTGCTGGCCGACTACCAGCGCCAGTTCCGCTACATCCTGGTCGACGAGTATCAGGACACCAATGTCGCCCAGTATCTGTGGTTGAGGCTCTTGGCGCAGGGCCACAAGAACATCGCCTGCGTCGGCGACGACGACCAGTCGATCTACGCCTGGCGCGGCGCCGAGGTCGGCAACATCCTCAAGTTCGAGCACGACTTTCCGGGCGCCAAGGTCGTCCGCCTGGAGCAGAACTACCGCTCGACCGGCCACATCCTGGGCGCCGCGGCGGGCCTGATCGCCAACAACGACGGCCGCCTGGGCAAGACGCTGTGGACCGCCGACGACCTGGGCGACACCGTCACCGTGCGCGGCGTCTGGGACGCCGAGGAAGAGGCGCGGGTGATCGGCGACCGGGTCGAGGACCTGCAGCGCAGGGGCAAGAAGCTGGCCGAGATGGCCGTCCTGGTGCGCGCCAGCTTCCAGATGCGCGAGTTGGAGGAGCGCTTCCTGACGCTGGGCATCCCCTACCGCGTGATCGGCGGCCCGCGCTTCTACGAGCGCCTGGAGCTGCGCGACGCCATCGCATATCTGCGCGTGATCCAGTCGCCCGACGACGACCTGGCCTTCGAGCGCATCGTCAACAAGCCTAAGCGCGGCCTGGGCGACGCGTCGTTGCGCGTGCTGCACGAGGCGGCGCGGCTGGGCCGCACCTCGCTCTACGCTGCGGCGCGTGCGGTGGTGTCGACGGACGAGCTGAAACCGCGGGCGCGGCGCACGTTGGGCGCGCTGCTCGCCGACTTCGACCGCTGGCGGGTCCTGCGCGAGACGGTGCCCCACACGGAGCTGGCGGAGACCGTGCTCGACGAGTCCGGCTACACCGCGATGTGGCAGGCCGACAAGTCGCCGGAGGCGCCGGGGCGGCTGGAGAACCTCAAGGAGCTGATCGTCGGCATGGCCGAGTTCGAGAACCTGGGCGGCTTCCTCGAGCACGTCAGCCTGGTGATGGAGAACGTCGAGCGCGCCCAGGGCGACATGGTCAGCATCATGACCCTGCACGGCGCCAAGGGGCTGGAATTCGACAGCGTTTTCCTGCCAGGCTGGGAAGAGGGGCTGTTCCCGCACCAGCGCAACATGGACGAGAACGGCCTGAACGGCCTGGAGGAGGAGCGGCGCCTCGCTTATGTCGGCCTGACGCGCGCCAAGCGCCGCGCCCATGTGCTGTTCGCCGCCAACCGCCGCATGCATGGCTCGTGGATCAGCGCCATCCCCAGCCGCTTTGTCGACGAGCTGCCGCAGGACCACGTCGAGGTGCAGTCCGACAGCGGCCTCTATGGCGGCTATGGCGGCAGCCGCCAGGGTCACGGCGGCGCCTTCGCCGACGCCACCAGCCCGGCTTACGGCGCCGCCTTCGAGCGCATGCGCTTCGCCCAGCGCCGCGGCATGCCGGGACCGGGCGACCCGATGACGATAGAAGCGACGGCGCAGGTGATCGATCATTCGACCGCGCCGGCCGGCGGCTATGCCGCGGGCGACCGCGTGTTTCACCAGAAGTTCGGCTACGGCGCGATCGCCGCGGTCGACGGCAACAAGCTGGAGATCGCGTTCGACAAGGCGGGGACGAAGAAGGTGCTGGACAGCTTCGTTATTCCGGCCGACCTGGCGGGCTGAGCGTGGGGGCGCTCACCGGCCGGGACTACGGCGTGGCGGTTGTCATCGTCGCGATTTGCGCCGCGCTCGTTTACCTCGGCTACGGCGTCGCCCTGCCGAGCCTGATGACCTGGTTCCCGCAGGCCGAGAAGCCGCTCAGCCTGCCGGCGACCCAGACGTTGCTGTTCATGCGCGCGGTGGCGCTGGTCGCCGGCGGCGTTGCCCTCTGGCTGGTCTGGCGCGCCTGCGTGACGGCGGAACCGCCGCGCAGCGTGGTATTGCCCGCGGCGCTCTGGCTCGCCACGCTGGCCATGGAGGGCACGTGGCACATCGCTTTCCACGTGCTGCGGCGCTTCGAACTGGCGCTGGCGGTGGCGGGGGTCGAATTCGTCCTGGCGATCGTGCTGTGGCGCGTCTTCAGGCGTTACAACAAGATCGCCGGCTTCCTGATGCTGCTGATCCTGATCTGGGTGTTCTACACATTGCGCGAGGCGCACCGGTTCTGGCAGCTCAACCCCGCGCTGTGAGTCGCCGCGCGACGCGCACCTGGCTCGCACTGGCCGGCTTTCTGGCCCTGTCCTACGGTGTCGCCGCGATCGGCGGCGCGGTCACCGGACCCGCCATTGACGCCTGGTACGCGGGCTTGGCGCGACCCCCGCACACGCCGCCGGACTGGCTGTTTGCGCCGGTCTGGACCGTGCTCTACGGCATGATCGCGGTCGCAGGCTGGCTGGCCTGGCGCCGCACGTGGGACGCCGGGCTGGGCTGGACCGCGGCGGCCCACCCGCTGTTCCTGTGGGGCCTGCAACTCGTGCTGAATCTCGGCTGGACGCTGCTGTTCTTCGGGCTGCGGGACCCGATGCTGGCGTTTGTCGAGATCCTGGTGCTGCTCGCCGCCATCGCCCTGACTATCTGCGCCTTCCAGGGCGTCAGTCGGGCCGCGGCCTGGCTGTTGGTGCCGTACTTCCTGTGGGTCGGCTATGCCGCGACGCTGACCTTCGGCATCGTGCAGCTCAACCCGTCGGTATGACCGGGGCCGGCTGGAAGCTGACCTGCTTCGCGCCCGAGGCCGCGCTGCCGGCGCTCGAGGCGGCGCTCGAGCCGTTCGCCGCGGCCGTCGCCACGTTCCCGGCGGACGACGGGCCTTGGCGGCTCGAGGCCTACGGTGGCGGCCTGCCCGACGAGGCGGGGCTCAAGACCGCGCTCGCGGACGGCGCCGCGACCGCCGGCGTGCCGGCGCCCGAGGCACACGTCGTCTGGCTGCCGCAGATCGACTGGCTCAAGGCCAACCGGGCCAGCTTCGCGCCGCTGCGGGTCGGCCGCTACTTCATCCACGACTCCGACTATGCGGGCACGGTGCCGCCGGGCGCCGTCGGCCTGCGGGTCGACGCGGCAACGGCGTTCGGCTCGGGCGCGCATGCGACGACCGCGGGCTGCCTCTTGGCGCTCGACGCGCTGGCGCGGCGCCGGCGGCCAGGCCACGTGCTCGACATGGGCTGCGGCAGCGGCATTCTGGCGTTGGCCGCGGCGCGTACGTTCCGCGCCCGCGTCACCGCCGTCGACGTCGATCCGGAGGCTGCGCGCGTGACACGGCGCAATGCGCGCCTCAATGGCGTCGCGCGCCTCGTGACCGCGGTCGCCGGCGAAGGCTATCGTGTCGCCCGGGACGGGCCGTACGACCTGATCCTCGCCAACATCCTGGCGCGGCCGCTGGCGACCATGGCGCCGGCGTGCGCGCGGGCACTGGCGCCGGGCGGTTTCGCCGTGCTGTCGGGGCTGCTGGTCGGGCACGAGGCGCAGGTCCTGGCGCCCCACCGGACGGCGGGCCTGAGGCTGGTTCGCCGCTGGCGCCGCGACGGCTGGAGCACGCTGGTCGTGGCGGCGCCCTGAAACGAAGAGCCCCCGCGCCGCGGGAGGTGGCGGCGCGGGGGCGCGATGCGGCCGTCAGGGAGGAGGAGACGACCGTATCGGGGACCGTTACGCGGCGTTCGCCGCCACGGCCGGCCGCGCCGCGTCGGCGTTGGCGGCGCTGCGCAGGGCGACGGCGTTGGCCGCGGCCTCCGGGATCTCGAACGGCGCGAGGCCGATGTCCTCGAGTTCCCGCAGGCTCAGCGCCTTCAGCCGGCGCACGGTGGCGACGCGCGAGCGGCGCGCCTCGATCGCCTCGGCCAAGCTGGCGAGCCGCCGGGCGACCCACAACGTGGCGCGGTCGAGCGCCGAGGGCCCGGGCAGTGCGCGCAGCGTGCTGCCTTCGGCGACGGCCTGTGCCGCCAGGTCCGCGATCGCGCCGCGGCCGATGCCCAGGTCGTCGAGCTCGCGGTCGCCGAGGCCCTCGAGCTCGTCGATGACCGAGCGGACGCGCCGGTCGTGGGCGCGCGCGGCGGCGATGGTGGTGAGGCGGCATCCGAGCCAGCCGATCACGCTGGCAGGCCCGGCGAAGGGTCGAACGTAAGCCTGCATCTCTCTTATCCTCTGCATGGGGACGGCGTCCCCGGGGTTGCAACGTCGGTGGGCGATCCTCGGCCGTCGTCGCGTCAACGGACGGCGCGCGGCCGGTTTTCGTTGGCGCTCGTGGCGGCAGCCATGGCGGAGTTCGGCGCGGTCCGTGGCACGAAGGCCTGGACCGTCAACGCCGTCGCCCGCTGCGCGGTGAGCATGGTCGCGACCCGCCGGGCGAGGGCGTCGACGTCGTCCGCCAGGCGGCGCAGCGCGCTGGCGGCGGCCACGACGCCGCGGCCGATAGCCTGTTCCACCAGGCGCAACTGGTCGGCGGCGGGCGTGTAGGTCAATGTCGTCATCGTCTCTGTCCCGTGTGGGGGCCGATCCGGCACGGGCGGCGGTCGAGCGCCTGTCGCACCGGTGACAGGCGGCATAGTTAGCTGCGTCTCGGGGGAAGTTCAGTGCCGATTGTGCAGCGCAGCAATGCGATATTCGCAAGGCTGATTCGGCCCCAATTTGCACGCAGCTTGCAGGGTCACGGGCCATCTGCGCGCAAGAAACTTAACGCGTTGTCAACAAATTACAGCCGAAACGGCAATATTGCTGTCACAATGGGCAAGCGCCGGTCGGATATTGTGCAATGCAACAAGAAACGGCGGCCCGGGTGACCGGACCGCCGTTTCAGCCAGCGTCGATCTGGCGTGCCTAGGCCGCGTGGCGGTCCTGCGTCGGGCCGTCGGCGTTGGCCGCGCTCAGGGTGATCGCCGTGATGTCGCCGCGGGCGATGCCGATGTCGGTCAGCGTGCGGTCGTCAAGGCCGTGCAGCTCGCGCTCGGCGGCCTGGCGGCGCTGGCGCGCCGCAAACCAGGCGCCGACCTGGGCCGCGAGGCACGCCAGCAGGGCCCCGATCGCCCGGCCGGTGGCGGCCAGGCACGCGGCCATGTAGCGGTCCCGGGCTGCCCGGACGCGATGCTCGTAGTCGACGGGATCGCGAGCCGCATTGGCGCGGTCAAACTCCCAGGCGTCGGTGTGAAGGGTCGCCATGTCTCAAGTCCTCTGCGTAGCGGGTTTTTCGGTGCGCCTTGGTCGCCCCCGGGGCGCCGGCGCGCATGGTATGACAGAGACTTAAGCGGATTGGCCGGGTGGCGGAGCGCGCTTTTTGCATTGCAGCATTCCCGCCGCCGCATGACGCGGGCGAGGCGCCGGGACCCGTGTACGGCCTGGCACCTTGCCACGGTGCGGGGCGCCGCCTAGCTTTGGCCGCATGCAGCCGCCCCCCAAGTCGACGTCATCTGAATCGACGCCGCCCCCCGACCTCGCCGACCTGCTCGCCGCCGCCGGCAGCCGGTTCGACCCGGTCGAGGTGGCGGAGCTGATCCGCGGCGTCATGGCGGCGCCGGCGGCGCGCGACCCTGAAGCGTGGATGCGCCTCGTTGCGCCGGAACCGCCCCCCGAGTTGCGTGCCGGCCTCGCGGCCTATCGCGCGACCCTCGAGGGCATCGCCGCGCCGCCGCCGCCGACCCCCGCCGAACGCCTGGCGGCGCTGCGGGCCGAACTCGCGGCACGGGGTCTCGACGGCTTCGTCGTGCCGCACGGCGACGAGCATCAGGGCGAATACGTGCCGCCGCGCGCCGACCGGCTGACCTGGCTGACCGGCTTCACGGGCTCCGCCGGCGCCGCGGTCGTACTGGCGGAGGACGCGGCGATCTTCGTCGACGGCCGCTACACCCTGCAGGTGCGGCAGCAGGTCGACCCGGCGCTCTACGCGCCCCACCACCTTGTCGAGGAGCCGCCGTCGAAGTGGCCGGCGGGCCAGGTCGCCGAGGGCCAGCGCATCGGCTACGACCCGTGGCTGCACAGCACCCAGGCCGCCGAGACGCTGGCGCGGGCGCTGGAGGCCAAGGGCGCGACGCTGGTGCCATGCGACGACAATCCGGTCGACGCCATCTGGGCCCAGCAGCCGCCGCCGCCGCTGGCGCCCATTGTCGCGCACGACATCGCTTATGCCGGACGCGCCTCGGCCGACAAGCGCACCGAGCTGGCCGACGCGCTGGGCGCCGACGGTGTGGCCGCCGCGGTACTGACCCAGCCGGACGCGATCGCCTGGCTGCTGAACGTGCGCGGCGGCGACGTGCCGTGCACGCCGCTGCCGCTCAGCTTCGCGCTGCTCAACCGCGACGGCACGGTCGACTGGTTCGTCGACGACCGGAAACTGTCCCCGGGCCTCTCCGAGCACCTGGGCAACGGCGTGCGCAACGCCGCGCCGGAGGCGTTGGGGCCCGCCCTCGACGCGCTGGGGGCCGCGGGCGCCCGCGTGCGGCTCGACCCGCAGACCGCCGCGGCCTGGATCGCCCAGCGCCTGACCGCCGCCGGCGCCACGCTGGACCGCGGGGCGAACCCGGTGGCGCTGCCCAAGGCGTGCAAGAACGAGGTCGAGCTGGCGGGCACGCGCGTGGCGCACCAGCGCGACGGCGTGGCGCTGAGCGGCTTCCTCGCCTGGCTCGAGGCCGAGGCGCCGAGGGGCGACGTGACCGAGCTCGACGCGGAGGCGAGGCTGGCCACGTTCCGCGATCGCGACGCCACCGCCGAGCTGCGCGGCTCAAGCTTCGCGACGATCTCCGGCGCCGGCCCGAACGGCGCCATCGTGCACTACCGGGTGACGGAGGAGAGCAACCGGCGGCTCGAGGCCGGCCAGCTCTATCTCGTCGACTCCGGGGCGCAGTACCTCGACGGCACCACCGACGTCACCCGCACGGTCGCGGTCGGCGCGCTGGACCCGGCGCTGGCGGCGGAGGCGCGCGACCGCTTCACCCGCGTGCTGAAGGGCCACATCGCCATCGCCACGGCGCGTTTTCCCGCCGGCACGACGGGTGCTCAGCTCGATACGCTGGCGCGCCAGTTCCTGTGGCGCGCGGGCCTCGACTACGACCACGGCACCGGCCACGGCGTCGGCAGCTATCTGGGCGTGCACGAGGGGCCGCAGCGCATCAGCAAGGCCGGCGGGCCGGTGCCGCTGAAGCCGGGCATGATCGTCTCGAACGAGCCGGGCTACTACAAGGAAGGCGCCTACGGCATCCGCATCGAGAACCTGGTGATCGTGATCGCGCTCGACGACATCGACGGCGGCGAGAGGGGGATGCTGGGCTTCGAGACGTTGACGCTGGCGCCGATCGACCTGGCGCTGGTCGAGCCGAGCCTGCTGACCGCAGAGGAGGTGGCCTGGCTCGACGCCTACCACGCGCGGGTGCGGCGCGAGATCGGGCCCCGCGTCGACGACGCCACGCGCGCCTGGCTCGAGCGCGCAACGCGACCGCTCGGCCTCGCCGCGGCCGCCGAATGAACCCCGGGGTCATGCCACGACGGCGACAGACGTGAAATACAAGGCCGACCAGATCATTACCGACGACGTCGACGCCGCGCTGCAGTCCGACGAGGGCCGCACGCTGCCGACGTTGTGGCGCGAGAAGGCGGGGGAGCGCCGGTTCCCGCGGCGCGACGACCTGGACGTGCTGGAGCTGCAGCCCTGGGTCGGCCGCCTGGCGCTGGTCGACCACAACCCGAAGGACGGCTACCGTTACAGCCTCTACGGCACCGACATCGCCCGGCGCACCGGCCACGACCTGACCGGCGTCAGCCTGCGCGAGCGCGACGTCGAGATCGGCGAGCTGGTGCGCCGCCAGTACGACGCGGTGCGCGACCTGGCGGCGCCGGCGCTGGTCTTCTTCCCGGTCTTCGAGGACCTGGTCGGCCACGAGCTGCAGACCGGGGCGCTGGTCGAGAAACTGCTGCTGCCGCTGTCGCGCGGCGGCGCCGTCGTCGACTGCGTCATGATCCACTCGATCGAATTCACGCTGGACGGCGGCGACGCGGCGTAGAGCGCCGGGCCCAGGCCACGGCCTGCGCAAGGTGACAATAGTCCCTACGCGATGCCGTCGCGTCCGGCGCCGCAGACCAGCGCCACGACTGTCTCGTCGGGCTCCGGGCGGTGGCGGCCGGTCTTGAGGGCGGCGACGGCGGCGGCGCCGGCCAGCTCGGCGGCGATGCCGAATTCGAACCACAGCCACTGGGCCGCCGCGCGCATTTCCTCGTCGTGCACCAGCACGATGCGGTCGACGTGTGCCGCGATCAGGTCGTAGTTGATCGGCATGGAGCGCCGCGGCGCCAGCGTGCCGGCGGCGGTGTCGATCGCCGGCAGGGTGACCAGTTGGTGCGCCTTGAGGCTCTCATAGAGCGTCGGCGCGCCGACCGGCTCGACGCCGACGATGCGGATGCCGGGCCTGAGTGCCTTGGCGGCGAGGGCGACGCCGGAAATCAGCCCGCCGCCGCCGATCGCCACGACCAGGGTGTCGGCCGCCGGCGCCTGCCGCAGCAGCTCGAGCGCCACCGTGCCCTGGCCGGCGATGATCGCGGGGTCGGCGAACGGGTGGACGTACGTCAGCTTGCGCTCGCGCGCCGCGGCGAGGGCCGCTGCCTGGGCCTCGTCCCACACTGTGCCCGTGACCACCACCTCGGCGTCCCAGGCGCTCAGGCGCTCGATCTTCTCGGCGGCCGTCGTCTCCGGCACGAAGACGACGGCCAGCGTGCCCGCCTGCCAGGCGGTGTAGGCGACGGCCAGGCCGTGATTGCCGCCCGAGGCGGTGCAGACGCCGCGCGCGACCGCGGCGGCGTCCAGCGTCGCCAGCTTGTTCGAGGCGCCGCACGCCTTGAACGAGCCCGAGACCTGCAGGTTCTCGAGCTTCAACAGCAGGCGCGCGCCATCGGCCGGCTCGCGCCAGACCGGCGTGCGCACCAGGTCGGCCTCGATCGTCGGCGTGAGGCGGACGCGGCCGGCGATGCGCCGCGCCGCCGCCTCGACGTCGGCGAGACCGACCAGCTCGCTCACGGGCCGGGTGGCGTCATTCGTGCTGCGCCGGCGTCATCAGCGACACCGTGGCGCCGGTCGGGTCCTGCACGACGCAGAAGCGGCCGATGTTGGGGATGTCGGTCGGCGGCACGAGGACGGTGCCGCCCGCGCCCGGCACCTTGCCCGCTGCGGCGTCGACGTCGTCGACGTGGACGTAGGACGACCAGTGCGGCGGCACGCCCTGCCACTGATCGCCGACCATCTTGAACATGCCGCCGGCCTGCTCGTCGCCCTGCTTCCAGATGTAGTAGGTGTCGCCAGCGCTCTCGCTGCCGCCGGCCGGCATCGGCATGGCGTCGGTGTCCCAGCCGACCACCTCGGCGAAGAACTTCGCGCAGGCGTCGGGATCGGTCGTTACCAGCTCGTTCCACATGAACGTCCCGTGTCCGGGCATGCTCCCCTCCCTCCTTAGAATGTCTCGGACGGAAACTATAGCCACGGTTGCGTTAGGCGGCGCCAATCAAATCCAGCCAGGCGTCCTCGTCGATCACCTGGACGCCCAGTTCCTCCGCCTTGGTGCGCTTTGAGCCCGCACCGGGCCCGGCGATCACGAGATCGGTCTTCTTCGACACCGAGCCGGAGACCTTGGCGCCCAGCGCCTCGGCCCGCGCCTTGGCCTCGCTGCGGGTCATGCGCTCCAGGTTGCCGGTGAAGACCAGCGTCTGGCCGGCGACCGGCGAGTCCTGCGCGGGTGCCTCGAAATCCACGACGTCGAGCTTCGCTTCGAGCGCATCGAGGACCGCGAGGTTGTGTTCCTCCGAGAAGAACCCGAGGAGGTCGTCGGCGACGCTGACGCCGACCTGGTCGATGTTGCAGAGATCGGCATAGGCCTCGCCGACCAGTTCCGGCTTCTTCGTCTCCTCGCGGTTGCCGGCACGCTCGGTCGCCGCCTGTCGCATGGCGGCGTGCCAGCCCACGACGCTGCCGTAGTGCCGCGCCAGCAGCCGGCCCGTCGCCTGGCCGACCTGGGGAATGCCCAGCGCGAAGATGAAGCGCTCCAGGGGGATCGTGCGGCGCGCCTCGATGCCCACGAGCAGATTCACTACCGACTGTTCGCCCCAGCCGTCGCGCTCGACCAGGGCGTCGCGGTGCCGGTCGAGATCGAAGATGTCCGCCGGTGTCGCGATCAGCTTGTCGGCCCAGAACGTTTCGACGTGCTTACCGCCCAGCCCCTCGATGTCGAACGCGTCGCGACCGACGAAGTGCTTGAGGCGCTCGATCTGCTGGGAGGGGCAGGCCAGGCCGCCGGTGCAGAACGTCTTGGCCTCGCCCTCGCGGCGCACGGTGGGGGTCTTGAGCGGGCAAGGGCAGGCCTTGGGGAAAGGCCATTTCTTGCCGCGCTTCTTGTCCGTCACGACGCGCACGACCTGCGGGATGACGTCGCCGGCGCGCTGGATCACAACCGTGTCGCCGACGCGGATGTCCTTTCGGGCGATCTCGTCCTCGTTGTGCAGCGTCGCGTTGGAGACGACGACGCCGCCGACCGTCACCGGCTCGAGCCGCGCAACGGGCGTCAGCGCCCCGGTGCGGCCGACCTGGATGTCGATAGCGTTCAAGATCGTCGTCGCCTGCTCCGGCGGGAACTTGTGGGCGACAGCCCAGCGCGGCGCGCGGCTGACCGTGCCAAGCCGTATCTGCCAGTCCAGCCGGTCGACCTTGTAGACGACGCCGTCGATGTCGTAGTCGAGCGTCGCGCGCGCGGATTCGATCTCGCGATAGCGCGCCAGTGCCTCGTCGACCGTGGTGCAACGTGCGGCCTGGGGATTGACCCTGAAGCCCCAGGCCGCCAGTTGCGCCAGCGCTTGCGCCTGGGTCTCGGCGAGAGCGCCCGAGACCTCGCCCCAGCCATAGGCAAACAGGTCCAGCGCGCGTTCGCCGGTGATCGCGGCGTCGATCTGGCGCAGCGAGCCGGCGGCGGCATTGCGCGGGTTGGCGTAGGCCTTCTTTTCGGCCGCCACCTGGCGCTCGTTCAGCGCGCGGAAATCCGACTTCTTCATGTAGACCTCGCCGCGCACCTCCAGCACGTCGGGGGCGTCGGCGGGCAGGCTCCGCGGCACGGCCGCGACTTCAAGGAGGTTGGCCGTGATGTCCTCGCCTTCGCTGCCGTCGCCGCGCGTCGCGCCTTGGACGAAAGCCCGGTTCTCGTACCGCAGGGAGGCCGAGAGGCCGTCGATCTTGGGCTCGGCGACCAGCGCCACCTCGTCGCCCTCGGCGAGGTTGAGAAAGCGGCGGATGCGGGCATCGAACTCGCGCACGTCGGCGTCGTCGAAGGCGTTGCCCAGCGACAGCATGGGCACCCGGTGGCGCACCTTGGCGAAGCCGGCGGCCGGCGCGGCGCCGACCTGCTGGGTCGGGCTCTCGGCCGTGCGCAGCTCCGGAAAGCGAGTTTCGATGACCTGCAGCCGCTGGAACAGCGCGTCGAAGGCGGCGTCGCTGATCTCCGGCGCCGACTTCTCGTAGTACAGCACGTTATGGCGCTGGATCTCGGCGACGAGCCATGGCGCCTCTTCCGCCGCCTGTTCGGCCGACAAGTCGGCGACGTCGAGCGCGCCGTGCGGCGAGTCCGACTTCGTCATCAGTCCGCGCCGGCCTGCATCAGCCGGTCGGCGGCGGCGCGGGCCTCGTCGGTGATGCGGGCGCCGGAGAGCATGCGGGCGATCTCCTCGCGGCGCGCGTCGCCGGCCAGCGCCGCGACGTCGGTGCGCACCAGCGCGTCGCGGCTTTGCTTGGCAACCTGCCAGTGGTGCGTGCCCAGGGCCGCGACCTGCGGGCTGTGCGTCACCACCAGCACCTGCCGGTCGCGGGCCAGGCGCGCCAGGCGCGCGCCGACGGCGGTCGCGGTGGCGCCGCCGACGCCGGCGTCGACCTCATCGAAGACCAGCGTCGAGGCGCCGCCGACGCCTGCCAGCACGACCTTGAGCGCCAGCAGGAAGCGGCTCAGTTCGCCGCCGGAGGCGATGCGCGCCAAGGGGGCCGGGTCGCTGCCCGGGTTGGTGCTGACCAGGAAGGCGATGCGGTCGCGGCCCTGCGGCCCGGCGTCGTCCTCGGCGAGGGTCTCCAGGCGCGTCGCGAAGCTCGCCTTGTCGAGCTTCAGCGGCGGCAGCTCGTGGGCGACGGCGGCGTCGAGCCGGGCCGCCGCCTCCGCCCGCGCCGCACTCAGGGCCGCCGCGGCGGCGAGGTAACGCCGGCGCGCCGCCTCGGCGTCCTGGGCCAGGCGGTTCAACGCGTCGCCCTGGTCGCCGAGCAGGGTCAGGCGGCCGGTCAGCTCTGCATGTAGTTCGGCCAACGCGTCGACCTCCACGCCGTGTTTGCGCGCCGCGGCGCGCAGCGCGAAGAGGCGTTTTTCGACGTCGTCGAGGCGGCCCTGGCCGAGGTCGAGTTCGTGCCCGGCGGCGCGCACCAGCTGGCCGGCCTCGGCGGCCTCCGCGAGCGCCCGGTCGAGCGCCGCCATGGCGGCGTCCAGCCGCCCGCCGGCGCGCTCGGCGACGCGGTCGAGCTGGCGCGTGGCACGCTGCAGCGCTGCGTCGGCGCCGCCGTCGCCGTCCAGCTCGCCGGCCGCGGCGTTGAGCGCCTCCAGCACCTGCTCGGCGTGCTGCAACAGCGCCCGGGTGTCGCTCAGCGTCGCTCCCTCGCCTGGCTGCGGCGCCAGTTCGTCGAGCTCGTCGACGGCGTGGCGCAGGAAGTCCTCCTCGGCGCGGGCACGGGCGAGATCGGCTTCGGCGCCGGCCAGCGCCTCGCGCGCCCGGCGCCAGGCCTCGTAGGCGGCGGCCGTCTCCGCACCGGCCGGCGCCAGCGCGCCGAAGGCGTCGAGCGTCGCGCGGTGGGTCGCCGCGTCCAGCAGGCCCTGCTGCTCGAACTGGCCCTGGATTTCGACCAGCAGCGCGCCCAGGCGGCGCAACAGCCCGACGCTGACCGGCTGGTCGTTGACGAAGGCGCGGCTGCGGCCGTCGGCGCCGACCACGCGGCGCAGCACCAGCTCGTCGTCGGGCGCGATCTCGTGCGCGTCCAATAGGGCCGCGGCGTCGTGTTCGGGCGGGATCTCGAAGGTCGCCGTGACGCGCGCCCGCTCGGCGCCCTGGCGCAGCAGGCCGGCGTCGGCGCGGGCGCCCAGCGCCAGTCCCAGCGCATCGAGCAGGATCGACTTGCCGGCGCCGGTCTCGCCGGTCAGCACGCACAGGCCGCCGTCGAACTCCAGGTCCAGGCGGTCGATCAGCACGACATCTTGGATCGACAGGCGCCGCAGCATTGGGCAGAGGTTGCCGCGGGTCAGAACGGCCAGAGCCGGCTCAGCATGCCTTCGTCCTGCTTCTCCGACTCCACCGCGACGTTCGTGCCGTCGTCGTTCTCGGTCGGTATCAGGTCGACGTCCTCTACGACCTCGTAGCTGTCCATGTACCAGTCGCTGCCGGGGTAGTTGTAGCCCAGGACCGCGGCATTCTCCTGCGCCTCCGGCGTGACGCCCAGCGCCGAATAGGCCTCGGTCAGGCGGTGCAGCGCCTCGGGCACGTGGGTCGTCGTCTGGTACTGCTCGACGACGGTGCGGAAGCGGTTGATGGCCGCCAGGTAGTAGCCGCGCTTCAGGTAGAAGCGGCCGATCGCCATCTCCTTGCCGGCCAGATGATCGCGGGTCAGGTCCAGCTTCAGCCGCGCGTCGCGCGCGTATTTGGTGTTGGGAAAGCGGCGCTGGATGTCCTCCAGCGACTGCATGGCCAGGACGGTGATCTTCTGGTCGCGGGCCACGTCGGAGATCTGCTCGTAGTAGCTCAGCGCCTTCAGGTAGTAGGCGTAGGCGACGTCGCGGTTGCCGGGGTGCAGCTCGATGAAGCGGTCCAGCGCCAGGATGGCGTCGTCGTACTCGCGCGCCTGGTACAGCGAATAGGCCGCCATCAGCTGCGATTTGGTGGCCCAGACCGAATAGGGGTGCTGGCGCTCGACCTCCTCGAAGTACTGGACCGCGGCGTTGAGATCGCCGTCGTTCAGCGCGTCCATGCCGTTGTTGTAGAGGTCCTCGACCGGCCGCTCGACGTACTCCGGCTCCTTCTCGTTGGAGCCGCAAGCCGCCAGCACCAGGACCGCCGCGGCCAGGGCGGCCACGGTGGCGGTGCGCAGGGCGCGTCTGTGCGGCACGGCAGGCATCGTTTCGGCGTTCACGGCTGCGACGGAATCCCGCGCTCTATATAGCATTTTCTGGCGTCGATCCCAATCCCCGGCCCGACCCCGGGTTCGGCACATAGAATGCGCCCGCCGGGCGGGCCGGCGGGCGAGGCAGGAAGGGAAGGGGAGAAGAGAGGCCTAGCCGTTCGAGGCCAGAGCCAGCGTGCGCTCCGGTTCGGCGGCGGGCAGGTCGACATAGCGCCAGGCGCTGGTGTCGGCCAGCAGCGCCCGCACCACCGCGTGGTTCAGCGCGTGGCCCGAGCGCACGCCGTGGAAATGGCCGATCAGGGGGGCGCCCGCGAGGTAGAGGTCGCCGACGGCGTCCAGCACCTTGTGGCGCACGAACTCGTCGTCGTAGCGCAGGCCTTCCTCGTTCAAGACGTCGTCGCCGCGCAGCACGACCGCGTTGTCCAGGCTGCCGCCGCGGGCCAGGCCGTTGCGGCGCAGGAAGTCGACCTCGTGCTCGAAGCCGAAGGTGCGCGCGCGGGCGATCTCGCCCTTGAAGGAGCCGTTGACGAGCTGCAGGAACAGCTCCTGGCTGCCGATCGCGGGGTTGTCGAAGTCAATCTCGAAGGCGACGGAGAAGCTGTCGCCCGGCGTCAGGGTCGCGGCCGGCGCGTGGGCGCCGTTGCCGTCGCTGACCTCGACATGCTTCAGCACCTCGATGGCGCGGCGCGGCACGTCCTGGCCCAGGATGCCGGCGCACTCGATGAGGAAGACGAAGGGGGCGGCGCTGCCGTCCATCGCCGGTACCTCGGCGCTGTCCAGCTCGACGACCGCGTTGTCGATGCCGCAGCCGTTGAGGGCGGCCATGAGGTGTTCGACGGTGCCGACGGTCGTGCCCCGGCCGTCGCCCAGCACGGTGCACAGGCGGCTGTCGACGACGTTGTCGACATGGGCGCGGATTTCGACGTCCGCGTCGGTGCGGCGGAAGACGATGCCGGCGCCGGGGGCCGCGGGTAGAAGGGTCATCGATACGCGCGACCCGCTGTGCAGGCCGATGCCGCTGCAACCGATCGGGTTCTTCAGCGTGCGCTGAAAGACGATGCGGTCGCTGGTGCCGCGGTGTGATGTCACCTGTTCCCCCAAAGACTGTCGGTGCCCGTTAGCGTTTGGGTCCCCGGCTGTGCCGCCCGCCCTGGTCCCCGACCTCCAAACCAGACGATGGCGTTCGACGCATGATCAGGTAACAAGCTGCAGGAGTCGTCTCAAATCACTCTTTGTTTCACAATGTTACCCGGAACGCTTTGATTTCCGCGGGTTTCCGGCCGCCCGCAACAAGGGGCGGCCGGCCCGGCCGGGGATCGGATCGGCCGGGCCGGCCAGGCGCTCAGTTGGCCTGGCGCCGCAGGAACGCCGGGATCTCCAGCAAGTCGTCCGGCTCGTGCGAGCGCGCCGGCGGCTCGGCCGGGGCCAGCTCCTCCAGCGTCGCCTGGACCGAGGGTTGCACGACCATCTTAGGAGTCGGCTCGGGGGCCGGTTCCACCGCCGCGGGAGCGGCAGCCGGCGTCGGGGCCGGCGCCGGCGCGGCCGGCTTCGGCGCCGTCATGACGGGCTCGCTGCGCGCGGCCTTGGGCGCGGGCGGGGTCGTCGCGGCCGGCTGGGACGCTGCCGGGGCCTCGTCGCGGCGGCCCAGGGCGGCGCTCGTCACCTTCTGGAACAGGCTGCGGCCGCCGCGCCGGCGCTCGGGCGTCCCGCCGTTGGTCATCGCCGCGGCGGCGAACGGGTCGGCCGCCTTGGGCGCGGCGCGCTGGACCTTGGGCTCCAACGGCCGCGGCGCGATGAACGGCCGGTTCGCCGTCTCGGCACTGGGCGGCTCCGGCGCGGTCTCCGCCACCACCTCGGCCATGCCCTCCGGCGTGGCGGCGACCGCCACCGCGGCATTGCCCGCCGCCATGGGCGCCGCGGCCATCACCGGCGCCGCCGCCTCGGCGACGACCGGCTCGGCGACCGGCTCGGCGACCGGCTCGGTCATAGGCTCGGCAACGGGCTCGGGCGCGGACCCGGCCGTCTCGGCTGGCACCGCGCCGTGCGCCGTCGCCTGCACCAGGCTCAGATGCGCCGGACGCGTCATGGCCATGTCCTCCGCCTCGATGCCGGTGGCGACGATGGAGACCCGCATGACGCCCTCCATCGACTCGTCGAACGTCGAGCCGAAGATGATGTTGGCGTCGGGATCGACCTCGTCGCGGATGCGGTTGGCCGCCTCGTCGACCTCGAACAACGTCATGTCGAGCCCGCCGGTGATGTTGATGAGCAGGCCCTTGGCCCCCTTCATCGAGACGTCTTCCAACAGCGGGTTCGAGATCGCCGACTCCGACGCCTCGATGGCGCGGCGCTCGCTGGAGGCCTCGCCGGTGCCCATCATCGCCTTGCCCATCTCCGCCATCACCGTGCGGATGTCGGCGAAGTCCAGGTTGATCAGGCCCGGCATGACGATCAGGTCGGTGACGCCACGCACGCCCGAATAAAGCACGTTGTCCGCCATCTTGAAGGCGTCGGCGAAGGTCGTCTTCTCGTTGGCGACGCGGAACAGGTTCTGGTTCGGGATGACGATCAGGGTGTCGACGAACTGCTGCAGCTCGGCGAGGCCCTCCTCGGCGATCCGCATGCGGTGCTGGCCCTCGAAGTGGAACGGCTTGGTCACCACGCCGACGGTCAGGATGCCCTGCTCGCGGGCGACGCGGGCGATCACGGGGCCGGCGCCGGTGCCGGTGGCGCCGCCCATGCCGGCGGCGATGAACGCCATGTGGCTGCCCTGCAGGTGGTCGGCGATGGTCTCCATCGCCTCCTCGGCGGCGGCACGGCCGATGTCGGGCCTCGCACCGGCACCCAGGCCGTGCGTGATGTTGAGGCCGAGCTGGATGCGCCGCTCGCAGTGGCTCTGGGCCAGCGACTGCGCGTCGGTGTTGGCGACGACGAAGTCGACGCCCTCCAGGTTCGACTTGATCATGTTGCTGACCGCGTTGGTGCCGGCGCCGCCGACTCCCATCACGGTGATGCGCGGCTTCAAGTCGTGTTCGCCGCCAGGGGCACTCAGGCTAAGTGTCATTGATGACCTCCGATCCCATCCTGTCTATCGCTCACGGCGTCGGCCGACACCGGCCGGCACCCGGGTCCCGCTGCCAACGCGGGGCATCTGCTTGGACGCGGGGGACCCCTTACAAATGCTCACGAACCCACTGACCGACGCGGCCCGACAGGCCGCTCGGCTCCACTTTCGTTTCGATCGCCGGCACCAGGCCGGGCGCGCTGGCACCGGCCAGCACGACCAGCCCGGCGGCGGTCGCGAAGGCCGGTCCCGAGACCGAGTCCGCCAACCCGCGCGCGCCCAGCGGGCGGCCGGTGCGGACCTGTTTGTCGAGGATCAGCGCCGCGATCTCGCGCACGCCCTGCAGCTGGCTGGCGCCGCCGGTCAGGACGACGCGGCGCCCGGCCAGGCGGTCGAGGCCCGAGGCCTCCAGGCGCCCGCGGACCAGCTCCAGCGTCTCTTCCAGGCGCGGCTGGATGATGCGGTTCAGCAGCGAGCGCGGCACCGGGTTGGGCGCGCCGGCGTCGTCCTCGCCGACCTGGGGCACGTCGATCGTGTGGCGCTCGTCGTCGGCGGAGGCGGTAGCACAGCCGTGCAGCGTCTTGATGCGCTCGGCGACGGCGACGGGCGTCGACAGGCCGCGGGCGATGTCGTTGGTGACGTGGCCGCCGCCCACCGCCACGGCATCGGTGAACACCGCCTGGCCGCCGAAGAACACGGCGAGGCTGGTCGTGCCGGCGCCCATGTCGATCACCGTGACGCCCAGGTCCTTCTCGTCCTCGACGAGCGCGGCGACGCCGGCGGCGTAGGGATTGACCGCCAGCCCCTCGACGTCCAGGTGGCAGCGCTCGATGCAGGTGCGCAGGTTGCGCACGGCGCCGGCGGCGGCGGTCACCAGGTGCATGTGCACGCCCAGGCGCTGGCCGTACATGCCGCGCGGGTCGCGGATGCCGCGGTCGCCGTCGATGGCGTAGCCGACCGGCAGGGAATGGATCAGCTCGCGCTCGCCATAGCCGTTGACCGCGTGGCCCTGGCCGAGCGCTCGGCGCAGGTCGCCGTCGCCGACGGCATGGCCGGCGATCGCCACCTCGACGTCGACGGTGTGCGAGGTCGGGTGGCCGGCGGCGGCGTTGACGACGACGCTGCGGATGGTCTCGCCGGCCATCTGCTCGGCGGCATGCACGGCCTGGCCGATCGAGGCCTCGGCGGCCTCCATGTCGACGACGCCGCCGGCGCGCAGGCCGCGCGAGACCTGGTGGCCGATGCCGACGATGCGCGGCGGGCTGTCGCCCTCGCGGCGGGCGATGAAGCAGCAGACCTTGGCCGTGCCCACGTCCAGCACGGCGATCGGGCCGCTGCGCACCTTATGGCCTTGTTTCGTCAAGCTCTCGTGTCCCCCAGTCTCCGGCCCTCGGCCGGTTCCTCCGTCAGGTGTCCTTGCCGCCGTCCGCGGACTCGGCTTCCGTACTCAGTTGCAGGATCAGGCGGTCGGGCAGGCGCAGGTCGACCGCCACCACGTCGCGGTCGAACAGGCCGTGCTCGCGTTCCAGGTCGGCCAGGCGCAACAGTGCGCCGGCGACGTCGCGTTCGGGCAGGCGCACGTCGATGCCGCCCGTGAGCTTCAAGTTCCAGCGCCGGTTGGAGACGCGCACCGCGGCCTCGACGACCTGGTCGACGCGCGGCATGGCGGCGACGAGGTCCAGGAGCGCCGCGGCCTCGGCGTTGGCGCCGGGACCGACGACGATCGGCAGATCGCTGAAGCCGGCCAGGCGATCGCGCTGAATCACGGTGCCGTCGCGGTCGATCAGCACCAGCTTGCCCTGGTCCTGCCACAGCGCCAGCGCGGTGCGCTCCTCCAGCCGCACGAAGACCTGGTCGGGCAGGCGCCGGGCGACATGGGCGCGCTTGACCCAGCCCAGTTTTTCCAGGCGCACCCGCGCGGCCTCGGCGTCGAGCGCCAGCATCGGCGTGCCGCGGCCGACGCCCAGCGCCGCCAGCACCTCGGCCCGCGCCGTGCGCTGGCGGCCCTCGACGACCACGTCGTCGACCGCCAGTCCCGCCGCGGCGGTCCAGGCCAGCGCCGCGCCATGCGCCTGCGTCACAAGGTGTTGCGGCGTGCCGCTGGTCCACAGGTGCCAGCCGCCGGTCGCCGCGCCGCCGATCACGGCCAGCATGGCCGTCGCGATCAGCGCCGGCCGGCGCCAGCGTGGCGCGGTCTTGCGCCGGCGGGACTTCTTCGATTTGCCGGCGGTCAGTCGCATGCGGCGTGCTCCACCAGCCAGACGACCAGCTCGCCGAACGGCATGCCGATATGCGCCGCCTGCTCGGGCACCAGGCTCAGCGGCGTCATGCCAGGCTGGGTGTTGACCTCCAGTACGATCAGGCCCTCGGGCCCGCCGCCGGCGGTGTCGTCGTAGCGGAAGTCGGCGCGGCTGACGCCGCGGCAGCCCAGCGCCTCGTGCGCCGTGACGGCGTAGCGCAGCGCGGCGTCCGAGACCTCGGCCTCGACGGGTGCTGGGATCAGGTGGTCGGCGCGGCCTTCCGTGTACTTCGCGGTGTAGTCGTAGAAGCCGTTGTTGGGCCGGATCTCGGTCACGGCGAGGGCGCGCGCCGCGCCGCCGTTGGGGCCCATGACGCCGACGGTCAGCTCGCGGCCGGGCACGTAGCGCTCGACCAGCACTTCGGCGCCGTAGGGCCAGTCCTCGACGCCCAGGAAGTTGTCGCCCTCGAAGACGATGCGCACGCCGACGCTGGAGCCCTCGTTGACCGGCTTGACCACGTAGGGCCGGGGCAGCACGTCGCCCGCCAGTACGTCGTCGCGCGCCGCCACCACGCCCTCGGCGACCGGCAGGCCGGCGGCGGCGAAGACGTCGCGGGCGGCGGCCTTGTCCATGGCCAGGGCGGAGGCGAGCAGGCCGGAATGGCTGTAGGGCACGTCCAGCATATTGAGCAGGCCCTGGACGTTGCCGTCCTCGCCCCAGCGCCCGTGCAGGGCGTTGAACACCGCGTCGGGGAGGGGCGTCAGCGCGTCCAGCAGGGCGCCCACGTCGCGCGTCACGTCGATCTCGCTCACGGCATAGCCGGCGTCGCGCAGCGCGGCCGCGCAGGCGGTGCCGCTGACCAGCGACACCTCGCGCTCGGCCGACCAGCCGCCCATGAGCACCGCGACGCGTTTGGTCATGCAGCGCCTCCCAAGGGATCGCCTTCGGCCGGCACGCCGATGCGCCGGATCTCCCAGCGCAGCTCGACACCGGAGGTCTCGTGCACGCGGCGGCGCACCTCCTCGCCCAGCCCCTCCAGGTCGGCGGCGGTCGCCGTGCCGGTGTTGATCAGGAAGTTGCAATGCTTGTCGGAGACCATGGCGCCGCCGACGCGCAGGCCGCGGCAGCCGGCGGCATCGATCAGCTCCCAGGCCTTGTGGCCCTCGGGGTTGGCGAACGTGCTGCCGCCGGTGCGCGAGCGGATCGGCTGGGTGTCGCCGCGCGCCGCCTGGACGTAGGCGATGGCGCGGGAGATCTCCGCCGGGCTGCCGGGCGCGCCCTGCATCTCGGCCTTGGTGAAGATCCAGTCGTCGGGCACGCCGCAGCCGCGATAGCGCGGCGCCCATTCGTCGCGGCTCAGGCGGTGCTTGACGCCGGTCGGGTCCAGCGCCTCGCAGGCCGTGACGACGTCCTTCATCTCGCGGCCGTAGGCGCCGGCGTTCATGCGCAGGCCGCCGCCGATCGTGCCGGGCACGCCGGAGAGGAACTCGAAACCGGCGACGCCCGCGTCGCGGCAGGTCAGCGCCACGTTGTAGTCCAGCGCCATGGCGCCGGCCGTGACGCGCGTGGCCTCGACGTCGATGGCGGCGAACGGCCGGCCCAGGCGCACGACGACGCCGGGCACGCCGCCGTCGCGCACGAGCAGGTTCGAGCCGACGCCCAGCATGGTGACGGGCACGTCCGCCGGCCGCTCGGCCAGGAACTGCGCCAGGTCGTCTTGGTCGCCGGGGCGGAACAGCACCTCGGCCGGGCCGCCGACGCGGAACCAGGTGACGCCGGCGAGTGGCGCGTTGGCGGTATAGCGGCCGCGCACGGGCGGCAGGCGGTCGATCAGATGGTCGGTGAACCGCGTGGCAGGCATGATCATGACCCCGTCTCCATGTTGCGGTTCGCCTCCCCTTCGAAGCGGGCGCTCAGTTGCGCAGGCAGCGCCTGGGCCCAGTTTGTGATGCTGCCGGCGCCGAGGCAGACGACCATGTCGCCCGGTTGGGCGATGCCGGCGATCAGGCCGGCCAGGCCGTCCGGGTCGTCGAGCGCCCGCACATCGCGGTGGCCGTGTGCGCGCAGCCCGTCGACCAGGGCGTCGCGGTCGACCCCCTCGGTCGGGGGCTCGCCGGCCGCGTAGATGTCGGAGACGACCACCGTGTCGGCGTCGTTGAAGCAGGTACAAAACTCCTCGAACAGGCTGGCGACGCGCGTAAAGCGATGCGGTTGGACGACGGCCAGGACATGGCCGTCGGTGGCGGAGCGGGCGGCGTCCAGCACCGCCTCGATCTCGACCGGGTGGTGGCCGTAGTCGTCGATCACGGTGACGCCACCGGCGACCCCGGTGCGGGTGAAGCGGCGCTTGACGCCGGCGAAGCCGGCCAGCGCCGCCGTCATTGCGGTGTGGTCCAGGCCCATCTCCAGGCCGACGGCCAGCGCGGCCAGCGCGTTCTGCACGTTGTGCAGGCCCAGCATCGGCAGGTGCACGCCGGCGATCGTGCGGTCGGGACCGCCATGGCGGTCGGTGACGACGACGTCGAACTGCACGCCGCCGCCGGCAACGCGGATGTTGTCGCCGTGCACCTCCGCCGCCGGGCTGAGGCCGTAGGTCACCACGCGGCGATCGCTAAGCCGCGGGATCAGTGCCTGCACGTCCGGGTGGTCGATGCACATCACGGCGAAGCCGTAGAACGGGATGTTGGCGACGAACTCGGCGAACGCCGTGCGTTCGGTCTCGAAGTCGCCGTAGAAGTCCAGGTGCTCCGGGTCCATGTTGGTGACCACCGCGATGGTCGCCGGCAGGCGCGTGAAGGTGCCGTCGGACTCGTCCGCTTCGACGACCATCCAGTCGCCGTCGCCGAGGCGCGCATTGGTGCCGTAGGCGTTGATGATGCCGCCGTTGATCACGGTCGGGTCGAGCCCGGCGCCGTCGAGCACCGCGGCGACCAGCGAGGTCGTGGTCGTCTTGCCGTGGGTGCCGCCGACGGCGATCGACCAGCGCAGGCGCATCAGCTCGGCCAGCATTTCGGCCCGGCGCACCACCGGCAGCAGGCGCGCACGCGCCGCCGCGACTTCCGGGTTGTCGCCCTTGATGGCGCTGGAGACCACGACGACCGCGGCATCTTCGACGTTCGTTTCCGCGTGGCCGATGGCGACGTGGATGCCGCGCTCGCGCAGCCGCGCCACGTTGGCGTTCTCGGCGACGTCCGAACCCTGCACGCTGTAGCCCAGCGCCGCCAGGGTCTCGGCGATGCCGCTCATGCCGATGCCGCCGATGCCGACGAAGTGCAGGAGGCCGATGTCGAGGGGCAGGGCTCTCATGCCGCTTCCTCCCGATGGCCGCCGTTGCGGCCGGCCAACTCGTCGACCAGGTCGGCGAGGCGCGCCGCTGCGTCCGGGTGCCCGACGGCGCGCGCGCAGGCCGCCGCCTTCTCGAGCGTCGTCGGCGTGTCGATCAGGTCGGCCAGGCGCGAAGCCAGCGCCTCCGGCGTGAAGCTCTCTTCCGGCATCAGCCAGGCGCCGCCGGCGCGGTCCAGCGCGCGGGCGTTGAGCAGCTGGTGCTGGTCGGCGTGGTGCGGGTAGGGGACCAAGAGCGCCGGGCGGCCGGCGGCGGTCAGCTCCGCCACCGTCGAGGCGCCGGCGCGGCCGATCACCAGGTGCGCGGACGCCAGGCGCCGGGGCACGTCGGCGAAGAACGGCGCCAGCTCGGCCTTGTAGTTCAGGTGGATGTAGTCGGCCCTGACCGCGTCCAGGTCCTCGGCGCGGACCTGCTGGGTCAGGCGCAGCCGCTCGCGGCGGTCGGGCGACAGCAGCGCCACCGCGGCCGGCACCACTTGCGACAGCACGTGGGCGCCCAGGCTGCCGCCCAGCACCAGCACGTCGAGCGGCTGGTCGGCGGCGCGCGTCGGGTAGGGGCGCTCGGCCAGGGCCGCAACCTCGCGGCGCACCGGGTTGCCGGTCAGGCGCACCTTGTGGGCGTCCTGCGGGCGCACGCCTTCGGTATCGGGCAGCGAGGTGGCGATCAGGCTGACGCGCGGCGCCACGAGCCGGTTGGCACGGCCCAAGACGCCGTTCTGCTCGTGGATCAGCGTCGGCCGGCGCAGCCGCGTCGCCGCGACCAGGCCGGGGGCGGAGGGATAGCCCCCGAAGCCGACGACCGCGGCGGGCTTGAGTCGGCGCAGCAGCAGCGCCGCGCGGGTCACGCCGGCGGCCAGGCGCACGGCGCCCGCCGCCTTGATCGCCAGGCCGCCCGCCAGCGGCGCGGTCGGCAGCACGTAGGTCGGCGCCTCGCCGAAGGCAGCCATTTCGGCGCCGCGGCGGTCGGTCAGGAAGGCGACGCCATAGCCGCGCGGCGTCAGCGCCTCGGCCAGTGCCGTGCCGGGGAAGACGTGGCCGCCGGTGCCGCCGGCGGCGATCGCGACCAGGGGCGCACTCATGCCGCGCCTCCCGCACCGGGCCGGCGGCGGGTCAGCGCCAGCACCATGCCGAGACCGAGCGAGGTCGCCAGCAGCGAGGAGCCGCCGTAGGAGATCAGCGGCAGGGTCATGCCCTTGGTCGGCATCAGGTGCAGCGTCGAGGCCATGTTGACCAGCGCCTGCAAGCCGAACTGCATCAACAGGCCCGCGCAGGCCAGGAGGACGAACAGGTTCTCCTCCTGCAGCGCGCGGGCGAAGCCGCGCAGCACGACGAAGCCGAACAGCAGCACGATGACGAGACAGGCGACGAGGCCCTGTTCCTCGCCGGCGACGGCAAAGACGAAGTCGCTGTGGGCGTCGGGCAGCACGTTCTTCACGGTGCCCTCGCCGGGGCCGCGGCCGAACAGGCCGCCGCCGGTGAAGGCCTCCAGGCTGCGCGAGATCTGGTAGTTGTCGCCCGCCGTCGGGTCGAGGAAGCGGTCGATGCGGCTGGTCACGTGAGGCAGCGCGAAATAGGCGCCGATCAGCCCGCCGACGCCGGCGACACCGGCGCCGATCACCACCCACCAGGGCAGGCCCGCGAGGAAGAACTGGCCGAGCCAGACGCTGCTTATGACAGCCGCCTGGCCGACATCGGGCTGTAGCAGCAGCAGGCCCACGACCAGCACAAAGGCGCCGGCGGCGAGGGTGCGGCCGGGGAAGCCGGCGCTCAGCCGCGCGCTGGCGAACAGCCAGGCGGCGACGACGGCGAAGGTCGGCTTGACGAACTCCGACGGCTGCAGCGAGAAGCCGAGCAGCGGCAGCCAGCGCTGCGCGCCCTTGATCTCGGGGCCGAACACCAACGTCGCCACCAACAGCACCAGCGAGCCGAGAAAGCCGAGCAGCGCGAGGCGCCGCACCGCGACCGGCGTCAGCAGCGAGACGCCCAGCACCAGCGCCGCGGCGAGGGGGATCAGCGTCAGGTGGCGGCGCACGAAGTGCAGGCTGTCGGCGCCCAGTCGCTCGGCGACGGCGGGGCTGGCGGCCATCGCCAGCACCACGCCGAAGCCCAGCAGAAGGCCCAGCGCGCCCAGCGTCCAGCGGTCGACCGTCCACCACCAGCGGCCGACGATCGACGGATCGGTACGCGCCAGCGTCCTCATGCCCGCGCCTCCGGGGCGTTGCGCACGGCGAGGCCCAGCACGTGGGCGCGGAAGGCGTCGCCGCGCGCCTCGAAGCTCTTGAACTGGTCCCACGACGCGCAGGCCGGCGACAGCAGCACGACCGTGCCCGGTTCGGCGTCGCTCGCGGCGCGCGCGACGGCCGTCTTCAGGTCGCCGCACAGGGTGTGCGGCACCTTGCCGTCGAGGGTCGCGGCGAACGCCTCGGCCGCCTTGCCGATCAGATAGGCGTGGCGGATGCGCGGGAACAGCGGCGCCAGCGACGCGATACCGCCGGCCTTGGGCAGGCCGCCGGCGATCCAGTAGACCGCGTCGTAGCAAGCCAGCGCCCGCGCCGTGGCGTCGGCGTTGGTCGCCTTGCTGTCGTTGACGAAGCTGACGCCGGCGAGCGTGGCGATGCGCTCCTGGCGGTGCGCCAGTCCCGGGAAGCTGGCGAGTGCGGGAGCGATCTCCGGGGCCGCGAGGCCGAGCGCGCGGGCGGCGGCCGTGGCGGCGGCGGCGTTCTGGGCGTTGTGCACGCCCGGTAGGGCCGGCGCGTCGGCCAGCCGCGCGATGCGTTCGGCGCCGCCGTCCATATCGTCGACGACCCAGCCGTCCGCGGCGTAGACCCCGCCGGCGACGGGTCTGTCGGCGGAGATCGGCACGGCGCGCGGGCCCGAGAGGCCGGCCAAGAGCTCGCGGCTCGGCGCGTCGTCGACGCCGACGACGGCGGTCGCCTCGGGACCCATACCGCGAAAGATCCGGCGCTTTGCGGCCACATAGCTGTCCATGCCGCCGTGGCGGTCCAGGTGGTCGGGCGTGATGTTCAGCAGCACGGCGACGTTGAACGTCGCCTCGCTCAGCAAGTCGAGCTGGTAGGACGACAGCTCGAGCACGTAGATGCCGTCGGCGTCGAGCGCGTCGAGCGCCAGCGCCGGTGTGCCCAGGTTGCCGCCGACGGCGCAGCGTCGGCCCGCGGCGTGGAGGATGTGGCCAAGCAGCGCCGTCGTCGTGGACTTGCCGTTGGTGCCGGTGACGCCGACCGCGGTCGCCTGCGGCCGGGCACGGCGCAGCAGCTCGACGTCGCCGACGATCTCGACGCCCACGGCGCGCGCGGCAGTCACGACCGGGTGCGGCTGGGGGTGGGTGAGGGGGATGCCGGGACTGAGCACCAGCATCGCGGTCTGCGACAGGTCGGCGGTCGCGAGGTCGACCGGCTCGAATCCGGCGTCGGCCGCGGCGTCGCGCGCCGCTTCATCGTCGTCCCACGGCCAGACTTGCGCGCCGTTCGCGGCCAGCACCCGCGCGGTCGCCAGCCCGGACTTGCCGAGGCCGAGCACGGCCACGGTGCGGCCGGCGACGAAGTCGAGGGTGAGCGGTCCGGTCATCGTCACCTCAGCTTCAGCGACGACAGGCCGATCAGCGCCAGGATCGAGGCGATGATCCAGAAGCGGATCACCACCGTCGATTCGGCCCAGCCCTTCTGTTCGTAGTGGTGGTGCAGCGGCGCCATGCGGAAGACGCGGCGGCCGGTCAGCTTGAACGAGACGACCTGGACGATGACCGAGACGGTCTCCAGCACGAACAGCCCGCCGACGATGGCGAGGACCAGCTCGTGCTTGGCGACGACGCTGACGCCGCCGAGCGCGCCGCCCATCGACAGCGAGCCGGTGTCGCCCATGAACACCATGGCCGGCGGCGCGTTGAACCACAGGAAGCCCAGCCCCGCGCCGATCAGCGCGCCGCAGAACACCGCCAGCTCGCCGGTGCCCGGCACGTGGTGAATCTGCAGGTAGCCCGCGAACACCGCGTTGCCGACCAGGTAGGCGATCAGCGCGAAGCAGCCGGCGACGATCATCACCGGCACGATGGCCAGGCCGTCGAGGCCGTCGGTCAGGTTGACCGAGTTGGAGGCGCCGACCATGACGATCACCGCGAACGGCAGGTAGAGCCAGCCGAGGTCGACCAGGAAGTCCTTGACGAAGGGCAGGGCCAGGCTGGTGGTCAGCGGGTCGCGGGTCAGCTTCATCACCCACAGCGTCGCGGCGGCGGCGATGGCGATCTGCGCGACGAGTTTCAGCCGCCCGGACAGGCCGCCGGAATGGCCGCGGGTGAGCTTCAGGTAGTCGTCTATGAAGCCGACCGCGCCGAAGCCCAACGTGATCAACAGCACGATCCAGACATAACCGTTGCGCAGGTCGGCCCACAGCAGCACCGAGACGACGACGGCAATGAGGATCAGGAATCCGCCCATGGTCGGCGTGCCGGCCTTGGCAAAATGCTGCTCCGGCCCGTCGTCGCGGATCGGCTGGCCCTGCGGCTGCTGCCGGCGCAGCCAGGCGATCAGCGGCGGGCCGATGAGAAAGCTCAGCACCAGCGCCGTGACGACGGCGCCACCGGAGCGGAAGGTCAGATAGCGGAACAGGTTGAAGACGATGTGCTCGTCCGCGAAGCCGGCCAGCAGGTTCAGCATGCCTGGCGCTCCCCTGCGGTCGCCGCCGCGTCGAGCAATGCCTCGACGATCTGCGCCATGGCCATGCCCAGCGAGCCCTTGACCAGCACCACGTCGCCGGCCTGGACCGCGTCGAGCACCGGCGTCAGCAGGTCCTCCGCCGCCGCAGCGTGGCCGGCGCGGTGTTTGGCCGGCAGGGCCGCGTCGAGCGCCGCCATGTGCGGCCCCGCGGTGAACACGCGGTCGACGGCTGCGGCCTCCAGCGCCGGTGCCAGACCTGCGTGCAACTCCTCGGCGCGGTCGCCCAGCTCCAGCATGTCGCCCAAGACCGCCAAGCGCCGGCCGCCGGGGCCTGTCTCCGACGCGCCCAGCACGGCGAAGGCCGCGCGCATCGACGCGGGGCTGGCGTTGTAGCTGTCGTCGATCAGCGTGAAGTGGCCGCCGGGGCAAGCCACGCGGTGCTGTTTGCCACGTCCGCGCGGCGCCTCCATTGTCGCCAGCGCGCCGGCGGCGCGGCCGACGTCGGCACCCAGCGCGTCGACGGCGGCCAGTGCGGCCAGGCTGTTGATTGCCCAGTGACGGCCCGGCACGCCCAGCCGGTAGACCAGTTCGCGGCCGCCGACCAGCGCCGCGATGCGGCTGCCGCCGTTGTCGGCATTGAGGTCGCGCAGGCGCACCTCGGCCTCGGGGTGGGCGCCGAAGCCGATTACCCGGCCGACGCCGCGTTCGCGCGCCGCCACGGCCAGGTGCGGGAAGTATGCGTTGTCGCGGTTCAGGATGGCGACGCCGTCCGGCCCCATGCCCTCGAAGATCTCGGCCTTGGCGTCGGCAATGCCGGCGACGCCGTCGAAGTTCTCCAGGTGCGCCGCCGTGATCGTGGTGATGACGGCGATGTGGGGCCGCACCAGGCGCGACAACGGGCCGATTTCGCCGCTGGCGTTCATGCCCAGCTCGAACACGCCGTAGGCGGCGTCGGCGGGCAGGCGGGCGAGGGACAGCGGCGCTCCCCACTGGTTGTTGAGGTTGCCGCGCGACGCCACGGTCGGGCCGATGGCGCCGAGCGCGCGGGCCAGCGTCTCCTTGGCGCCGGTCTTGCCGACGCTGCCGGTGACGGCGCAGATGCGCGCGCGGGCACGGCTGCGCGCCGCTGCGGCGAGGTCGTCGAGCGCAGCGTCGGCGTTGGCGACGACCAACAGCGGCGCGTCCTCGGCGACGCCATCGGGCACCCGGTGGACCAGCGCTGCCGCCGCGCCCGCGTCGAGCGCCGCCGCGACGAAATCGTGGCCGTCGAAGGTGGGGCCGCGCAGGGCGACGAACAGGTCGCCGGGCTCGAGCGTGCGGCTGTCGATGGAGACGCCCGTGGCGGTCCAGTTGCGGGTGGCGCGGCCGTGGGTCGCGGCCGCCGCCTCGGCGGCGGTCCAGAGCGGCGCGTTCATGGCGCGGCGCCGTGCGGCCGGCCGCCGACCGCGACGACCGTTGCGCGGGCGACCTCGGCGTCGTCGAAGGGCAGCACCGCGTCGCCGACGATCTGGCCGGTCTCGTGGCCCTTGCCGGCGATCAGCAGCAGGTCGCCCGTGCAAAGCTCGGCGACCGCGGCACGGATCGCCGCCCCGCGGTCGCCGATCTCCGAGGCGCCGGGGCAGCCGGCCAGCACTTCGGCGCGGATCGCGCCGGCGTCCTCGGTGCGCGGGTTGTCGTTGGTGACGATGGCGCGGTCGGCGTGCTCGTAGGCGGCGCGGCCCATCAGCGGCCGCTTGCCGGGGTCGCGGTCGCCGCCGGTGCCGAAGACGACGACCAGGCGCCGCTGGACGTGGGGGCGCAGCGCGCCGAGCGCGGTGACCAGCGCGTCCGGCGTGTGGGCGTAGTCGACCAGCACGGCCGCGCCGGACGGGTGCGTCGCCACGCGCTCCAGCCGGCCGCGCACGCCGTGCAGCGTCTTGAGCGCCGCCAGCGCGGCGTCGCGCGGCGCGCCGCCGGCCAGCGTCAGCCCCAGCGCCGCCAGCGCGTTCATCGCCTGGAAGCGGCCGATCAGCGGCAGGTGCACCGCGACCTCGCGCTCGGCGAGCGCCAGCGTCAGGTCCTGGCCGTCGCTCGAGGCGTGCCAGTCGGCGAGGCGCAAGTCGGCGCCACGCTCGCCATAGCTGAGGATGCGCTGGCCGCGGTCAGTGCAGACCTGGCGCAGCGCCGCGAACTCGGGCACGTCGGCATTGAGCACGGCGGTGGCGCCGGCCGGCAGCAGTTCCGAGAACAGCCGCGCCTTGGCCGCGAGATAGGCGTCCAGGTCGGCGTGGTAGTCCAGATGGTCGCGGCCCAGATTGGTAAACGCGGCTGCTTCGAGCACGACGCCGTCCAGCCGGTACTGGTCCAGGCCGTGGCTCGACGCCTCCATGGTGACGCGCGCGATGCCGGCGTCGCCCAGCGCGGCGAGCGTGCGGTGCAGGCTGACCGGGTCGGGCGTCGTCAGGCTGGGGCCGGCGTCGAAGCCGGGCGCCTGCACGTCCAGCGTGCCGAGGCTGGCCGCCGGCTCCCCCAGTTTTGCCCAGATCTGCCGCGCGAACTCGACGACCGAGGTCTTGCCGTTGGTGCCGGTGACCGCGGTCACGTGGCGCGGCTGGGGGCCGTGGAAGCGCGCCGCCATCTGGGCCAGGCGCCGGCGCGGGTTGTCGTCGGTCAGCAGCTCGACGGCGGCGTCGGTCGTGAGCGTCGTGCCGTCGGGCGCCAGGATGACCACGGCGCCGCGGGCCACGGCCTCGGTGATGTGGTCGCGGCCGTCGTGGAGGCTGCCGGGCAGGGCGGCGAACAGGTTGCCGGGCACGACGGTACGGCTGTCCGCCGTCAGGCCCGTGACCTCCACGTCGCGCGTCCGCCGCTGCTTTGCGTCCATGGCGCCCATCAGTTCAGAAAGCCGCAACTTTCGGATCCTGCGACTTGATCTCCACCATCAGCGCCTGGCGTACCGCCGGGGCGCTCTCGTCCTGGGGCGCGATGCCATACAGCGCCGCCAGCCGCTCGACCATGCGCGCGACCGCCGGGGCGGCGACCCAGCCGCCGGTGGCGTAGCCGTGCGTCTCCTCGATGCCCTTGGGCTCGTCGACCAGCGCGTAGACCAGGAAGCGCGGCGCGGTGATCGGGAACACGCCGACGAAGGAGGCGATGCCTTGGCCGCGCTTGTAGCGGCCGTTCTCCAGCTTCTCCGCCGTGCCGGTCTTGCCGCCCAGCAGATAACCGGGGGCCTTGCCGTCCGGGTTGGCGCCGTTGCGCACGACCAGCCACATCAGCCGCCGGACCTGGTCTGAGACCGCCGCGCTGAGCACTCGCGTGCCCGGACGTGGACGGTCGTCTTCACCGCGGATCAGCGTCGCCGGGCGCAGCGTGCCGCCGTTCGCCACCGCCGCGACGGCCGTCGCCAGGTGCAGCGGGCTGACCGCGATGCCGTGTCCGAAGGCCACGGTCATCGTGTTGATGTCGCGCCAGACCTGCGGGTACATCGGCTGGCCGGCCTCCGGCAGCTCGATGCTGGTGCGGCGCAAGAGGCCGAGGCGTCCGAGGAATGCCTTCTGCGCCGGGCCGCCGACCTCCAGCGCCATCTTCGCGGAGCCGATGTTGGAGGAGAACATGAAGATCTCCGGCACCGACAGCCAGCGCGCCTTGGGCCTGTAGTCGCGGATGCTGAAGCGGCCGGCGCGGATCGGCTTCGAAGCGTCGAAGCCCGCGTCCATGCGCATGCCGCTCTCCAGCGCCAGCGCGTGGTTGAAGATCTTGAACACCGAGCCGAGCTCGTAAACGCCCAGCGTCGCGCGGTTGAAGCGCGTCTCGTCGGTCGCCGTGCCCGGCTCGTTGGGGTCGAAGTCCGGCAGCGAGACCAGGGCCAGGGTCTCGCCCGTGTGCACATCCATGACGATGCCGGCGCCGCCGATGCCGTCGTGGCGCACGATCTGGCGGCCTAGCTCCTCGCGCATGATCTGCTGCACGCGCACGTCGAGCGCGAGACGCAGCGGTCCGCGGCGCTCGCGCAAGGCGGTGTCGAAGGTTTGCTCGACGCCGCTGAGGCCGACATTGTCGATGCCGGCGAAGCCGACGACGTGCGCGGTCAAGGCCCCGTGCGGATATACGCGGCGTTCCTCGGTCCGGAAGTCGACGCCGGGGATGCCCAGCCGGTTGATGCGGTCCTGCTGGCGCGGCGTCAGGTTGCGCTTGAGCCAGACGAAGGAGCGGTCGCCGGTCAGCTTGGCCTGAAGCTCGGCCTCGCTGAGTTCGGGGAAGACCGCGCGCAGGCGCCGTGCCGCGTCGGCCGCGTCCAGCACGCGCCGGGGGTTGGCGTAGAGCGAGGCGGTCTTCAGGTTGGTCGCCAGCAGGACGCCGTTGCGGTCGGCGATGTCGGCGCGCTGCATCGAGAGCGGCCGCACCACTTCGCGCGTCGAGGCCCGCTGCTCGACCGCCGGGTCGGTGAGCACGGTCAGGTCGACGAGGCGCCAGCCGATGGCGACGAAGGCGCAGGCGAACACGGCACCGGCCACGATCAGGCGGTTGCGGCCGGTCTCCAGCGCCTGCTTGGCCTGGCCCTCCAGCGCGATGGGACGGCGCTTTTCGGTCATCGGAACGCTTCCGCGGCGACCGGCTGCGGCTGCAGCACGTCGGCGAGGATGTCGTCGAGGGAGCGGGCGAGCGCGGTCGGCGCCACTGGCGTCAGGTCGCGCCCGGGCGTCAGCGCCGTGTCGAAGGCCGCGAGCGGCGGCGCCGGCCGGCGCCCGGGCGACAGGGCGGCGAGGTCGGCGAGCTGGGGCGCCAGCACGCGGTCGATGGCCGCCGCGGCGCCGCTCTGCCCGGGCAGGCGCACCGGCACGGCGTTCAGCACCGCGAACTGGTCCTGGGCGATCGGCGCCAGCTCGAGGAAGCGCAGGCTCAGGTCCTTCAGGCGCACCGGCTGGTTGAGGTGCGCCCACTCGGCCTTCAGCACGTGGACCGCCTCCTGGTCGGCGACGATCTCGCGGTTGAGGCCGCTCAGCTCGTCCTCCAGCGCGGACACCTCGTAGGCGATGGCGAACAGGCCGCCGGCGGCGAGGGCCGTCACGGTCAGCATCGCCAGTGTCGCCGTGCGGGTCATGGGCCGTCCCCGTTCGCACCCCAGGCCGGCGTGTCGGTGCGCTCGGCGGCGCGCAGCCGGGCAGAGCGGGCGCGGGGGTTGGCGGCGATCTCCGCGGCCCCGGGCTTGATGGCGCGGCGCGACAGCAGGCGGAAAAAAGGCGGGCGCCGGCGCGGCGGGGTCGCGGGGAGGTGTCGCGACCCACCGGCGCCCGCCCCACTGCGCGCGCGCAGAAAGGCTTTGACCTGGCGGTCTTCCAGCGAGTGGAAGGAGACGACGACCAACCGGCCGCCGGGGCGGAGCAGGGTCTCGGCGGCGACGAGACCGCGGGCAAGCTCGCCCAGCTCGTCGTTTACGTGGATGCGGATGGCCTGGAAGGTCCGCGTCGCCGGATCGATGACCCCCTTGCGGCGCGGCGCGCGCACGGCCCCACCTACCGCCCGGCGCACGATGTCGGCCAGCTGGCCGGTGCGTGTGATCGGGGCCTCGGCGCGCGCGGCGACGATGGCGCGGGCGATGCGGCGCGACAGGCGCTCCTCGCCGAAGGTGTAGATGATGTCGGCCAGCTCGGCCTCGTCCGCGGCGTTGACCAGGTCGGCGGCGCTGGGCCCCTCTTGCGCCATGCGCATGTCCAGCGGCCCGTCGTGCGCGAAGGCGAAGCCGCGCTCGGCGCGGTCGAGCTGCATCGACGACACGCCGACGTCCAGAGCCACACCGTCAACCGTAGCGATACCCTGCTCGCGCAACATCGTTGCCATGTCGCCGAAGCGGCCGGCCATGAGCCTCAGGCGGTCACCGTACTCGGCGGCCAGCGCCGCGCCCGCGTCGATGGCGTCGGGATCGCGGTCGAGGGCGATGACGCGGCAGTCGGCGGCAGCGAGGAGCGCCCGCGTGTAGCCGCCGGCGCCGAACGTGCCGTCGACATAGAGCGCGCCGGCGCGCGGTTCCAAAGCCTCCAGCACCTCGGCCAGCAGCACCGGCGCGTGGCCGGGCGCGCGGGCCGGAGCGGTCGCGGCGGGGGAGGATACGCCGCTCATGCTCCGGCCTCCGGCGTCGCCCGCACGGTCATGCCGCGCTCTGCGGCACGTTGGCGGGCAGCCACCTTGTGCGCCTGGAAAGCCACCGGCTCCCAGATCTCGAAATGCCGGCCGCGGCCGACGAACGCGGCCTGGCCGTTGAGGCCGGCGTGGCCGATGAGCTCCGCCGGCAACAGGATGCGCCCGTCTTCGCCGAAGGGGAGGGCATGCGCGTCTGCGAACAGGCTGGCGGAGAGGTCGTCCTGCTCCTCGGAGAACAGGTCGTAGGAGTCGAGCGAGCTGGAGAGCTGCTCCATCCAGTCCATGCCGGCGCAGTGCAGGGCCGGCAGGCGGAACGAGGGGACGGCGACGATGCCCTGGAAGTTGGTGTCGGCCAGGGAGGCGCGAAACGCAGCCGGGACGCTGACGCGCCCCTTGGCGTCAACCTTGTTGACCACGGTCGACAAGAACAGAGCCATCTGCGCACTCCCGCCTTGACGGCAGGACCCCTCCACCGTGGCGTCGGAACGCCGCCCCTCATGGGCAGCCCCCCTTCAGCAATGGGATTGAACGGGATATCATGGGTGATCATGGGCGTCAATTGATTGCCAGAGTATTAACGGGGGGTCGCAAAAGGTCCGAACCGCGAACATTTGCTCTTTGCCAGTCACCCGAATCCGGCCCCAACGCAGACGCCGACGCCGTGCAAACGTCGCTAAGGCACGAATGCGGTTTTTCTGTGTTCCGCTAATGTTCTTGTCGCGGCCGGCGCCAGGTCGCGCGGGCGGCGGAAGATCGCCAGACGGTCTGTAAGCCGGGTTCTGTCCCCACCGTCGCCCGAAGGCGTCTAACGGGAGATGGCCATTCATCTGGGACGCCGGTCGCCCGGCGCCTCGCGCGACCCACCCGGGCGGCGGCGCGGAAGCGCGCCATATGCCGCCCCTACTCGGTCTTGCTCCCGGTGGGGTTTGCCGTGCCGGCCGCGTTGCCGAGGCCGCGGTGCGCTCTTACCGCACCCTTTCACCCTTGCCCGCAATCACCGAAGCGAGAGCCGGCGGTTTGCTTTCTGTGGCACTTTCCCTGGGGTCGCCCCCGCCGGCCGTTAACCGGCACCGTGCTTCCGTGGAGCCCGGACTTTCCTCACCCCGGCGGGTTTCCCCGTTGCCGGAGCGCGGCCATCCGACCGTCTGGCTGTGTCAAATATGTGCTTTGGCCGGCGCCGCCGCAAGTTCACCCCTGGCGCGCCAGGTCCTCGCGGCGGCCCTCGAGCGCCAGCCAGCGGTCTTCCGCCGCGGCCAGCGCCGCCTCGACCTCTTCGAGCTTGCGCGCGGTGGCGGCGAAGGCGTCCGGGTCGCGATCGAAAAACCCGGCCTCGCTCAAGGCGGCGCCCAGCCGGTCGCGCGCCTCGCCGAGCTCGTCGATGCGCGTCGGCAGCTGGTCGAGCTCGCGCGTCTCGGTATAGGTGAGTTTGGCGGCGGTGCTGGGTCGGGCAGCGGCGGCGCGCCGCTTCGGGCGTGCCGTGCCCGTCTCGGCCTCGAACCGCGCGCCCTGTCGCAGCGCGTCGCCGACGCCGCCGGGATACTCGGCGACGCTCGTGCCGTCGAGCACGATGGTCGACGTCACCAGGCGGTCGAGGAAGTCGCGGTCGTGGCTGACCAGCAGGAGCGTGCCGTCGTAGTCGCCCAACACGTCCTCCAAGAGGTCGAGCGTGTCCATGTCGAGGTCGTTGGTCGGCTCGTCGAGCACCAGCAGGTTGGCCGGCCGGGCCAGCAGCTTTGCCAGCAGCAGCCGGTTCTTCTCGCCGCCGGAGAGCGTCTTGACCGGCGCCTTGGCCTGGCGCTCGTCGAACAGGAAGTCGCGCAGGTAGGCGACGACGTGGCGCGAACGGCCGCGCACGATCAGGCTGTCGCCGCCGCCCGGCGCCAGCACTTGCCACAGGGTCGCTTCTGGGTCGAGCTGCGCCCGCCGCTGGTCGAACACCGCGGGGGTCACGTTCGCGCCGATCCGGACGCGGCCCGCGTCGGGCGCCAGTCGGCCCGTCAGCAGGTCCACCAGCGTCGTCTTGCCGGCGCCGTTGCGGCCGACGATGCCGATGCGGTCGCCGCGCAGGATGCGGGTCGAGAACGGCGGGATGACGGTCGTGCCGTCGTAGCCCTTGGCGACCTCCTGCGCCTCGATCACCAACTTGCCGCTGGCGTCGCCGGCGGCGGCGGTCAGCTTCGCCGTGCCGGGGCCGGTCAGGAGCGTGCGCCGCGTCTCGCGCATGGCCTTGAGCTTCGTCAGGCGCCCCTGGTTGCGCCGCCGCCGCGCCGTGATCCCGCGCAGCAGCCAGCGGGTCTCGGCCTTGAGGTGCTGGTCCAGGCGCCGCGCCGCGGCCTCCTCGTCGGCGTAGACTTCGGCTTGCCAGGCGTCGAATGCGGCGAAGCCCTGGCCGTGGGCACGCAGCGTGCCGCGGTCGAGCCAGAAGCTGTGCCGGGTCATGTGGCCGAGGAAGGCCCGGTCGTGGCTGATGACCAGCAGCGCGCCGCGATAGGCCCTCAGCGTCTGCTCCAGCCACAGGATCGTCGGCAGGTCCAGATGGTTGGTCGGCTCGTCGAGCAGCAGCACGTCGGGTTGGCCCGTCAGCGCCCGGGCCAGCGCCGCCCGTCGGCCCTCGCCGCCGCTCAAGGCCCCCAGCTTGCGGTCGCCGTCGAGCCTGAGCCGGTCGATTGCCGCCGCGGCCTCATAACCGTCGCCGACGAAGTCCGCGACCGCCTGGTCGGGCGGCAGCACCGGGTCTTGGGGCAGCACGCCAATGCGCAGGCCGGGCTGCGCGAAGCGTTCGCCCTTGTCGAGCTCGAGCGCGCCGCCGAGGACCCGCAACAACGTCGACTTGCCGGAGCCGTTGCGGCCGACCAGACAGGCGCGCAATCCCGGCGTCAGCGCCAGCTCGACTTGCGCGAACAGCGGCGGGCCGCCGAACGTGACGGCCGCGTCGCGCAGCGCCAGGACGGGCGGCTCGGCCACGCCTCAGCTCAGCCCCCGGCGTTTCTGGATCTCGTCGTAGGCCGCGTTGATGTTGGCCAGCTTCTCGTTGGCGACGTCGATGAACTCCTCCGGCATGCCGGCGGCGATCAGCTTGTCCGGGTGGTTCTCGTGCACCAGCTTGCGGTAGGCGGTCTTCACCGCGTCGTCGCCGGCGTCGTGCGGGACGCCGATGACCTGGTACGGGTCGCCGGCGGTCGGGCCCAGGTGGTCGGCGCGGATGCGCTCATAGTCGTCGATCGAGAAGCCGAACATCTGCGCCACGTGGCGGACATAGTCGTCTTCCTCCTGGCTGACATGGCCGTCCGCCTTGGCGATGTGGAACAGGCAGCCCAACAGTTCCTCCAGCACCGCCGGCTGGTCGGCGAACATGCCGCTGATCTGCCGCGCATAGGGCTCGTAGCCGTGCGCGTGCTTGCGCGCCTGGTCGAAGAAGCGGGCGACGTTGCGCACCTCGTCGGGGGCGACGTGGAAGACCTGCCGGAAGGCCTCGACCTCGGCCCGGGTCACGGTGCCGTCGGCCTTGGCCAGCTTGGCGCCCAGCGCGATGACGGCGATGGTGAAGGCGATCTGCTTGGTCGGCGCGGCGGCCTCGCCTGCGACGTCCGAAGGCCGCTCGCTGACCGTGCGGTCGACGACGTGGCCGGCCGCGCCGCCCAACAGCGCGCCCAGCGGCCCGCCGAGCGCGAAGCCCGCGGCGCCGCCGATGATCTTGCCCCAGATGCTCATAGGCGCGCGGTTTAGCCGAAAGCCGGAGGCGGCGCCAGCGGGGCGGCGCCCCGGTGCGCTAGAGGTCCACGCGACCGACGCCGGGCAGTCGCAGCGCCGGGTCCGCGACGTCGACACCGACCGACAGTCCCAGCAAATTGAGCTCTACGCCCTCGTCGCGCGCCAGCAGCAAGCCCAGCAGGCCGTAGAACGATGCCTGCCAACCGGTGTCGCTGGGCGCCGTCGCCCAGACGCCGCCCAGATAGTCCTTGCCGACGGCCGTCGGCGGCAGGTCGAGGCGCAGGTCCGGCACCTCACGGGCGACGTAGGCGGTGAAGGTGTTGCTGTTGGGGCCAGGCCAAGCCCGATAGACGTGCTTGTAGCCATAGGCGGCGACGGCCGCGTCGATGCGTGGGATGGCCGCGGCGGCCGCCGGGCCGCGCAACTCCGCCAAGACCGTGGGCCGATAGCCGAACCAGTAGCCGTCGGGCGCGCGGCGATGGCTGACAAGGGCAGGGCGGCCGCTCCGGGCGCGCCAGCCCATCACCTCGTGCACGGTGTAGGCGGCGGCGCCGGTGGGCTTGATCGCGAACCAGGTGTGGATGCCAAACGCGCCCTTCCAGGCCAGGGCCCGGGCGCCGTAGACCTGCACGATGGCCTCGGTCGTTGTTCGTGGGTCGGGTGCCGGGCCCGCCGGCGCGGTGCTGCCGCGCAACCAGTTGCTCTCGGGGTCGATGCCGCCGCTGGCGACCATCCAGCCGGGCCCCAATAGCAGGACTGAAAGCACCAGGACCAATCGCCAGAACCAGGTCATGGCGCCTTCTATTCCGCGACTGTGGCGTGAATGGGGTGGCCTGCGGACGCGAAACCGGCGATTGCCGTTGCCCGTGCCCGTGTGCCATGAACGCGCTCGCAGGAACTCGGGAGCCGGGCATGACCCACGGGCGGTGGCAGTTCTGGATCGATCGCGGCGGCACGTTCACCGACGTCGTGGCGCGCGATCCGGCGGGAGAGGTGATCAGCCACAAGCTGTTGAGCGAGAACCCGGAGCGCTACCGCGACGCCGCGGTGCAGGGCATCCGCGATCTGTTGGGCCTGGCACCCGGCACGACGATCCCGGCGGCCGACATCGCCGCGGTCAAGATGGGCACGACGGTCGCCACCAACGCCCTCCTGGAGCGCAAAGGCGAGCGCACGGCGCTGGCCATCACCCGCGGCTTCGCCGACGCGCTGCGCATCGCCTACCAGAACCGGCCGGAACTGTTCGCCCGCCACATCGTGCTGCCGGAGCTGCTGTACGAGCGCGCGGTCGAGATCGACGAGCGGGTTTCGGCCCACGGCGACGAGTTGCTGCCGCTGGACCTCGATGCCGCCCGCGACGGTCTCTCCGCCGCCTACGACGCCGGCATCCGTTCGCTCGCGATCGTCTTCGTGCACGGCTACCGCTATCCGGCGCACGAGCGCGCGGTGGCGGAGCTCGCGCGCGAGATCGGCTTCACCCAGGTCTCGGTGAGTTCCCAGGTCAGCCCGCTGATGAAGGTGGTGAGCCGCGGCGACACCACCGTGGTCGACGCCTACCTGTCGCCGATCCTGCGCCGCTACGTCGACCAGGTCTCGGCCGAAGTCGGCGACGTCAAGCTGATGTTCATGCAGTCGAACGGCGGCCTGACCGACGCCAAGCTGTTTCAGGGCAAAGACGCCATCCTCTCGGGCCCGGCCGGCGGCGTCGTCGGCGCGGTGCGCACCGCGGCGATCGGCGGCTTCGACGAGATCATCGGTTTCGACATGGGTGGCACCTCGACCGACGTGTCGCACTACGCCGGCACGTTCGAGCGCGCCTTCGAGACGCGGGTCGCCGGCGTGCGCATGCGCGCGCCGATGATGCAGATCCATACCGTCGCGGCCGGCGGCGGCTCGATCCTGCACTTCGACGGCGCGCGCTACCGCGTCGGCCCGGACAGCGCCGGCGCCGATCCCGGGCCGGCCTGCTATCGCCGCGGCGGGCCGCTGACCGTGACCGACTGCAACGTCATGCTGGGCAAGCTCAAACCCGCGTTCTTTCCGCACGTCTTCGGCCCCAGCGCCGACGAGGCGCTCGACGCCGACGTCGTCGCAGCGAAGTTCCAGGCGCTGACGGAAGAGATCCGATTGGCCACCGGCGACACCCGCGCGCCGGTCGAGGTCGCAGAGGGCTTCCTGACCATCGCCGTCGAGAACATGGCGAACGCCATCAAGGAGATTTCGATCCAGCGCGGGTACGACGTTACCGAGTACACGCTCGCCTCGTTCGGGGGTGCGGGCGGCCAGCACGCCTGCAAGGTCGCCGACGCCCTGGGCATGACGCGCATCTTCCTGCACCCGCTGGCCGGCGTGCTGTCGGCCTACGGCATGGGCCTCGCCGACCTGACGGCGATGCGCGAGCGTGCCATCGAGGCGCGGTTGGGCGAAAGCACCCTGCCCGGTCTGGAGCGTGAGCTGGAAGCGCTCGCCGAGGACGGCATCGCCAAGATGGCGGGCCAGGGTGTCGCGGCGGACGAGATCGACGTGCGCCGCCGCGCCCACATCCGCTACGAGGGCACCGACGCGCCGCTGATCGTCGACCACGGCGACATGGCAACGCTGGTCGCCAACTTCGAGGTCGCGCACCGCCAGCGCTACGGCTTCGTCGTGCCGGGCAAGGCGCTGATCGTCGAGGCGGTCTCGGTCGAGGTCATCGGCCACACCGGGCACGTCGAGGACCGGGAGTTGGAGGCGACACGCGACGGCGCGCTGGTGCCCGAGGCGGAGATCGAGGTCCACACCGAGGGGGCCTGGCACACCGCGCCGGTCTTCCAGCGCGAGCGCCTGGTGCCGGGCGACACCATCGACGGCCCGGCGGTGATCGCCGAGCCGACGGGCACCAACGTCGTCGAGCCCGGCTGGCGCGCGGAGCTCAACCGCCGCGGCCATCTGGTGCTCAGCCGCGTGGTCGCCAAGGAGCGCGCCTACGCGGTCGGCACCGAGGTCGATCCCGTCATGCTGGAGGTGTTCAACAACCTGTTCATGTCGATCGCCGAGCAGATGGGCTCGACGCTCGAGAACACCTCCCACTCGGTCAACATCAAGGAGCGGCTGGACTTCTCCTGCGCGGTGTTCGACCGCGACGGCCGGCTGATCGCCAACGCGCCGCAGATGCCGGTGCACCTGGGCTCGATGAGCGAGAGCGTCGACAGCGTCATCCGCAAGTGGCGCGACGAAATGCGCGACGGCGACGTCTACGTGCTGAACGCGCCCTACAACGGCGGCACGCACCTGCCCGACATCACCGTCATCACGCCGGTGTTCGACGGCGCCGGCCGCGACGTTCTGTTCTACGTCGGCAGCCGCGGCCACCACGCCGACATCGGCGGCCTGACCCCGGGCTCCATGCCGCCCGACAGCGCGACCGTCGAGGAAGAGGGGGTGCTGATCGACAACGTGCCGCTGGTGGCGCAGGGGCGCATGCTGGAGGACGAGATCCGCGCGATCCTGGCCTCCGGCGCCTATCCCGCGCGCAACCCGGACCAGAACGTCTCCGACCTGCGCGCCCAGATCGCCGCCAACGCCATGGGCGTGGCGGAGTTGCGCAAGATGGTTGCGCATTTCGGGCTCGACGTGGTGCACGCCTATATGGGCCACGTCCAGGACAACGCCGAGGAGCAGGTCCGCCGCGTCCTCGACGTCCTGAAGGACGGGAGTTTTGCCTACGAGCTCGACAACGGGGCCGTCGTTGCCGTTGAAATCTCCATCGATCGGGAGCGGCGCACGGCGGTGATCGACTTCGCCGGCACCTCGCCGCAGCAGGAAAACAACTTCAACGCCCCGACGGCGGTGACCAAGGCGGCGGTGCTCTATGTCTTCCGCACGCTGGTCGACGACGTCATCCCGCTCAACTACGGCTGCCTCAAGCCGCTCGAGATCCGCATCCCCGAGGGCTCGATGCTGAGCCCCAGCTACCCCGCCGCCGTCGTCGCCGGCAACGTCGAGACCAGCCAGGTCATCACCGACACGCTCTACGGCGCGCTGGGCGTCATGGCCGGCGCCCAGGGCACGATGAACAACCTCACCTTCGGCAACGCGCGCTACCAGTACTACGAGACCATCGCCGGCGGCTCCGGCGCCGGGCCGGGCTTCGACGGCTGCAACGCCGTGCACACCCACATGACCAACAGCCGCCTGACCGACCCGGAGGTGCTGGAGTGGCGCTTCCCCGTGGTGCTGGAGAGCTTCGGCATCCGCCACGGCTCGGGCGGTGCCGGCGCCAACCGGGGCGGCGACGGCGCCGTGCGGCGCCTGCGCTTCGAGGAGGAGATGACCGCGTCGATCCTCTCGAACCACCGCCGCGTAGCGCCGTTCGGCCTGGCCGGCGGGGCGCCGGGCACGACCGGCCACAACTACGTCGAGCGCGCCGACGGCACGGTCCACGAGATGACCGGCACCGACCGCACCGAGATGGCGCCGGGCGACGTGCTGGTCATCGAGACCCCCGGCGGCGGCGGCTACGGCCCGGCCGCGGAGCGCCGCAAGGCGGCGGAGTAGGGGGTCAACGAAGGCCGCCAGACACGGCTCTCGGCACGTGCGGATCGCTCCTTGCCTCCGGCGGAAGTCACCTTCACCCCGACCCTCTCCCGTCAAGGAGAGGGCGTAACTGTTTGAGCGGGATGAATAATTTCCTCCCCCTTGAGGGGGAGGGCTAGGGTGGGGGGTGTTGCGGCGGCTCGTGCGAGGCCGTTTCGCGACGACGCAAGGGCGCGACGTAAGAAAAGGGCGGCCCTGGGGCCGCCCTCGTCGTTTCGCCGGTCGTGTCCGGTCAGTTCGTCAACCGGTTCCACCAGCCGCGGCGTTTGGGGCCGTCGGGCTCGTCGTCGGGCGCCGGCGTCTCGTCCCCGCCGCTGCCCGGCGCGGCGGCCAGGGGTTCCGGCTCCGGCTCGGGTTCCGCGACGGCCTCGGGTTCCGGGGCAGCTTCGGGCTCGGGCTCCAGCTCCGGCTCCGCTTCCGGCTCCTCGCCGACGACGGTGATCTCGATGCGGCGCGGCTCACTGGCGGGCTCGGGTTCTTCGGCCCGCTCGGGCTCCGTTTCGACGATCTCCGCTTCAGCCGCGGGCTCGGCAGTCTCGGCCTCGGCCGCGACCTCGCCCTCGGCCGGCTTCTTGCGGCGCGTGCGCCGGCGGCGCGGCCTCTTCGGCTTCTCGGCCTCGGCGTCGGGCGCGGCTTCGACGGTCTCCGGGGCGGCCTCAGCGACCGCATCCTCGGCCTCGACTGCCTCCACGGCTTCCGCGGCCGTCGCCTCGACGGCCTCCTCGCCGCCGGTCTCGGCCGTCGCCTCGACGGCCTCCTCGCCCTTGCGGCTGCGGCGGCGACCGCCGCGGCGGCCGCGCCGGCGGCGCTTGCCCTTGTCTTCTTCGGCCTCGGCCTCGGCCTCAACGTCGGCTTCAACTTCGGCTTCGGTCTCGGCCGGCGCCTCAGTCTCGGCGGCAATCTCGGTCCCAGCGATTTCGGTTTCTGCGACGTCGACCTCGTCGCGCCGCTTGCGCCGGCGCCGCCGCCGCCGCTTGCCGTCGCCGGCGTCCGCGTCGGCCGGTGCGAAGCCGGTGCGAATGACCTCGACTGCCTCGGGCTCGCCCTCCTCGTCGCGGATCACACGCTCCATGCGGAAGTCGGGCGGGATCAGCTCCGGCTCCGACAGCACCGTCACTTCGAAGTCGTAGCGCGCCTCTATCTCGGTCAGCGTCGAGCGCTTCTGGTTCAGGATGTAAAGTGCCACCTGGCCCGGCACGTGCAGCGTCAGCTCGCGGGACTCGCCGCGCAGGCCCTCTTCCTCGAGCGAGCGCAGCACGCGCAGCGCGGTCGACTCGGTGGAGCGGATGACGCCCGAGCCGCCGCAGGTCGGGCACACTTGCGTGTGCGCCTCGATCAGGCTGGGGCGCAGCCGCTGGCGCGACAGCTCCAGCAGCCCGAACGGGCTGATGCGGCCGACCTGCAGGCGCGCGCGGTCGTGGCGCATCGCCTCCTTGAGGCGCCGCTCGACCTGGTTGTTGTGGCGCTGCTCCTCCATGTCGATGAAGTCGATGACGATCAGCCCGGCCAGGTCGCGCAGGCGCAGCTGGCGGGCGATCTCCTCGGCCGCCTCGCCATTGGTCGCCAGCGCCGTCTCCTCGATGTTGCGCTCGCGTGTCGCGCGGCCCGAGTTGACGTCGATCGCGACCAGCGCCTCGGTCGGGTTCATGACGATGTAGCCGCCCGACTTGAGCTGCACGACCGGGCTGTGGATGTCGTCCAGCTGGCTCTCGATGCGGTACTCGTGGAACAGCGGCACTTTGCCGTCGTAGGGCTGCACGCGCTTGGCGTGGCTCGGCAGCATCGTCTTCATGAACGCCTTGGCGGTCTTGTAGGCGTCCTCGCCGTCGATCAGAACTTCCTCGATCTCGCGGGAATAGACATCGCGCAGGGTGCGCTTGATGATGTTGCCTTCCTCGTGGATCAGCGTCGGCGCCGTGGCCTTCAGCGTGTCTTCGCGGATCTGGTCCCAGGTCCGGCGCAGGTACTCGTAGTCGCGCTTGATCTCGGCCTTGCTGCGCTCCATGCCGGCGGTGCGCAGGATCACCGCCATGCCGGGCGGCAGCTCCAGGTCGCCCAGCACCGACTTCAGGCGCTTGCGGTCCTGGGTGTTGGTGATCTTGCGACTGATGCCGCCGCCGCGCGAGGTGTTGGGCATCAGGACGCAGTAGCGGCCGGGCAGGGAAATGTAGGTGGTCGGCGCCGCGCCCTTGGTGCCGCGCTCTTCCTTGACGACCTGCACCAAGAGGATCTGCCGCCGCTTGATGACTTCCTGGATCTTGTAGCGCCGGGTCAACTGGCGGATGCGGCGACGCTCGGCCGCGTTCGCGGCCTCGATGTCGTCGTCGTCGTCGCCGCCGATGGTCTCGACGTTGTCGTCGTCGTCGCCGTTTTCGCCGTCGTCGCCGTTCTCGCCGTCGCCGCGCGCCTCCGCGAGGAGCTTTTCGCGGTCGGCGACCGGGACCCGGTAGTAGTCGGGATGGATTTCGTTGAAGGCCAGGAAACCGTGGCGGTTGCCGCCGTACTCGACGAAAGCCGCCTGCAGCGAGGGCTCCACGCGGGTCACCTTCGCCAGGTAGATGTTTCCTTTAAGCTGCTTCTTGGTTGAGGTTTCGAAATCGAATTCTTCGAGACGCTTGCCGTCTACGACAACAACGCGGGTTTCTTCCGCGTGCGTCGCATCGACCAACATGCGCTTGGTCATGCTCCGTAGTTCTCCGCGACCAACCGGCCCCCGCCCGTGCGAACAGCGGGCGAAGCGGTCGGTCGCTCTGTCCGGTGCCCGCGCGGTCCCCTCGACGATCCATCGAACGGCGACCCCGTAGCGCCAGGATGGAGAGGGTAAGAACCGCGCCTCTCACGATTAACAACGGCCGTGAGCGGGCACCGCTATTCCATAAAAGCCGCGACTGGGTCGGATCGGAGGGTGCAGGGGATGGGCCCGGCTTCGGCCGGCGCCCGACGCCACCCGATCCTGCCGCCCGTCCGGGGACGGAACGGCGCATCGCGGTCGTTCGCAGGGTTAACATAGCGACGGCACCGCACCGGGACAATGAAATAAGATGATGAAACCTCGCGTTTACCGGGCGCGTGCAATGCTTGCTGCGGCTCGGAAACGAAGAGTATACCTGCCGACTACATGTGCCCGCGGGCCGACCATAGGACCGCCCCCCTGGCGGCAAAACCCGCAATATCCCGGCGTCTTGGGCGCCGGGCGGTGGCGTTTGCCTGCCTATTGGCGCTGTGGCTGCCGGCCCTGTCGCTGCCCGCCGCCGCGGCACCCGGCGTCTCCGACATCCGCCTGGGCGTGCACCCGGACAAGACCCGCCTGGTGCTGGACGTCAGCCAGGACGTCGAGACCCGCGTCTTCGGCCTGCCCGACCCCTACCGCCTGGTCATCGACCTGCCGGAGGTCGATTTCGCGCTGCCGGACGGCCAGGGCAGCAACGGCGCCGGTCTGGTGCGCGGCTACCGTTACGGCCTGTTCCGCCCCGGCGTCAGCCGCGTCGTGCTGGACCTGGGCACGCCCATCGCGGTCGCCAAGCGCTTCACGCTGCCGGGCCGCGACGGCAAGCCGTGGCGCGTCGTCATCGACCTGACGCCGGCCAGCCGGGCCCACTTCATCGCCACGGTCGCCGCCGGCGGGCCGGCGGCGCGCGCCGTACGCCCGGCGCCGCCGCTCAAGACCGCGCCGGAGCGGCCGGCGAACGCCCTGCCGGTCGTGGTCATCGACCCCGGCCATGGCGGCGTCGATCCCGGCGCCATCGGCGTCACCGGCGTCTACGAGAAGACCCTGGCCCTGCAGTACGGCCGTGAGTTGCACAAGGCGCTCAAGGCGACCGGCCGCTACAAAGTCGTCACAACGCGCGAGCGCGACGTCTTCCTGCCCTTGCGCGAGCGAGTGCGCGTCGCGCGCGAGGCCGACGCCGACCTGTTCATCTCGTTGCACGCCAACACCGCCCCCGGCGGCAAGGTCAAGGGATTCTCGGTCTACACGCTGTCCGACAAGGCCTCGGACGCCGAGGCCGCGGCGCTGGCGGCGAAGGAAAACAAGGCCGACGTCATCGCCGGCATGGACCTGAACGGCTACTCCGACGAGGTCGCCTCGATCCTCATCGACTTCGCCCGGAGCCGCACCAACGAGATGTCGGTGCGCTTCGCCCGCGACCACCTGCTGCGCCAGGTGCGGGCTGACGCCGAGCTCTTGAACCGGCCCTGGCGTTCCGCCGGCTTCGCCGTCCTGAAGGCGCCCGACGTGCCCTCGGTGCTGGTCGAGATCGGCTACATGTCGAACCGGCGCGAGGAGCGGCTGCTGCAGCAGCCGGCGCACCGCGCCCGCCTGACCCGGGCCATAGCCCGCGCGGTCGACAACTTTTTCGAGCAGACGCGCCACGCCTCGCGGCTGTGAGAAAGCGCCGCCCCGCGCCGAACCTGCTAGACTGGGCCAACCTCGATTGCCCCGGCCACAACGGCGCCACAATCCTTTGGCTCCTATGACTTTCCGTCCCCGACGCGCCGCACGCGGTCGCGGGACGCCGCAAGCGGACGCAGGATGCGCTGGCTGATCGGTTTTCTGGTGTTCTTTCTGGTGCTCGGGGCCGCGGGTCTCGGCGCCGTCGGCTATGTCTACTGGACCTTCGGCCGTGACCTGCCGGACTACCAGCAGCTGGCCGACTACGAGCCGCCGACGGTGACGCGGGTGCACGCCGGCGACGGGCGATTGCTCGCCGAATACGCCATCGAGAAGCGCGTCTTCGTGCCCATCGGCGCGATCCCGCCGCGCGTCATCAACGCCTTCGTCTCGGCCGAGGACCAGCGCTTCTACCGCCACATCGGCATCGACCCCGCCGGCATCGCCCGCGCCGTGGTGACCAACCTGCGCAATCTGGGCACCGGTGCCAGGCCCGTCGGCGCCTCGACCATCACCCAGCAGGTGGCGCAGAACTTCCTCCTGACCAAGGAGGTCTCGCTGACCCGCAAGGTCAAGGAAGCGATCCTGTCGCTGCGTATCGAGCGCGCCTACACCAAGGACAAGATCCTCGAGCTCTATCTCAACGAGATCTATCTCGGCTTCGGCTCCTATGGCGTCGCCGCGGCGTCGCTGAACTACTTCAACAAGTCGCTGGACGACCTCACGGTCGCCGAGGCGGCGTTCCTGGCGGCGCTGCCCAAGGCGCCCAACAACTACCACCCGGTGCGCCGGCCGGCGGCGGCCCGCGCCCGGCGCGACTACGTCGTCCGCCGCATGGTCGAGGACGGCCACATCTCGACGGCGGCGGCGGCGCAGGCCATGGCCGGCGTGGTCTACGTGCGCCAGCGCGACCCCACCGAGTTCGTGCGCGCCGACTACTTCGCGGAGGAGGTGCGCCGCGTGCTGGTCGGCTGGTACGGCAACGACGCGCTCTACGAGGGCGGCCTGTCGGTGCGTACCACGCTCGACCCGCGCCTGCAGGACGTCGCCCGCAGCGCCCTGCGCCGTGGCCTGATGGCCTACGACCGGCGACATGGCTGGCGCGGACCCGTGGCGCGGCTGGACGGCTTCGAGGACTGGGCCGCGAAGCTGGCAGCGGTCGAGCCGCCGGCGGGCACCGGCGCGTGGCGGCTGGCGGCGGTGCTGGACGTCACCGAGAGCGCGGCGCGCATCGGCTTTCCCGACGGCACCCGCGGCACCGTGCCGCTGGCCGAGCTGACGTGGGCGCGGGCCTGGCAGCCGGATCAGACGCGCGGACCCAAGGTGGCGCAGGCCGCCGACGTCTTGGCGCCGGGCGACGTGGTGCTGGTCGAGCCGGCGACGGGGCCGGAGGACGCGCCCTATCCGCCGGGCAGCTACGGCTTACGCCAGATTCCGGAGGTCGCCGGCGCAATCCTGGCGCTCGACCCGCACACCGGGCGCGTCTTGGCCATGGTCGGTGGCTACGACTACGGCATCAGCGAGTTCAACCGCGCCACGCAAGCCTGGCGCCAGCCCGGCTCCGCCTTCAAGCCGTTCGTCTACATGGCGGGGCTGGAGGGCGGCTTCACGCCCTCGACGCTGATCCTCGACGCGCCCTTCGTCATCGACCAGGGCGGCGGCCAGGGCAAGTGGAAGCCGGCCAACTACACGACCAAGTTCTACGGCCCCAGCCCCATGCGTCTGGGTATCGAAAAGTCGCGCAACCTGATGACCGTGCGCCTGGCCCAGACCATCGGCATGGACCGGATCGCGACCTACGCCGAGCGCTTCAACGTCGTCGAGGCGCTGCCGCGGCAGCTCTCCATGGCGCTCGGCGCCGGCGAGACGACGCTGCTGCGCATGGTCACGGCCTACGCCATGATCGTGAACGGCGGCAAGCGCGTGACGCCGACGCTGATCGACCGGGTGCAGGACCGCTATGGCCGCACGGTGCACCGCCACGACGGGCGGCCCTGCGAGGGCTGCGCCGCGCTGGGCTGGCACGACCAGCCGCCGCCCGAGCTGCTCGACGACCGCGAGCGCGTCGTCGACCCGCGCATCGCCTACCAGATGGTCTCCATGCTGAACGGCGTCGTCGAGCGCGGCACCGGCCGCCGCATCGCCGAGCTCGACCGGCCGCTGGCCGGCAAGACCGGCACGACCAACGACTTCAAGGACAGCTGGTTCGTCGGCTTCTCGCCGGACCTTGCGGTCGGCGTCTTCGTCGGCTTCGACCAGCCGCGCACGTTGGGCCGCAGCGAGAGCGGCAGCACCGTCGCGGCGCCGATCTTCAAGGCCTTCATGGCCGAGGCGCTCAAGGGCGAGCCCAAGATCCCGTTCCGCATCCCGCCGGGCATCCGCCTGGTGCGCGTCAACGCGGAGAGCGGCCTCGTCGCCGGCCCCGGCGAGCGCAGCACCATCCTGGAGGCGTTCCAGCCGGGCTCCGTGCCGACCGCGGCGGGCCCGGTGCTGGACGGCGGCTACGACCCGACGGGCTCTCCCGTCGCCGGCGGCTCCGGCATATATTGAGGTGACGCGCCCCTAGCCCCCGCCGAGTCGTCCCGCATGCGTGCCGAAACCACCCAGACCGCCGAGGAGGTCCGCCAGTCCCTGGCGCTCCTGAGGAGGCATCTTTGACTGGGATAACGCCCTCCGCCGCCTCGACGAGCTGAACGCCCTCGCCGAAGAGCCCGACCTGTGGTCCGACCAGGCGCGGGCACAGAGCGTGATGCGCGAGCGCAACCGCCTCGACCGCGCCCTGGGCGAGGTGCGGGCGGCGGCGCAGGAGCTGGACGACCAGCTCGAGCTGATCGAACTCGGCGAGGCCGAGGACGACGCCGAGGTCGTCGCCGAGGCCGAGGGCGCGCTCGCCGCCCTCAAGACGCGGGTCGAAAAACTCGAGCTCGAGAGCCTGTTGTCCGGCGAGGCCGACGCCAACGATGCGTATCTGGAGATCCACGCCGGTGCGGGCGGCACAGAGTCCCAGGACTGGGCCGAGATGCTGCTGCGCATGTACACGCGCTGGGCCGATGCCCGCGGCTTCAAGATCGAGTGGATCGAGGAGAGCGAGGGCGAGGAGGCCGGCATCAAGTCGGCGACCCTGCGCGTCAACGGCGAGAACGCCTACGGCTGGCTGAAGACCGAGTCCGGCGTGCACCGGCTGGTGCGCATCTCGCCCTTCGACAGCCAGGCGCGGCGCCACACCAGCTTTGCCAGCGCCTGGGTCTACCCGGTGATCGACGAGGCCATCGAGGTCGAGATCGACGACAAGGACCTGCGCGTCGACACCTACCGGTCCTCAGGCGCCGGCGGCCAGCACGTCAACAAGACCGACAGCGCCGTGCGTCTGACCCACGCGCCCACTGGCATCGTCGTGCAGTGCCAGAATGACCGCTCACAGCACCGCAACCGGGCGCAGGCGATGGACATGCTGCGCGCCCGGCTCTACGAGCTGGGGCTGGCCAAGCGCGAGGAGGCGGCGCAGGCCGAGGCCGAGGCCAAGTCGGACATCGGCTGGGGCCACCAGATCCGCTCCTACGTGCTGCAGCCCCACCAGATGGTCAAGGACCTGCGCACCGGCGTCGAGACCGGCAACGCCCAGGCCGTGCTCGACGGCGACATCGACCGGTTCCTGGAGGCGTCGCTGGCGGCGCAGGTAGGCGGTTCAGGGGAGGCCGCGGCGGAGTAGGCCATGCTCCCACGGGTCCACACCGGCGAGGTGGGGGGCGACGCGGCCGACGTGGTCGCCGCGGCCGAGGCGCTGCACGTGCGCGAGTTCGACGTGTTCCGCCTGGCGCACCGCTGGTGGTACGGCCGCGACCTCGACGCCCGGCCGCTCGAGCGCATCTTCGTGCGCTACATGTTCCACCAGACGGTGCCGACCTGGGTGCGGGCGTTCTGCCGCGCGGTCTTGGAAGCGGCCGCCGACGGCACGCTGGATCCGGTCGCGTTCGGCGCGGCAGCGACACCGCGCCGGCGACCGGCGGTGCCGCCGGGCCGCTTCGCGATCGCCATCATGCTGGTCCTGGCGCTGCTGGCCGCCATCGCGCTGGTGGGCCCGAGGGTCGGCGGCGACGCGGAACGACTGTGCAACGGTGGGCCGCTGCTGGCCCAGTGGGAGCGCCTCGCCTGGCTGATCGGCAAGGGAACGGAGCCGCCGGCGTGTGATTAGGTAGCGAAGAAGTCCAGCAGCGCCGCCAGCGTCTCCTCCGGCCTCTCCTCGGCGAGATAGTGCCCGGCGTCGATGCCCTGCCCCGTCACGTTGGTGGCCTTTTCGCGCCAGGTCGCGGCGACGTCGTAGTGCCGCACCATGACGCCCTTGAGGCCCCAGAGGACCAGCAGCGGGCATTCGATGCGCGCGGCCTCGTCGGCTTTGTCGTGCTCGAGATCAATGGTCGCGGCGGCGCGGTAGTCTTCGCAGGACGCGTGCACCGTCGCGGGATTCGAAAAACACCGGCGGTATTCGGCGAGGGCGCGGGGGTCGAAGGCGTCGAGCGTCGTGCCCCACCTCCCGCTCATGGTCCAGTCGAGGTACCAGACCGGGTCGGCGCCGATCAGGCGTTCCGGCAGGTCGGGCGGCTGGGCGAGGAAGAGCCAGTGGTAGTAGGCGAGCGCGACGTCGCGGCCGAGCGTCTCGAACAGCGTGCGTGTCGGCACGATGTCGAGCACCGCGGCGCGGCTGACCCGCTCGGGGTGGTCGAGGCACATGCGGTGCGTCACGCGCCCGCCGCGGTCGTGGCCGACCACGGCGAAGTCCTCGAATCCCAGGCTTGTCATCAGCGCCACCTGGTCCTGCGCCATGGTGCGCTTGGCATACGCCTCGTGCGTCTCGTCGCCCGGCGGCTTGGCGCTGTCGCCATAGCCACGCAGGTCGGCGGCGACCACGGTGAAGCGCTCGGCCAGCGCGGGGGCCATGCGGTGCCACATGACGTGGCTCTGCGGGTAGCCGTGCAGGAGGAGGAGCGGCGGGCCGCCGCCGCCTTTGCGGTAGTGGATGCGGCAGGCGCCGGTGTCGGCCGTGCCGCGCGCGAAGCCCGGGAACAGGTCGTCGGTCAACGCGTGCTGCGGCCTTCAGTGTCCATCGCTCCGACGATGAAACGTACGGTGTCGCCGTCGCCGATCAACGGGCAGTCGATCGATTCGAAGTTGGCGAAGGCGCGGTCGTCGAACTCCAGGCTGCCGTGGCAGCGCATGGCGCGGCGTTCCTCGACGATGCGCTGGTAGTAGGCGGCGGTGTCGCGCTCGAAGTCCTGCGTGCCGTCGGCGCGGATCGGCAAGTTGCGGGTCGAGTCGCCGACGATGCGGTTGGCCTCCTCGCCGCGCACGCGCACGACGAAAGAGCCGGGCGCCTCGACCTCGACGAGGAAGATGTTGGCGGCGATCGACCAGTGTTGGGCGATGTCGAAGTCGCCGCGGCGCGGCAGGGCCGGCGCGAACGATGACCACCACTGGTAGAGATGGCGCAGGCGCGGCGAGGCGATCTCGGCCAGGCTGTCGGCCGCCACCCGCGCGATTTCCTCGAAATTGAAGCTCTCGCGGGCGTCCCCGCGGGCAAGACCGTCCACTGCCGTCATAATCCCCACCAATGCACCGTGCCCCAGCGACCGAGACGTCCACCAAATTGCAAAATTATCGAGATTGTATTAACCGGCGCTTCAGGGAACAGCCATCGGACTTTCGTATTCGAGACAAATACTTGTTACGAAGCGCCAGAAGTCAAGCGGGAAGGTTCAGCGCAGCGGTAGCGGGATTTGTTCAGGATCGCCCGGCACGGCCGCGAAGCGGCCTTCGCGCCAGGCCGCCTTGGCCGCCTCGATGCGGCCGCGGGAGCTCGCGACGAAGTTCCACCAGATGTGCCGCGGGCCGTCCAGCGCCGCGCCTCCCAGCACCATGACGTGTGCGCCGCCCGTACTCTTGACCGCCACCGTGGCGCCGCCGCGCAGCACCAGGAGGCCCTCGCGGGCGAAATCGCGACCGGCGATCGTCACAGTGCCCTCCAGTGGGTAGTGCGCCAGGTCCGCGATGTCGGCCGGGAGGGTCAGCGCGGCGCCGGGGGCCAGCCGCGCCTCGGCGAACAGCGTCTCGCCGAGCGTCGCCACCGGGGCACGCCGACCCCACGCGGCACCGGCGATCAGCGTCACCCGGCAGCCGTCACCCTCGATGACCGGCAGATCCGCCGCGCCATAGTGCGCGAACGTCGGCGCCGTCTCCTCGTGCGCCCGCGGCAGCGCCACCCAGCACTGCAGGCCGTGCAGGGTGCCGCCGCGGGCGCGGGCCGCGTCCGGCGAGCGTTCGGAATGCACGATGCCGGCACCGGCGGTCATCCAGTTCAACTCGCCCGGCCGGATGGCCTGTATCGAGCCCAGGCTGTCGCGGTGCAGGATTTCGCCGGCCAGCAGCCAGGTGACCGTGGCGAGGCCGACATGCGGGTGCGGCGCGACGTCGAGACCTTGGCCCGGCGCGAGCCGCACCGGCCCCATCTCGTCGAGGAAGACGAACGGGCCGACGCTGCGGTGGCGGCGCCAGGGCAGGGTGCGCCGGACCGTGAAGGCGCCGACGTCGCCGTCCCGCGGCGGCACGACGAGGTCGATCGGGTGAGGGGCGTCGCTGACGTGCGGCATCGGCGGCACTCTTTTCTTTTGCTCGCCCGTGACCTAGGTCCCCGCAGGCTCAAGGCAAAGCGGAGGGACGGCCATGGCTCAGGAGAGTGCGCTGATCGTCGGCGCGGGCAGCGGGTTGAGCGCCGCGATCGCGCGGCTGTGTGCGCACGACGGCATGGCGGTGGCGCTGGCCGCCCGCAACACCGATAAGCTCGGCGGCTTGGCGGACGAGATTGGCGCCACGACCCACGTCTGTGACGTCGTCGACCCGCAAGCCGTCGACCGCCTGTTCGCCGACCTCGACGGCGTGCCGGACCTGGTGGTCTACAACCCCAGTGCGCGCGAGCGCGGACCGCTCGTCGAGCTCGACCGCGAGCGCGTCGCCCGGGCGCTGATGATAACCTGCTATGGCGGCTTTCTGGTGGGCCAGGCGGCGGCCAAGGCGATGCTGCCGCGCGGCTCGGGCTCGATCCAGTTCACCGGCGCCTCGGCCAGCGTCAAGGGCTATGCCCGCTCGGCCTCGTTCGCCATGGGCAAGTTCGGCCTGCGCGGACTGGCCCAGTCGATGGCGCGCGAGCTGCAGCCCCAGGGCATCCACGTCGCCCACTTCGTCATCGACGGCGGCATCGGCGAGACCGACGAGGACCGCATGCTGCGCCCCGACGCCATCGCCCGCACCTATCTCGACGTCCACCGCCAGCACCGCAGCGCCTGGAGCTGGGAGGTCGCGATGCGGCCGTGGGTGGAGAATTTCTGAGACCTCACGCCGTTAACGGCTCGTAGTAGCTGGCCGGCAGGCCGGCGGCGTCGCGGGCTTGGCGGTTGAAGGGCGGCTTGAGGCGGCCCTTGAAGTGGCGCCGCACGAGGTCGGGCCAGGCCGCGGCGGGGTCCAGGCCGCGGGCGGCGCAGGCGAAGTGGAACCAGCGCCGGCCGATGGCGACGTGGCCGATCTCGTCGCGGTAGATCACCTCCAGGACGTCCGCGCTCGCCGCGTCGCCCACGCCGCGCAGGCGCTCGATCATCGCCGGCGTAACGTCGAGCCCGCGCGCCTCCAGCACCAGCGGCACCACGGCCAGGCGCGCGACCAGGTCGTGCGCCGTCGCTGCCGCCGACTCCCAGAGGCCGTCATGGGCGTTGAGCTCGCCATAGGCGGCACCTAGCGCGTCGAGGCGCGCCGCGAGCAGCGTGTAGTGCCGCGCTTCTTCCTCGGCGACGCGCACCCAGTCGTCGGCGAAGCGGCCCGGCAGCTCGGGCGTCGCGAATCGCGCGAGCACGTCCCAGGCCAGGTCGATGGCATTCAACTCGATGTGCGCCAGGGCGTGCAGCAGCGCGATGCGGCCCGCGGGCGCGCTGTTGAGGCGCCGCCGCGGCACCTGGCCCGGCGGCACCAGCGCCGGGCGGGCGGGCCGTGCCGGGCGGTCGGGCGGCGTCACGGCCCCCAGGTCGAGTCCGCCCGCGCGCCAGGCGGCCGCCGCGGCCGCACTCAGCCGCGCTTTCTCCGCCGGCTCGGCCGTGGTGAGGATTTCGACCGCGGCGGCGCTGAGCGTCGATGAAATCACGGGTGCAGGCTCCGGCGGGACTACTTCGCGTCCAGCAGCCAGACGCCGTCCCACGACGCCGGCGGCGGGTCCTTCACCAGGTCGGCGCAGCGGCGGACATAGAGCGCGGTAGCATTGTCGTCCGGCGCGTCTTCGGCGCAGGCCTCGAAGGCGGCGCAGGCGCCCTTGAAGTCGCCCGCCCGGTAGAGCGCCAGGCCCTCGCCGAAGCGTTCGCGCGAGCCGTGCTTCTGCACCCGGATCGGCTCGGTGTCGCAGTCGTAGAGCTCGTAGATCGTCACCGCCGCGGTGCGGCCCTTGACCCGCACGCGATCCAGCTCGCGGAAGCAGAAGTTCTCCTGGTGCTCCAGGCGGGCGCGGGTGAACTCGGTGAACAGGGCGGAGACGCCATAGAGCCGGGTCAGGCTCTCGACGCGCGAGGCCAGGTTGGCGGTGTCGCCGACGACGTTCGAATCGAGCCGCCGGCCGCCGCCGATGGCGCCCAGCATCAACGGCCCGCTGCTGATCCCCAGGCCGAAGCGGATGCCCAGTTCGCCGCTGCCGCTGCGCCGCGCGTTGAGCGCGCGGGACTCCGTCAGCATGGTGGCGGCACAGCGCAGCGCGGCGTCGGCCTTGCCGGGGAACAGCGCCATGATGGCGTCGCCCAGGTACTGGTTGACGAAGCCCTGCTCGCCGCCGATCACCGGCTCCAGCGCGACCATGAACTCGTTCAGTGAGGCGAAGGTGCCGGCCGGACCCAGCGCTTCGGAGAGCGTCGTGAAGTCGCGGATGTCGGCGAACAGCACGCTCATCTCCAGCGAGACGTTGTCGCCGGCGTCGATCTCCTCGATCGACGAGCGGTCCAATAGATCGAGGAACTGGAACGGCACGAAGCGGCTGTAGGAGTCGGTCAGGCTGACCAGCCGGTCGTTCTGCTGGCGGATCTCGTCGCTCAGCTCGCGGTTGGTCCACAGCGAGCCGGCCTGCTGCACCATCACGGTGAACGCGGTGCGGTGCTCCTGGCCGATCTCCTCGTAGTAGTCGGCACTGGCCATGGTGACGCCGCCCAGAACGGCACCGGCCAGCTTGCCGTGCTTGTCGTGGAACGGACAGATGATCGCCTGCGCCAGCCCCAGTTCACGCCAAGCCTGCAGCAGGAAGTCGTCGCCGGTGACGATGCCGCTCTCGGAGGCGCCGATCCAGTCGGGCGAGAAGGGCAGGTCCGCCGGCGCCTCGTCGAAGCCGAACTGGCCGGAGACGGTCAGTACCTTGTCGGACTCGGCGGTCTGCAGGAACAGCGCGACCTCGAACTCGAAGGCCTCGATCACCGCTTCCAGCGTCAGCGTGAAGAACGCCGCCGCGTCCGCCGCGTCCAGCGCGTTGGCGATGTACGCCTGGATCGCCTTGAAGCGCATCAGCTCGGCGTCGACCTGGTCCCTGGCGCGGATCAGGTCCTGCCGCATGACGATGTGGTGGCCGGCTTCGGCCTCCAGCCTGGCGCACAGCGCCTCCAGCTCCGCGTAGCTGCGTTTCTCCGCCGGCGCGCTCATTCCATCCTGGCCGGTCTGCCGTCAGGCGTCCTCGCGGCGCACGATCGGGAACAGCGACGTGGTGTAGCTGTGGAAGCGGTTCTTGCCGGCCAGGCGGCAGAACTCGCTGAAGCCGTAGACGCCCAGCCAGGGCACACCGTCATCACCGCCGATCGGGTGCTGCATCCGGGCGATGATCTCGTCCTTGAGGACGCGGTTGAACATGTGCCGGCCGCGCGCCATGCAGTCGGCGTGGAAGACGGCGGCCGGCCGCCGCCCGTTCAGCTCTTCGACCATGCGCTCCATCAGGCGGTCGACGCCGTCGAAGATGTACTGCTCGTCGCGCCGCATCAGCACGAACTGCGTGCCCTCCGGCGCCGACGTGGGGATGAAGAACGACTGGCGGTCGTCGGAGACCATGACCGGCACGGTGAGGATCTGCGGGTTGGCGTATTCCGCGCTCTCGTCCGGGCCCAGGTCCCGGCCCAGTCCGGCGATCGGCAGGGCGTCGGCCGGGTCGGTGTCCTCCGCGGACAGGCCCAGGCGGCCCAACAGCGTCGGCCAGGCGGGCTGGCCGTCCAATTTGATGACCCTGTTGCCGTCGGACTTCGTGACCTCGAAGTGGGCGCCCTCGACCGGGATCGAGCCGTGGTGCACGCCGGCCATGACCTCCAGGCTCGGGTCGGAGAAGCCGACCAGGATCAGGCCGTGCTCGGTCACTTCGGGCCCGTGGAACTGGAACGTGCCCTTGGCCTTGCCGTTGTCGGCCGCCGTCGCGCCGAAGATCGGCACCTCGGGGCCGAACACCGCCTCGATGCCGTCGATCACGCGATCGCCGCAGAGATCGAGCCCGGCGCTGAGCACGTAGATCATGGTGATCCCGGCGTCCTTGGCCTGCAGCTCGCGCGCCGCCGCCTCGCCCAGTTCGGCGGAGTTCGTGCCGTTCAGGCCGTCGGCGACCGCGACCGCGACCTCGTCGCCGGTGATCGCCATCACCGCCATGGCGCGCATGGCCTCGCTGACGCCCTCGCGGCCGATGACGCCGCTACCGGTGCAGCCGACGATCTCGGCGTTGGGGCAGGCCGCCGCGGCGGCCTCGGCCATCTGCGGGAAGTTGTGGCCCATCGTGGTGTGGATGACCAGCACGCGGCAGGCCGCGCCGTCGTCCTCGCTCAGCGCGTTGCTCACGCACTCCTCGACCGCCGACTTGGAATTGACGGCGGTGCTGCTCCCGGAATGAAACTCCAGCATGTCGGCTGTCCCCCCGGCGCGCCGCCCGTCGCAGGCGAGCGGCGTCGTCCGTCTCGACCTGGCCGGTAAGTCTACCGGACGGTCAGGAATGGTGGAAGGGACAGCAACTTGAGCGCGAGACCGTGCCGAAGACGGCGGGCCGCGCTACAGGGCCTTGGCGGCGTCCAGCACCTCCTCGACATGGCCCGGCACCTTCACCTTGCGCCACACCCTGCGCACGGTGCCGCCACCGTCGATGAGGAAGGTCGAGCGTTCGACGCCCATGTACGTCTTGCCGTACATGCTCTTCTCGACCCACGTGCCGTAGGCGTTGCAGACCGCCTGGTCCTCGTCGCTGGCGAGCGTGAAAGGCAGGTCGTACTTGGCCTTGAACTTGTCGTGCTTGGCCGGCTTGTCGGGCGAGACGCCGATGATCTCGGCGTCGACCTTGGTGAAGTCCGGCGACAAGTCGCGAAACCCGCAGGCCTCCTTGGTGCAGCCCGGCGTGTCGTCCTTCGGATAGAAGTACAGCACCACCGTCTTGCCACGCAGGCCCGACAGCGCCGTCTCGCCGCCGCCGTCCGTCTTTGCCGTGAAATCGGGCGCCTGATCGCCGACGTCCACCATTCGCTCGTGCCTCCGGTCCCTTGGGTTGGTCTTGGGCCTGTGCCTCGTTCCACCCGTTCCTAGGTGGGACGACCTCGCTAGCGGCGTTCCGTCCGCAGGATCAAGTTAGCGCCGTCGACGACGACATCCACCGCTGCCAGCGAGGGCGTGGCCATGAATTTCCTGGTTGACTTGGCGAACGTCACATACCTCGTTTCGTATTCGGTACGGGACGTTCTGTTGCTGCGGGTCTTTGCCGTGATCGGGGGCGTCCTGCTGATACCCTACTACTATCTCCAGCCGACGCCTCTCATGGCGCCAGTCTATTGGGGCCTAGCGTTCATCGCCCTCAACCTGTTCTGGGTCGTCAAGCTGCTGCTGGAGCGCCGCCCGGTCAAGCTCACCGAGGAAGAGCAGCGGCTCTACCAGCTCGTCTTCAGGACGCTGACCCCGCGCGAGATGCTGAAGTTGCTGAGACTCGCGAAATGGGAAGACAAGGCCGTCGGCGAGGCGCTGAAGACGGAAGGCGAAACGTACGACAGGCTCAGCCTCATCGTCTCCGGTCGGGCTTCGATCCACAAGCAGGACCGATGCGTGGGCGAGCTCGGCGCGGGGCAGTTCGTCGGGCACGTGTCCTTCATGACCGATGAAGCCGCGCCCGTCAGCATCGTGGCGCTGGAGCCCGTCCGGCAGGTGTCCTGGCACAAGGACGACCTCAGGAAGTTCCTGAAGAACAAGATCGAGCTCGTGGCGGCGCTCGAGCTCATTCTCGGCACGGACCTGCGGCGCATATTGAAGGCCGTCCTGGTGCCGCCGGCGTCGGAGACCGCGAGGCCCTGACCGCCGACCCTCCGGGCGGCGCGCGTCAGGCGTCGGCGGTGGCCGAGACCAGGTCGAACGCCAGGCTGATGCGCCGGCCCGTCGACTGGAACGGCATGGTGCGGTGATAGAAGTACGACGGGAAGGTCACCATCAGGCCGGGCCGCGGCTCGACCGTGTGCACCGGCGGCGTATGGCGGGTGTAGAAGGCGTCGCCGGCGCGGCCGAATTCGATCCAGCCGGCCTGGTCGCCGCCGGCACCGACCTCGGGCGGCAGGTCCACGTAGTAGACCCCGCTCAACCAGCCGGACGGGTGGATGTGGGCCGACTGATGCCCGCCGCTGTCGAGCGCCACGGCCCACATCACGAGCTGGAGGTCGGCCGGCCGCGAGGCCCAGAACGGATGCGCCGAGCCGGCGCGCGCGTCCACCGTGCGGCGGCCGAGGGCCGTCTGGATGAGGCCCTTGAAGGCCTCGAGCGGCGGCGCCGTGTCCTGGGCGATGTTGCCGGTCTGCCGGCCGCCGCGGGTCGTGTGGTTCGGGTCCGGTGGCTTCAGCGCCGGGTGCGCCAGCACATGGTCGGCGAGCGCGCGGTTGAAGGCCGCGACGTCGGCATAGCCCGCCGGCGGCGCGATCGCGAAGGCGTCGATCAGCGAGCGGCCGGCCAGGTCCTCCAGCGCCGCGGCGTCGCCGAGGTCGACCAGCGCGCTGCACTTGAGGGCCAGCGCCCGGGTGACGTAGCGGCGGGTGCCCAGCCAGGCGTCGCAGATCGGCAGCACCTCGGCCGGCCGTCCCGCCTTCTGCAGCGCGTTGGCGCGCGTCATGTGCAGCTCGCCGTCATCGGGCGCCAACGCGACCGCCCGCTCGGCGGCCGTCGCCGCGTCGGCATGGCGGCCGGACAAGTCCAGCAGCATGGCCAGCGTGCCGTGCGAGGCCGCATGTTCGGGGCGCAGCACGACCGCACGCCCCAGCGCCGCGATGGCGCCGTCGTAGTCGCCCAGATTGCCCAGGGCCACACCCAGGTTGTGGTGGGCGTCGGCCAGCTCGGGCACGAGGTCGAGAGCCTGGCGATAGCGCGCCACCGCCTCCTCAAGCCTGCCGGCCTCGCGCAGCACGTTGCCGAGATTGCTGCGGTAGCGGGCGTCGTCCGGGCGCAGCGCGATCGCCTTGCTGATCAGCTCGATCGCCGGCTCGGCCTGGCGCCGGCCGAACAGCAGCACGCCCAGCAGGTGCAGCGCGTCGGCGTGCGCCGGGTCCCGCGCCAGGATCTCGCGATAGTGCTCCTCGGCCTGGTCGAGCCGCCCGGCCCGGTGGTGCTCGCGGGCGACCGCGAAGGCCTCGTCGAGGCTGCCGGCGTCGGCGCTCCCGTCGGTCAGGCTCACGCCGCCGCGTCCGCCGGCACGATGTCGAAGGCGATGCTGATGCGGCGGCTGTCGGACGGGTAGGGTACGGTGCGGTGCCAGTAGTAGGACGGAAACGTCACCATCAGCCCCTCCTGCGGCGCGATCAGGTGCGGCTGCGGCGACGACGTCACGTAGTAGTCGTCGTCGGCGCGGCCGAACACGATCCATCCGGCGTGCGCATCCGCGTCCGCGACGTCCGGCGGCAGCTCGGGGTAGTAGACGCCGCTGAGCCAGCCGGAAGGATGAATGTGCGTCGTCTGGTGGCCGCCCTGCTCCATGACCACGGCCCACATGTTGAGCCCGAACTGCGCCGGCCGCTGGGCCCAGAAGGGGTGCAGGGGATCGGCGTCGGCCACTGCGAAACGGCGCGCGACGGCGGCGCGCACGGCGTCCTTCAGCGCCAGGATCGCCGGCGCCGTGTCGGTCGCCAGCTCGCCCGAGTGCCAGCCGTGCACGGTCGCGTGCGCGGCGGGCGCGCGTTGCAGCGTCGGGTGGGCCGAGACATGGTCGACCAGCGCGCGATTGAACGCCTCGAGGCTGGCATAGCCCTCGGGCACGGCGATCGCCGTGGCGTCGATCAGCGTCGGATCGGTCAGGTAGGCCGCGGCGGCGTCCTGCCCCAGTTCGCTGAGTGCGATGGACTTGAGCGACAGCGCGCGCACCACCTGGCGGCCGGCGCCGATCAGCGTGTCGCTGATGACGAGGGCCGCCTGGGCGTCGCCGACCTTGAGCAGCAGCGACGCGATGTTGTTCTGCAGTTCGGCGTCGTCGGGCGCCAGCGCCACGGCGGCGCGCGCCGCCGCCATGGCGGCGTCCCGATCACCGGCCTTGTCGTGCAGCAGGGCCAGGTTGCCGAACGTCCCGGCGCGCCCGGGCACCAACGTCGCGGCGCGCTCCAGCTTGGCGATGCCGTCCGCGACGCGCCCCGTCTCGCCGAGCGCCGTACCCAGGTTGTGCAGCGCGTCGGCAAAATCCGCGTCGCGCGCCAGCGCGGCCTCGTACGCCGCAATCGCCGCGTCGAGCTGGATGCTGTCGCGCAGCACGTTACCCAGGTTGTTGTGGTACTTGGCGTCGTCCGGGTTGCGCGCGATGGCCTGGCCGATCAAGTCGAGCGCCTGCTCGTGGCGGCCGCGCTGGTAGGCCGCGACGCCCAGCAGGTGCAGCGCGTCGGCGTGGCCGGCGTCGCGCTCCAGGATGGCGCGGTAGAGACGTACGGCCTCGTCGAGCTCGCCGGCCATGTGCCGTTCGCGGGCCGCGGCGAAGGCCTGATCCAGTTCGCCGCGCGCCAGGGCGGCATCTTCAACGGTTGCTTGTTCGACGCTCACTTGGCGGCCTCCTTGACCCGTTCCGGCGCCGGGCCCAGCCGCGCTGCCGGTTCGCCGACGATGGCCTCATAGTGCGCCAGGGTGCGGTCGGCGACAAACGCGACTTTCGACCGCAGCTCGGCCAGGTCCTCGGCGCCGCCGGCATGCGCCAGCTCGGCCTGCAGGGCCGGCGGCAGGGCGGCGTCGTCGGCCTCGCCCTCGACCGTGAGGCGCAGCCAGCCTTGCAGGCGCAGCCACAGGCGCGTCGCCTCGATCAGCTCGCTGGCCACGCGCTGATCCAGCAGGCCGGCCGCAGCGAGACGCTCGAACGCGGTGACGGTGTTGGGGCTCAGCACCTCCGGGTGGGCCTGGGCGTGGCGCAGCAGCAGGTACTGGGCGATGAACTCGCAGTCGACCAGGCCGCCGCGCCGGTGCTTCGGTCGCCACGGGTTCGTCGTGTGGTGCTCGGCGTCGATGCGGGCGCGCATCTCGGCGACGCCGCGCAGCAGGGTGTCGGAATCGCGCGGCGCGGTCAGCGCGGCGCGCACCGCGGCGTCGATGCGCGCGGCCAGGGCCGGCGCGCCGGCGACAACGCGGGCCCGGGTGAGCGCCATGTGCTCCCAGATCCAGGCCTGCTCCAGCTGGTAGGTGGCGAAGCCCTCCAGGCTGACCGCCAGCGGCCCGGCGTTGCCCGATGGCCGCAGCCGCGCGTCGACCTCGTACAGCTTGCCCTCCGCCGTCGGCGCCGTGAGCGCGTTGATCAGCCGTTGCGCCAAGCGCTGGTAGTAGTGCGGCGGGGCCAGCGAGCGCTTGCCGTCCGAGCCCGCGGCCCCCTCCGGCATGTCGTAAATGAAGACGACGTCCAGGTCGGAGCGCGCGGTCATCTCGCGCCCGCCCAGCTTGCCCAGGCCCAGCACCGCCATGCCGTCGCCCGGGCAGCGGCCGTGGGGCGTCGCGAACTCGGCCCCGACCCGCGGCAACAGGCCGCGGATGACCACGTCGGCGACGTCGGTCAACGCGCGGCCGGCGACGTCGATGTCGGCGGTGCCGCGCAGCACCTGGATGTCGACGCGGAACTTGGCGTCGTTGGCCCAGCGGCGCGACAGGTCCAGCACGTCCTGCATGTCGCGCGCTGCCGACATCCGGGCGTCGGACTCCGCCGCCTGGGTCGCCGGCTCCGGCAATTCGTTCATGAAGCCCTGGGTCAGCACGGCGTCGAGCAACAGCGGGTTGCGCCCCAGCCAGTCGGCCAGGCGCGGCGCCGTGCCCATGATCGTCGCCACCAGGCCCAAGAGCGGCGTGTTGGCGTTGAACAGCGAGAACAGCTGTACGCCCGACGGCAGGTTTTCGAGGAAGCTGTCGAAGCGGCGGAAGGCCTGGTCGGGGTTGGCCGTCGCGGCCAGCGCCGCCAACAGCTGGGGCTTCAGCGCGGTCAAGAGCTCGCGCGAGCGCGTGCTGCGGGTGGCGCGGTAGCGGCCGTGGTGCCAGGCGCGCACGGCGGCGGAGACCGCCTCCGCGTCGTCGAAGCCCATGGCCGTGAGCGTCTTCAGGGTCTCCGGGTCGTGGTCGCCGCCGGTAAAGACCAGGTTGCCGCCGGCGTCGGTCGGGCCGCCCAGCGACGGGGCCTCCTCGAACAGCTCGGCGTAGTGCGCCTCGACCGCCTGCAGGTGGGACACCACGTCGCGGCGCAGGTCCTCCGGCTCGGCATAGCCGAGGAAGGTCGCGAGCGCGGCGAAGCCCGCCGGGTCGGTCGGCAGGGTGTGCGTCTGCTGGTCGTCGATCATTTGCAGCCGGTGCTCCAGGCGCCGCAGGAAGCGGTAGGCGACCGCCAGGCGCTCGGCCGTCGACGCCACCACGTGGCCGGTCTCGACCAGCGCGTTCAGCGTGGCGATCGTGCCCGACGTGCGCACGCGCGGCTCGCGGCCGCCCCAGATCAGCTGCTGGGTCTGGGCGAAGAACTCGATCTCGCGGATGCCGCCGCGACCCAGCTTGATGTTGTGCCCCTCGACCGCGATGGCGCCGCCGCCCTTGTGCCGGTGGATCTGGCGCTTGATCGAGTGGATGTCCTCGATGGCCGCGAAGTCCAGGTGCTTGCGCCAGACGAACGGCGCGATCTCGTCGAGGAAGGCGCGTCCGACCGCCAGGTCGCCGGCCACCGGCCGCGCCTTGATCATCGCCGCGCGCTCCCAGTTCTGGCCCATGCTCTCGTAGTACGTCACGGCGCCGTCGACCGACAGCGCGACCGGCGTGGCGCCGGGATCGGGACGCAGGCGCAGGTCGGTGCGGAAGACGTAGCCATCCGCCGTGCGCTCCTCCATCAACTTCACGAGATCGCGGGTGATGCGCACCCAGGTGCGCGGCAGCTCGTCCCGCAGCCCGGCCGGCTGGCGCTGGGGATCGAACAGCACGATCAGGTCGATGTCGCTGGAGTAGTTCAGCTCGCCGGCGCCCAGCTTACCCATGCCCAGCGCGACGTAGCCGGCGCCGTCGAGCGGCCGCGCAGGGTCGGCGACGGCCAGCTTGCCGCGCGCCGCGGCGTCGTTCAGCAGTACCGCCATGGCCCGGTCGAGCGTCGCCTCTGCCAGCTCGCTCAGGCGCGCGGTTGCCGTTTCCAGCGGCCAGATGTCCAGGATGTCGGCGAGCGCCACGGTCAGCGCCCCGCGGCTCTTGACGCGTCGCAGCATTCGTGCGACCGCATCGCGCTCGGCGCCCTCCGGCGTCGGCGTCGCGAGGGCCGTGGCGAACGCCGCGTCCGGGCCGTCCAGGATCAAGTGGCGCGCGAAGTCCAGATCGCGCAGCAGCAATTGGGTCAGATACGGGCTGTTGCCGGCCAGGCCCTCGATCAGCCTTCGGCCGGCGGGATCGGCGACCAGATCGGCGGCAAAGCCGCGCAGAGCGTCATCCGGCGAGGCCGCCGCCGCGTCGTGCCAGCGCTCCAGGCCGCGCGCGGCGCGTTCCGGATCGGCAGGCGGCGGCATGCGCGAGGCCGCCGGAGCGAGGCACCCTTGGCGAGACGAGTTCATGGGCTGGCTTGCAAAGTCGCGGCACACTGCGTGAAGCCGGGGGCGTCGGTCAAGATCGCCGGCACGACATCGGTGGCGCCGGAGGACAAATGGTGCTGCGATAGTCCCGACCCCCGATTGGCAGTGAGGCGATGACCCGTTGCGTCGCGCATTATTTCCTGCTGTTCGTCTCGGCGACCCTCCTGGGCCTGGGGCTCTTGGTCGGCACGATCGCCTGGTTCCTGGGCCAGGGACCGCTGCACTTGACCTTCCTGACGCCGTATCTCGAACAGGCGCTGAACGACCAGGACGACGTCGATGAGTTGACGTTCGGCCTGGGGGACACGGTGCTGGTCTGGGCGGGTTGGGACCGGCGTCTGGACGTGCGCGCCGTCGGCGTCACGGTCACCGGGCCGGACGATAAGGTCGCCGCGACCGTGCCGCAGCTCTCGCTGAGCCTCAGCGGGCGCGCCCTGCTGAAGGGCGAGATCCGGCCGACGCGGCTGGAGTTCTTCGGCGCCACCCTGAATCTGGTCCGGCGTGAGGACGGCAGCTTCGGGTATTCGGCCGCCGAGCCGGCGGTCCAGAACGTGCCCACCGGGGTCAGCGCCGACGTCGTCGAGTCTCTGCTGGCCGATCTGGCGGCCGTGGACTCCGGCAGCCCCCTGGCTTATCTCAGGCACCTCGGCATTCTGAACTCGCGCATCACGCTCGACGACCGACTGACCGGGACCGTTTGGGGCGCGCCGCGCGCCGACATCCAGGTCACGCGGGCGCGCGACGGGCTGGCCGCTGTCGCCACGATCGAGATCGAAGCCGGCGAGCTGCGCGGGCGCTTCGACAGCGAGTACCACCTGAGATTCGACGACCGGATGGTCTCGGCGAACGTCACGTTCCACGACTTGCCGCCGGCGCTTCTGTCACGGGCCGATCCGGACCTCAAGGACGTCGAACGCCTGGACATGTCGCTCAGCGGACGACTGGACACAAGTTTCACGCTCGACGGCAGCGAACTTGGCGGCGAGCTCGTGCTGCGCGGCGGGGCCGGTACCGTCAAGCTGCCGGAACTCTACCCCGAGCCGCTGGCGATCGCCGCGGTCGATCTGAAACTGGTCGCCACACCTGGCTTCAAGTCGTTCGATCTGGAGAGGCTGCACCTCGACTTCGGCGGCGCGAAGCTCGATCTGGCCGTGCAGCTGACGCTCGACGGCGACCGCGCCGACGTCGCGGCCAACGTGACGGCCCGCAGCATCCCCGCCGCCGACTGGCCCCGCCTGTGGCCGGAACAGGTCGGCGTCGGCGCGCGGCACTGGATGACCGGCAACATGCTGGGCGGCAAGATCGACGTGATCCGCGCCAAGGCCAGCGGCACGACGTCGCTGGCCGACCTGGCGGCCTTTGAGTTGGCCGACCTGAGCGGCGACATGGCGGTCTCGGGGTTCGAGCTGCACTACCTGCGGCCGATGCCGCCGATCGAGGGCATCGGCGCGACCGCGACCTTCGACGAAGATAACTTCCAGATCATCACCGACGGCGGCAGCGTTGGCGACCTTAAGCTGGAAAGCGGCGTGATCGACCTGGTCGGCCTGGGCAGCGAGCGCGAGATCGGCAGCATCGACGTCGTCATCTCGGGTCCGGTGCAGGACGTGCTGCAACTTATCGATTCCGAGCCGTTGAAGTACCCCACAAAGCTCGACCTCGACGTCTCCAAAATGAGCGGCAGCCAGCGCAACAGCCTGGTCCTGCAGGTGCCGCTGGTCGATGCCGCGTCGATGGACGACCTGGTGATCGCCGCGGCCGCCAGCGTCAGCGACTTTACCTGGCGCGATCCGCTGTTCGGCCCGGACATCGAAAACGGCGAGTTGACCATCCGGGCCAGCCAGAGCGCCATGCACACTGAGGGGCGCGTGACGGTCGCCGGTTCGACCGTCAACGTCGTGTGGGACGAGGTGTTCGACGACAGCAGCGAGTTCAACACCAAGCTGGAGCTCAGCGGACAGGTCGAGGAAGCGGCGCGCGCCGCCTTTGGCCTGCCGCTCGATCCCTATGTGACGGGGCCTGTGGGCGTCGGCGCCGTGCTGGCCGTGTACCCTGGCGGGCGCCTGTCGGCGGCAGTTCAGGCCGATCTGACGCCGGCGCAGATCACGCTTGCGGACGTCGGCTGGAGCAAGCCGCCGGGGGCGGAAGGCGAGGCGTATGTCGAGCTGGCCTTCGATGGCGATGTGCTGACCGCGCTGCCGGTGGTCCGCGGGCGCGCGGACGGAATGCGCGCAGCCGCGGCGGTCGACTTTCGCCACACCGCGAACGGCGGCCCGTCGGTGCGGCGCGTCTCGCTGGAGCGGTTGGTGATCGACAAGACCAGCATCTACGGCACGGTCGAGGTCGCCGAGGACGGTGCGACCAAGATCATGCTGGGCGGCGAGTCGCTGGACCTCGGCAGCCTGCTGGACATAGACGGCGGAGCCGACGAAGCCGCGACTGCCGAGACCGATGCGGCGGCCGTGGCCGAACCGTCGCCGCCGATCTCCATCGAGGTGCTGGCCGGCAGCTCCATCGGCCGCGTGATCTTGAGCGACACGGCCGAGATCACCGACGTCTCCGGCGAGATGCACAGGGTCGACGGCCTGTGGCGCAACGTCGACGTGCAGGCGGAGATCGGCGACGGCGGCTCGATCACCATCAATCTCGACGAGCAGGACGGCAAGCGCACGGTCTACGTCGCCTCGGACGACGCCGGTGCGGTGATGGCGGGGCTCGACATCTCCGACCGGATCTACGACGGCTCGCTGGAGATCACCGGCACCATCGAAAGCGAGACCGGCTACACGCCCATCGTGGGCAATGTGCTGATGGAGGAGTTCCAGATCCGCGACGCGCCGGCCCTGGCGACGGTCCTGTCGATGGCTTCGTTCACCGGCATCCTCAACTCGCTGAACGGCGACGGCCTGGAGGTCGATCGCATGGAGTCGGATTTCCGCGTGACCGAGAACCAGCTCGAGATCGGCGACGCGATCGCCACCGGCCCCGGGCTGGGCATTACCACCCACGGCACGATCGACTTCGATCCCGAGGTTCTCGATCTCGCCGGCGAAGTGGCGCCGGCCTACGGGGTCAACCGGCTGTTGGGCGCCATTCCGATCCTGGGGACGGTGCTGGCCGGCGAGTCGGGCGCGGTCTTCGCCGCCACCTACCGGGTCGCCGGTCCCGCCGACGACATCTCGGTGACGGTCAACCCGTTGGCCGCGCTGGCGCCGGGCAGCACGCGCAAGCTGATGCGCAACAACGAGAAGGCGAAGGAGCGCAAGGCCGAGAAGGAAAAGGCGGCCGGCGAGGACGGCACCCCGACGGACGGCGTCAAAAACAACTAACGCATGTCCTCACAAACCAACGTGGCGTGCCGGACGGCCGTCGCGAGAGTTCTCGCGGGCTTTCGATCGGGGAATCCTACAGGAGGCGGACGAAACAGTACGCGCCCGCGACGACCCCGTACGCAGGAAAGATGCCCCAGTTGAACACCCAGAATGACACCGTGTTCTTGGCGAAGCCCAGGCCGCGGACCCAGAAGAAGATCGGGATCGCGCTGTACCAGAACGGCACCGACGCCATCAACGCAAGCAGGTAGCCCCAGCGCTCGCCCAGCAGCATGCCAACGCTGCCGCCGACCTGCAGGGGCAGCCAGAAAAAGGGGTCGGCCCAAGCAAAGCCCAGGTTGAACGCGAAATAGGCTCTCGGGTCCGTCGCGTCCGGGCTGCCGCCGTAGACGTTGTCGATGGTCCAGTCACTGCGTGGTCGCAGGACGGCGATGAACTGCAGGATGCCCACCAAGCCGCCGATGAGAAGACCGGCGACCGCGACGAACCAGGTCCAGACCGTGACGTCCATCCGATCCGCCCTATGCCCGGCAGATCGTCACGCCGCGCCCGGATGGCCGGCCCAAGCAACCGCTATCGTCAGGACGCCCGTGATGAAGTTCGCCCCGCACCAGGCGAGCCTCATGACGTCGGTCCAGACGCCATGACCCGCCGCCCGGCGATCCGTCTCCCAGCCCCACGCACAGGGGCTGTGATAGAGCAGGATCGAGCCGGGAATCCACGCCAGCTTGTAGCCCCGCTCGGCGTTCAGCAGCAAGCCGACGGCGGCAACAGGGTAGATCCAGCCGATCGCCACGTCGCCGACGGCCGTCCCGTGTTCGTAGGGGTAGTAGTCCGCAGGCACGCCCGTCTCCTGCAGGCCGAGCTTGCAGGCGTAGTCCCAGTTCAGGACGGAGAGCAACTGCCCGCAGAAATGGAAGCCGAACGCGACGATGAGAATGAGAACCCCGGCGACAATATTGGCGTAAGGAAAAAGCGGGTCCATGTGCCAATGCCCCCTGATCACCTTGAGGGCATGTAAGCCACGATCCGTTTGGGGCGGCCATGACCCGGATCAAGCTCTATCGCCGTATCGCGAGGCGGTCCGTCAAGCCTGCGGTGATCCGGCCGCGGCTACGCGCCCCTGATCTGACGTCCTAGGCTCCGGACTCATAACCAGCAACAGACGATGGCGGCGAGGTAGACGGCGGCGGCGAAGTTGACCGCGAGGCGGTCGTATCGGGTGGCGATGCGGCGCCAGTCCTTGAGCCGGCAGATGGCGCGCTCGACGACGTTGCGCCG
>Ga0209678_1000027_pt1 | contig 72923 bp, 71 predicted proteins | sample WorMetilvaeELBA1_FD_187404 | JGI IMG/M metagenome (GOLD analysis project Ga0209678, IMG submission 187404) | Marine gutless worms symbiont microbial communities from Max Planck institute for Marine Microbiology, Germany - Olavius ilvae ELBA.1... ...
ACGCTCACGAAGATCGTTCGACAGAGGTCGTGCCATGCATGCTGGCCTCCTCATCCAGCACACATCTTGAATCAGAACCTCGCCCGCGCGGAAACCCCAAAATGATTCCGCCTACGGGAATCCCGCCCTAGGCCGGCGGTCCGGCCGCGCAAGCGCGAAGTCTGCGACGCGTCAGCGCACTTCAAACACGCCGTCGACCTCGACAGCGATGTTCATGGGCAGGGCAGGGGCGCCGATGGCGGCGCGGGCGTGGCGCCCGGCGTCGCCGAACACCTCGACCATCAGGTCCGAAGCGCCATTGATGACCTGCGGCTGCTGCGTGAAGTCGGGCGCGCAGTTCACGAGCCCGAACAGGCGGACGACGCGGTCCAGGTCGCCGTCGAGTGCCTGGGCGAGCTGGGCCAGCACGTTGAGCGCCGTCACCCGCGCCGCGGCCTGGGCGTCCTCGACGGTGACGTCGACGCCGACCTTGCCGGCGCAGGTAATCTCGCCGTTCTCGACCGGGCCCTGGCCGGCGACGTGGACCAGGGGACCGGCGACGGTCCAGCCGACGTAGTTGGCGGCGGGCGCCGGCGCCCGCGGCAGCACGATCCCCAGGTCCGCCAGGCGCGCCGCAATTCCGGCCATCAGCGCACCTCGAAGATGCCGTCGACCTCGACCGCGACGCCGAACGGCAACGACGCCGCGCCGACGGCGAAGCGGGCGTGGCGCCCGGTATCGCCCAGCACGTCGACCATCAGGTTCGAGGCGCCGTTGATGACCTGCGGATGGTCGGTGAAGTCTGGCGCGCAGTTGACGAAGCCGCCGAGCTTGAGACAGCGCACAACGCGGTCCAGGTCGCCGTCGCAGGCCACCTTGACCTGCGCCAGCAGCGCCAGCGCGCACGTGCGCGCCGCCGCCTGACCCTCCTCCACCGACATGTCCTCGCCCAGCTTGCCGACAAAGCCCGGCTTGCCGTCGACCATAGGGATCTGGCCAGAGACGAAGACCAGCGCGCCGGCGCGCACCCAGGGCACGTAGTTGGCGGCGGGGGTGGGGGCCTCGGGCAGCTCGATGCCCAGCTCGCGCAGGCGCGCGTCGATTGCGGTCATGCTCGGTCTCGTTCGTATGTGAGAGTCGAGAGTAACCGGGGCGAACGCCCAGGCTCCACGCAAAAAGCAGGGTGTGCCGCAAGCAACACACCCCGAAGGCTCAGGGAGGAGAGGCCCGCAGCGAGCACCACCACATACTCCGTGGGGCGCTGCGAGCTCCGTGCCGGCCCAGGGACGCAAATCCCCGGACCGGGAGCCGGGTGTCGATATGTGCGTTAGCCTTTTCTCACGCCTGCCTTTCGCGATTTCGCCCTAACTGCAGCCGCTGGTGGCGCCGCAGGTCACGCACTTCAGACACGTGCCGTTGCGCACCAGGGTGAAATTGCCGCACTCGCCGCAGGCGTCGCCTTCGTAGCCCTTCATGCGCGCCTCGCGGATCGAGGCGGCGGCGCCGTCATGGCCGTCGGCGTGCAGCGCGTCGTGGGGGTCCTCGGCGAAGCCCATGGCGGCGCCGGAGACGCTCGCGAAGGCGCTGCCCATGGTCTCGGCCATCGGGCCCTCGCCGACCGCCACCGCGCCGAGCGAGCGCGGCTCGTCGTTGCGCGTCAGCACCACCAGGTTGCTGCGCACGTAGCCGTTGCTGACCGCGCGCACCGGCCCGACCGGCAGCTTTTCGTTGTCCTCGCCGCGGCCCAAGGCGTCGCCGTAGAGGTCGTCGGGCTCGACGTGCGCCAGGTCGTTGCGGCCCAGATAGCTGATCGCCAGTTCGCGGAAGATGTAGTCGACGACGGAGCTGGACATCTTGATGGCGTCGTTGCCCTCGACCATGCCCGACGGCTCGAAGCGCGTGAAGGTGAAGGCGTCGACGAACTCCTCCAGCGGCACGCCGTACTGCAGGCCGATCGAGATGGCGATGGCGAAATTGTTCATCAGCGAGCGGAAGGCGGCGCCTTCCTTGTGCATGTCGACGAAGACCTCGCCCAGCGTGCCGTCGTCGTACTCGCCGGTGTGCAGATAGACCTTGTGGCCGCCGATGGTGGCCTTCTGGATGTAGCCCTTGCGCCTTGTCGGCAGGCGCTTGCGCTGGGCCGCGCGCTCGATGACCCGCTCGACCACGCGCTCGGCGACGATCGTCGCGCGCTCGCCGGCCGGCGCCTCCAATAGCTCGTCGAGGGACTCGTCCGCGTCGACGGTCTGGGTGGCCAGCGGCTGGCTCAGCTTCGAGCCGTCGCGGTAGAGCGCGTTCGATTTGAGGCCCAGCTGCCAGGACAGCTCGTAGGCGGCGCGGCAGTCTTCGACCGTCGCCGCGTTGGGCATGTTGATGGTCTTGGAGATGGCGCCGGAGATGAACGGCTGCGCCGCCGCCATCATGCGGATGTGCGCCTCGGTCGAGAGATGCCGCCGGCCGTCCTTGCCGCAGGGGCTGGCGCAGTCGAACACCGGTAGATGTTCGTCCTTGAGGTACGGCGCGCCCTCGAGCGTCATGGCGCCGCAGACGTAGAGGTTGGCGGCCTCGATCTGGGTCTCGTTGAAACCCAGTGCCGACAGCATGTCGAAGCCGACGTCGTCGAGCGCCGTGGCGTCGAGGCCCAGCGTTTCGACGCAGAATTCCTCGCCCAGCGTCCACTTGTTGAAGGCGTAGCGGATGTCGAAGGCAGCGCCCAGCGCCTCCTCGACCTTGATCAGCGCCGCCTCGTCGAAGCCCTTTTCGGCCAGACTCTCCGGGTCGAGCGCCGGCGCGCCGGTCAGCGTGCCGCGGCCGACCGCGTGGGCGACGATCTCATTGATCTGCGGCTGGGTGTAGCCCAGCGTCGCCAGCGCCTGGGGCACCGTGCGGTTGATGATCTTGAAGTAGCCGCCGCCGGCCAGCTTCTTGAACTTGACCAGCGCGAAGTCGGGCTCGATGCCGGTGGTGTCGCAGTCCATGACGAGACCGATGGTCCCGGTCGGCGCGATCACCGTCGCCTGGGCGTTGCGGAAGCCGTGGCGCTCGCCTTGCGCCAGCGCCTCGTCCCAGGCCTCGGCCGCGGCCTTGGCCAGTTCCGGCTGCGGGCAGGCGGCGCGGTCCAGCGCCACGGGCGTGGTGTGCAGGTCCTCATAGCCCGCCGCCTCGCCATGGGCGGCGCGGCGGTGGTTGCGCATGACCCGCAGCATGGCGTCGGCGTTGGCTTGGTGCGCCGGGAAGGCGCCCAGGTGCTGCGCCATCTCGGCCGAGGCGGCGTAGGCCGTGCCGTTCATCAGCGCCGTGATGGCGCCGCAGAGGGCGCGGCCCGCGGCGCTGTCGTAGGGAATGCCGCTGGCCATCAACAACCCGCCGATGTTGGCGAAGCCCAGGCCCAGGGTGCGGTAGTCGTAGCTCAACCGCGCGATCTCCCGTGACGGGAACTGCGCCATCATCACGGCGATCTCGAGCGTGATCGTCCACAGCCGCACCGCGTGGCGGAAGCCCTCGACGTCGAAGCCGCCTTCACCCCGGAAAGCCACCAGGTTCAGCGACGCCAGATTGCAGGCCGTGTCGTCGAGGAACATGTACTCCGAGCACGGGTTCGAGGCGTTGATGCGGCCGCCGGCCGGGCAGGTGTGCCAGTCGTTGATCGTGGTGTCGAACTGCACGCCCGGGTCGGCGCAGGCCCAGGCGGCACAGGACACCTTGTCCCACAGCGCGCCGGCGTCGACCGTCGCCGCGACTTCGCCGTCGGTGCGCCGGCGCAGTTGCCAGTCGCCGCCGTTCGCCGCCGCGGTCAGGAAATCGTCGGTGACGCGCACGGAGTTGTTCGAGTTCTGCCCGGCGACCGTGAGGTAGGCGTCCGAGTCCCAGTCGGTGTCGAAGCTGGGGAACTCGATCTCGGTGAAGCCCTGGCGGGCGTAGTGCACGACGCGCTGGATGTAGTTCTCCGGCACGTGCGCCCGCCGCGCCGCCTTGGCCGCGCGCTTCAGCAGGGGATTCTTGCGCATCTCGAAGCGGTCGTCCCCGGCCGGCACGTCGTCGGCGTGGCAGGCGGCCATCACCGCACCCAGGTGCATGGCGCAGAGGCGCGAGCCGGCGACCAGCGCCGCGACCTTCTGCTCCTCGACCACCTTCCAGTCGATGAACGCCTCGATGTCCGGGTGGTCGACGTCGACGACGACCATCTTGGCCGCGCGCCGCGTCGTGCCGCCGGACTTTATGGCGCCCGCCGCGCGATCGCCGATCTTGAGGAAGCTCATCAGGCCCGACGACTTGCCGCCGCCGGCCAGGGGCTCGTTCTCGCCGCGCAGGGCCGAGAAGTTGGTGCCGGTGCCGGAGCCGTACTTGAACAGGCGCGCCTCGCGGACCCACAGGTCCATGATGCCGCCTTCGTTGACCAGGTCGTCGCCGACCGACTGGATGAAGCAGGCGTGCAGCTGCGGGTGCTCGTAGGCGCTCGACGACTGGGTCAACTCGCCGGTGCGGTAGTCGACGAAAGCGTGGCCCTGGCTCGGCCCGTCGATGCCGTAGGCCCAGTGCAGCCCGGTGTTGAACCATTGCGGCGAGTTGGGCGCGCCTTTCTGGGTCGCCAGCATGTGGCGCATCTCGTCGAAGTACGCCGCGGCGTCGCTCTCGCCGTCGAAATAGCCGCCCTTCCAGCCCCAGTACGCCCAGGTGCCCGCCAGCCGGTCGAACACCTGCTTGGCGCCGGTCTCGCCGCCGTACCGTTTCTTGGCGTCGAGCGGCGCCATGGCGCCCTCGTCGGGCTCGGTGCGCCACAGCCAGGCCGGCACCTCCGGCTCCTCGACCGGGCGGCTGCGCGCCGGCACGCCGGCCTTGCGGAGGTACTTCTGGGCCAGCACGTCGCAGGCGACCTGGCTCCAGGCGGCCGGCACCTCGATGTCGGCGACCTCGAACACCACGCTGCCGTCGGGATTGCGGATCTCGCTGGAGGTGCGCCGGAACTCGACGCCCGCATAGGGCTCTTCGCCGGTTCGGGTGAAGTGGCGCCTGATCCGCATGCGGCAAGTTCCCCCGCGACTTCCGTGTCTCGTGCCCCCTGGACGGGCGTCAAGCCCGTTGGGGAGGTCCGGCGTGCCGACGTCCTGTCCGGCCAGGGTCCTGCCACGTGCAGGGCGCCTACGGCGCGAAATCTCGACCGTATGACACGCCGAGACCCTAGATATTGATGCTAGCACCAGATTTAGGGGGAGGGAAGCGCGAAATCGCAACCCATGTTGGCAACCGTCGGCGACGGCTATCCTTCCGGTGGACGCTGGCGGCTGACCACGAGAATCGCGCCGACGATCAGCACTGCGCCCGCCGCCTGCGGCCCCGTCAGGCTCTCGCCCAACAGCGTGACGGCGAGCCCGATGGCGACGACGGGCTCGGCGTTCGACAGCATCGCGGCGCGCACCGGACCGATCATGGGCACGGCGCTGAAGAAACTGGCGATGCCGCCGATGAAGAACACCGCGGTGCCGACGAAGCCGATCCAGCCCAGCGCGGTCGCGGGCGGGGTGACGCCGCCGCGCACGGCGACCAGCACGATCGTCGTCAGCGCCGCGCCGATCAGCATCCAGGCGATCACGGGCACGCTGCCGTTGCGCAGCATCATGCGGCTGGTGCCGGCGATGGTAACCGCCACACCCAGCGCCGCGACCAGCGCCAGCGCCACGCCGCGCGGGTCTATGCGCTCCGCCGTCGCGCCGACCGCCAGGGCGACGCCGGCGAAGGCCGCGGCGAAGGCGCCGAGTCGCTGCGGCGTCAGCTTCTCGTCCTCGGTGAAGCGGGCGATCAGCGAGACCATCAGCGGGAAACTGAAGAACAGCAGCACGGTGACGCTGACGGAGATGAACGTCAGCGCCTCGAGATAGAGCCACGACTCGATGCACATCACGACGCCGAAGATCAGCGCCCACAGCCGGTCGCGCAGGGCGGCGATGGTCAGCGTCCCATGGCGGGCGAGGTAGAACAGCCACACCGCCAGACCGCCGGTGAAGAAGCGCATCGCCACCAGGCTGGGCGGGTCGCTGCCGCCGGCATAGGCGAAGCGCGCCAGCGTCGGCGCCGCGCCGAAGGCCAGGGCGGAGACCAGGACCAGGGCGACGCCCAGCCATTCGCGGCGGTCGAGCCCGCGGGACGCGGCGAAGGGGCGGGTCATCGGGTTTCCGGGGCTGGGGCGGCGGGAGAGCGATCACGGCCGACGCGCCCGGCGCTGTCAAGGCCCGGCACGGTCAAAGTCGGGCGCTGGACGGCCATGGGCGCCGGTGCCATATTCCCGGCCGAATCGCGGCCGAGACTGTGGCTTCGGACGCGCACGCGAGGACATGAGAGCCGATGGCTACCTGGAGCACGCGCCTGACGACGTGGCTGGCCGGCAAGCCGGCGGGCCGCGACCAGCTCGGCAACCGCTACTTCACCGGCAAGCCGCGCCGCGGCTATGCGCGCGAGCGGCGCTGGGTGCTCTACGCGGGCGAGGAGGACGCCAGCCGCGTGCCGCCGGAGTGGCACGCCTGGCTGCACTACACGGTCGACCAGCCGCCCGCCGCCGACCGTCCGGCGCGGCCCTGGCTGAAGGAGCACCAGCCCAACCTGACCGGCACGGAGGCCGCCTACCGGCCGCAGGGCAGCATCTTCAAGGGCGGCCGGCGCGCCAAGGCGACCGGCGACTACGAGGCCTGGACGCCGCCGGGGCCGCCGGGACCCGCCGCGTGACGCCGCACTCGCGCGAGATCGTGCAGATCGGCACCGGCGCGGCGATGGTCTGCGCGCTGGGGCTGTTTTTCGTCTACCAGTACTCGTTCGGGCGCCAGGTCGACGCCGGTGGTTACGACCTGATCGCGCGCTTCGATCGCGTTGACGGCCTGGTCGTCGGCAGCGAGGTCTACGCGGCGGGCATCCAGGTCGGCCGCGTCACCAGAATGGACCTGGACGAGAACAAGCGGGCGGTGCTGACCCTGGAGGTCGACCGCCGCGTCGAGCTGGACAGCGACGCGACCGCGTCGGTCGCGACGGACGGCCTGTTGGGCAGCAAGTTCGTGCAGCTCAACATCGGCGGCGGTGAGGAGACGATCGAGCCGGGCGGTGAGATCACCTACACCGAGTCGACGGTGATCTTGGACGACCTCCTGGACCTGATCATCGCCCAGGCGCGGCGCAACCAGGCGCGCCTCAAGGATCTCGAATGAGCCGGGGAGGGAGTATCCGGTCATGATGCGCAATATCGTCGAGACGGTGCTGGGCGGCGTCGTGCTGCTGGTCGCCATCGTCTTCGTCTTCTTCGCCTGGCGCACTGCCGACGTGCAGGCGGTCACCGGCTACGACGTCGAGGCGCGTTTCCTCAAGGTCGGCGGGCTGGAGCCCGGCGCCGACGTGCGCATCAGCGGCGTCAAGGTCGGCACGGTGGCGAGCCGCGAACTGGACCTGATGAGTTTCGAGGCCATCGTCAAGATGTCGATCCGTTCCGACGTCTCGCTGCCGGTCGATACCGTGGCGGTCGTCGCCAGCGACGGCCTGTTGGGCGGCAAGTACCTGCGGCTGATCCCGGGCGGCGCCGAAGAGGCGATCGCTCCCGACGGCATGCTGACCAATACGCGCGACCACCGCTCGCTCGAGGATTCGGTCTCGGAGATCATTTTCCTGGCCACGGGCAGCGGCGGGAACTGAACGCGATGGACGGTGAAGCTAGCGCGCCCGGCCAGAGCTGGGACCCGGACCGCTATGCGCGCAACGCCGCCTTCGTGCCGGCGCTGGGCCAGCCGGTGCTGGACCTGCTGGCGCCCCGATCGGGCGAGCGCATCCTCGATCTCGGCTGCGGCGACGGCGCCCTGACGGTCAAGCTGGTCGCTGCGGGGGCGGACGTCGTCGGCGTCGACGCCAGCGCCGAACAGATCGCCGCGGCTCAGGCCGCGGGGCTCGACGCGCGCGTCGTCGACGGCGCGGCGCTGGACTTCGACGCCGAATTCGACGCCGTGTTCTCGAACGCCGCGCTGCACTGGATGCGCGATCCGGACGCGGTGATCGCCGGCGTCGCGCGGGCGCTGAGGCCCGGCGGCCGCTTCGTCGCGGAGATGGGCGGCGCCGGCAATTGCGGCGCCATCCGCGACGCGCTCTACGCCGCGCTCGAACGCCGCGGCCTCGACGCCGCCGCCTTCGACCCTTGGTACTTCCCGGGCGTCGAGGAATACGCCGGCCGCCTGGAGGCGCACGGTTTCGCGGTCGAGACCATCGAACTGATGCCGCGGTCGACGCCGCTGCCGGGCGACATCGCCGACTGGCTCGACACCTTCGCCGAGAGCTTCCTCGCCGCCGTGCCGGAAGCGGGGCGCGGCGAAATCAAGGACGATCTGAGGGAGGCCCTGCGGCCGACGCTCCAGGACAATGGGCAATGGTTCGCCGACTACGTCCGCCTGCGCTTCGCCGCGCACCTCTAGGCTCTTCGCTGCTGGCCTGGGCGCTTGCGGTCGTGGCCATGCCGCTCGCGGCGCAGGAACCGGCGAGGCCGGGCGTCGAGCTTGAGGTGCCGGAGATTGTCGTGCCCGAACGGCCCGGCCGGCGCGGGCTATTGGCGCGCGACGGCGCGGTGCTGCAGGGCCTCGACAAGGTGACGGCGCGCATCTCCACCTTCGACGCGCCGGTCGGCGCCATCGCCCTGTTCGGCACGCTGGAGATCACCGTGCGGGCCTGCCAGGAGACGCCGCCGACCGAGCCGCCGGAGAGCGCCGCCTTCGTCGAGGTGACGGAGGCCCAGGCGGGGCAACGGCGCCAGGTGCTGTTCACCGGCTGGATGTTCGCCTCGAGCCCCGCGCTCTCGGCGCTCGAGCACCCGGTCTACGACGTCTGGGTGATCGACTGCATGAAGGCGTCGAACGCGGCCTCGTCCAGCTCGCCATAGAAGCGCGCCTCGACGCGAAGCGCCTCGGTCAGGCGCGACCGGTAGGCGCTGCGGCTGATCTCGATGACGCCGAACTGCTGCAGGTGCTCGGTGACGAACTGGGTGTCGAGCAGCCGGAAGCCGCCCTGGCAGAGCCGCGCCACTAGGTGCACCAGCGCCACCTTGCTGGCGTCGCGGGCGCGGCTGAACATGCTCTCGCCGAAGAAGGCGCCGCCCAGCGCCACGCCGTAGAGGCCGCCGACCATGCGGTCGTCCAGCCAGCACTCGATCGAATGCGCGAAGCCCATTTCGTGCAGCGCCGTGTACAGGCGCTCGATCTCAGGGTTGATCCAGGTGTCCGGCCGCGCCTCGGTCGGCTCGGCGCAGCCGCGCACGACTTCGGTGAAGGCGGTGTCGCAGCGCACCTCGTAAGGCGCGCGCTTCAGCGTGCGGCGCAGCCGGCGCGGCAGATGGAAGTCCTCCAGCGGCAGCACGCCGCGCAGCTCCGGGTCGATCCAGAACAGCTCACGGTGATGGCGGCTCTCGGCCATCGGGAAGATGCCGCTGGCGTAGGCGCCCAGCAGCAGTTGCGGGGTCAGGCCGGCCATGGCCTGCCCCCATGCGCGCCCGGGTTCAGCCGCCGGCGTTGTCGGCGACGAAGCGCTCCAGCCAGTGGATGTCGTAGTTGCCGTCCAGGAAGGCCGGGTCTGCCATGATGCGCTGGTGCAGCGGGATGGTCGTCTCGGTCCCGCCGATCACCATCTCTTCGAGTGCTCGCCCGAGCCGCATCAAGCATTCGTTGCGCGTGCCGCCATGCACGATCAGTTTCGCCACCAGGCTGTCATAGTACGGCGGAACCGCGTAGCCGGCATAGAGCGCGCTGTCGACGCGCACGCCCAGGCCGCCGGGCGTGTGGAAGTCGGTCACCCGCCCCGGCGCCGGCGCGAAGGTGTCCGGGTGCTCCGCGGTCACGCGGCACTCGATGGCGTGGCCGTTGAAGTGCACGTCGTCCTGGCGGAACGGCAGGTTGGCGCCGGCGGCGACGCGGATCGATTCCCGCACGATGTCGATGCCGGTGATCATCTCGGTCACCGGGTGCTCGACCTGGATGCGAGTGTTCATCTCGATGAAGAAGAACTCGCTGTCCTCGTAGAGGAATTCCAGGGTGCCGACGTTGTGGTAGCCGATCTCGTGCACCGCCGTGGCGACGCGCTCGCCCATGATGGCGCGCTGCTTTGGGCTCAGCGCCGGCGACGGCGCCTCCTCCAGCACCTTCTGGTGGCGCCGCTGCAGCGAGCAGTCGCGCTCGCCCAGGTGCACGACGTTGCCGTGGTGGTCGGCGATGATCTGGAACTCGATGTGGCGAGGCTTGCCCAGGAAGCGCTCCAGGTAGACCGCGCCGCTGCCGAAGGTGGCCGCGGCCTCATTGCTGGCCATGTTGATTGCCCGGTCCAGGTCGGCCTCGCGCTCCGCCACCTTCATGCCGCGGCCGCCGCCGCCGGCCGCCGCTTTGACCAGCACCGGGAAACCGATCTCGCGGGCGACCACCAGCGCCTCGTCCGGGTCCTCGACGGCGCCGTCGCTGCCGGGCACCGTGGGCACGCCGGCCGCCAGCATCGTCTGCCGCGCGGCGATCTTGTCGCCCATCATCTCGATGTGGCGCGGCTCGGGCCCGATGAAGGTGAAGCCGTGCTCGCCGACGATCTGGGCGAAGCTGGCGCTCTCGGAGAGGAAGCCGTAGCCGGGGTGGATGGCGTCGGCGTTGGTCACGGTCGCCGCCGACAGGATCGAGGGCACGTTGAGGTAGCTCTCGCGCACCGAGGGCGGGCCGATGCAGACGCTCTCGTCGGCCAGGCGCACGTGCATGGCGTCGGCGTCCGCGGTCGAGTGCACCGCGACGGTCTGGATGCCCATCTCCTTGCAGGCGCGGTGGATGCGCAGCGCGATCTCGCCGCGATTGGCGATCAGGACTTTCTCGAACATCGCGGGCTCGGCCATGGCCGGCGCGGCGATCAGCCGATGATGGCGAGCGTCTCGCCATATTCGACCGGCTGACCGTTCTCCACCAGGATGCTGCTCAGCCGGCCGGCGTGCGGCGCCTTGATCTCGTTGAACGTCTTCATCGCTTCGACGAGCATCAGCGTCTCGCCCGCGACGACGCTGTCGCCTTCGCTGGCGAACGGCGGTTCGCCGGGCGAGGCGGAGAGGTAGACCGTGCCGACCATCGGCGAGGTCACGGCGCCCGCCGGCTGGGTGTCGGCCGGCTCGGGCGCCGGGGCAATGGCGGCGGCGGGCGGTGGCGGTGGCGGCGCTTCCGCCGGGGCGTGGCGCCCGCTGCCGCCCTGCGGGCGCGCGACGCGGATGCGGCGGCCCTCGGCCTCGTATTCGATCTCGCCCAGGTCCGTCTCGCCCAGCAGTTCCGCCAGCTTGCGCACCAGGTCGGCGTCGACGTCGAACTTCGGCATCGGCTCGCCCCCTCAGTCGGCGCCCAGGCGACGCGCCAGCGCCTCGATGGCCAGCGTGTAGCTGTCGCCGCCGAAGCCGCAGATCACACCGGTCGCCGCCGGGCTGATGTAGGAATGATGGCGGAACGGCTCCCGCGCGAAAACATTGGACATGTGGACCTCGACGACGGGCACGTCGACCGCACGCAGCGCGTCCAAGAGCGCCACCGAGGTGTGGGTGTAGGCGCCGGCGTTCAGCACCACGCCGGCCGCGTTGTCCTGGGCGCCCTGGATCCAGTCAACCAGCTCGCCCTCGTGGTTCGTCTGGCGGAACTCGATGGCGTAGCCCAGCGCCTTGGCCGCGGCGGCGCAGGCCGTCTCGACGTCGTCCAGCGTCATGCCGCCATAGACCGTCGGCTCGCGACTGCCGAGCAGGTTCAGATTGGGTCCGTTGAGGATCAGAAGGGTCGGGGGCGCCGTCACTTGAGCGTCTTTGTGTTGCGATCGGGTGACGGGCGCGACAGCTATCACAGGGCCAACGCCCGGCGCAACGCCGCCGAGACGTGGGGAGGCACGACGGCCGGCCAAGCCGTCGTTGCGCCTAGTTCATGCTTAATGGCGTGGCCACAAGCGGTGCGTCCCAGGTTGTCGTGTGCCATAATCCCGCGTGGCGTGCCGTGGCGGGACTTAAATGCACGTGTAGGAGTTTAGTGGGGGGCCGAGGAAGAAAATGAAGAACATGGCGGATCTCAAAATCTGTTTCGGCGCGCTGGCGGTGCTGGCGCCGGCGTCGTCGGTCTCCGCCGCGCCCTCTCAGCCGCCCCAGATATGCGCTACGCCGGCCGGCATTCAGTTGGCGCAAAGCAACAGTACGCGGTGCCAGACCAAGGGTGGCGTGTGCCGTGTTCCGGCCCAGCCCGTCGGCGCGCCCTGCCGATGCGGCAACCGGTCAGGACAGATCATTCGCTGACCTAGTCTTTGGGGCACCTGCCTTGCTGCGACAGCACCACACGGGCAGGTATGTCTGACCTGTCCACGCCCTCGCTTGTCCAAACCATAATGTCGGCGGGTGCGTACCACTCACCGTTGACTTTCTCCGCTTCCACCGGGGGCGGCATCACTTCTCTGAAGTGGGCGATGATGCCGCGCATGTTCGGCAACACGGTAATGCGATCGGCCTGTTGCGCGCCCAGCGTGACCGCGGTCGAACGCCACAACCGCGCTCCCGGAATCAGGATGTTCGCCGGCTCGCACGCCCGAACAACAATGCTCTCTTGCATCATCTTGTCGAGAATGACGGGCTGGCGCGCGCCTTCAGTGCGGATCGCGAGAGTGTCGAAGGCTTCGTAGTCGGGCGGAAGCTTGACCAGCACATCCTGCTCTTTTGTCATGTTTTCTGCCGACGAATCCGGATCGAGCCAACCTGTCTGCACGGTCAGCTTGAGCGTGGTGATCCAGGCGGGGACTGAGACCAGAACGAGTTGCGAATGCTGTAGCGGTTCACCTCGTTCGGCGCCGGACACGACCCAGCCAAACTGTATTTCGCCATTCTCGCCAAGTCCGCCATCGCCAAACCCGACCATGGAAGACGATGTGCGGGATTCCCGCACGGCGCGGCTGGTCTGGATCTCGCCTGACACGCGCCCTTCCGTCGCCGCCCTTAGCGCCACGCGGCTCGCACGGTCCGCGAGCGTGCCGATTACGTCCTGACGCGGGAATATCGCGTAGGCATAGGCGTCGAAGTCCGCGCGCCCCTCGATGAAATTGAACAGCCCACTTGGCCAGGGCACCCAATGGCCCTTCGGGTCGGAATTGCATTGGCCCAGGCAATACGGTGCATACGTTCGCTGGCTGTACCTTAGGGCCCACGCAAAGAGAACGGGGTTCGGTTTGTATCGTAATGCAACGCTGCTATTGCTGTCTTCCTCAACTGGAACTATGACAACCCATCTCGGTATTTCTTGTGAATCCATATCAGCGGCGGGCTGTATATTGGTCTCGTCCACGTGTATCTTTTCATACCATTCAATTGGATAGAATTCTTCACTGAGTTCAGCGCTCATATTGTAGAAATCCTGCTCGTCGACGACGACAAAACCATCGTTGACTGCCTCGATTCTTATGAGTGGCTGTGCTGCGCAATGGTCGCTCTGGCTGTAGTAAACTTGGAAGAACCTTGCCCAAGGTTCAGCAAGGACCAACGGGACTTGGCCTGCGATGCCCTCCTCCTTCGACACACCGATCTGGCGCGGGTCTACGCCGAGAACCGTTGCGACCGCATCACGCGCGACCGAAAGCGCCGTCAGCGAAACGGGCATTCCCGTATCTGCTGACGGCCGAATCCCGCCAACACCGCCGATGTCGTGGACCGCGATTTGGCCCACCTCGCCGATGTCCAGTTTTGGATTCTGTTTGCAGTCGACTTCAGAAATTCGCACCACGTATGCGTTAAGTCGGAATGCCAGGTTATCCAGCCAGCGTTCATAGTCCTTTATGTACCTAAAGAACGGATTCTTGGTATTAGTCACAAGGTCAACCACGTCATACTTGAAGTAGTCGTGTATGAAGTACTCGCCCGTGTTCTCTCCCAGATCCGCCGTAATGGCGGACATTCCAGGTGGTGGCGGCTTGATCTTGTCCTGCTCCTCGACCGCGAATGTGACCCGGACAAAGGCACGCTGGCACGTATTGCTGCCGGGAAGGACCGTCGTATCGAATTTCAGCCCGTAGACCGAATTGCCCGTCAGGTCGTGCCGGTCGTCGAGCATGTTCTCCAGGATGGCCTGCCGGATCATGTCGCGCATGGCCGATCGCAGGCGGAATTCCTGATCGAAGGGAGGAACGGTCACTTCCTCGGCCCGCGACGCCGATTGAGCCGACTGGCTTGCCGCTGGTGCAGCCTCGCCGCCGCCGACGCCGACCGCGGCGCTGGTCGAGGTGGACTGATACGACGTTAGGAGGTTCTCGGCTTTGTCGAGGTTCTCAAGCTGACGCCGCAACCAGGCGTCCTGGTCATACCGGTCATTGACCAAGCGTTCGCGCGTGTAGATTTCGGGACTTTCAACATAGACTTGGCCCTGCGTCGTGAAGGGCGAGAATGGCAGGCGCAGCAGCCCCGACCCTTCGAGCATTACAATGGCCAGCAGTAGGATCAACGCCGTCGGCAGCAACGAGAATGCCGTCCAGCGGACAGGCGCCGCAAACGCGCTCTGCCACAGACGAGTCAACAGCGTCTGCGGTTGGTCGTCGGCCGGCCCTTGAGCCTCAGTCTTGTCGTCTGTCATCTCGGCGCACCCTTGTCGCGGTCGTAGATGTCAGGGTCGCGACGACCCGGGTGGCTCTTGCGCCTTCGGCTGGGTCTCCCCCGGAAACCAACCAAAGCTCCCGCAAGGGTAGCGCCAAGGGTGATTGAGTGGAAGTCTGATTGTATCCCGTGATTGGATAGTCTTAACAAATGATTGGAAAGAAAATAACACCCTATGCCGTCTGGCAATATTCGATAGATTGTCTATCAAACATTTATTAAGGGCGCTGGCTCGGACCGCAGTCTTGGGCTCGGTCGCCCGCCGTCTACTCGTCCAACACGTCCGCGCGGTGCTGCAGCTTGGCGACCAGGGCGTCGAGCTGCGCCGACTCCTGGGGGTCCAGCGCCGCCAGGAGCTCGGCCTCGCGGGCGCGGGCCAGGGGCACGATCTCGCGGTGGACCGCCCGGCCGGCCGGGCTGAGGCGCAGCAACCCGCGGCGCCGGTCGGCGGCGTCGGCGCGGCGCGCGATCAGGCCGGCGTCGCTGAGGCGCGCGACGGCGCGGCTGACCCGCACCTTGTCCATGCGCGTGCGCTCGCAGACCTCGCCCGCGCTCAGCGGTGCGAAGCGGCCCAGCACCGCCATCACCCGCCATTCCGGGATGCTGAGGCCGAAGCGGTCGGCGTACTGCCGCGCGATGCCGCGGCTCACCGTGTTGGCCAGCACCGACAGCCGGTAGGGCAGGAAGTCCTCCAGCCTCAGCGCGCCGGCATCTTCCGCTTCCGCGTCGGCCGTCTCGGGCCGGGTCTTCAGGCCGCTGTCGTTCACGTCGCCCCTTGGAATTAGTTTCATATGTAACTATTATAGGGGCGCCACTCAGTCAAGCGCGTGGCCGGCCGGCGCCCCGTTTCCGCCGCCGTCACGCCCCGAAAAGGAGTCCGCCCCCCCAAATGGCCACCGCCACCGCGACCGCCGCCGCCGACGCGACCGGCAACTTGTGGGACAACCCGCTGGGCACCGACGGCTTCGAGCTCGTCGAGTACACGGCACCCAACGTCAAGGACCTCGACGCTTTGTTCCGGCGCATGGGCTTCGCCGCCGTGGCGCGGCACCGCTCGAAGGACGTCACGCTCTATCGCCAGGGTGAGGTCAACTTCATCGTCAACGCCGAGCCCGACAGCTTCGCGCAGTCCTTCGCCCGGGTGCATGGGCCCTCGGCCTGCGCCATGGCGTTTCGCGTGCGCGACGCGGCGGCGGCCTACGAGCGCGCGCTGGAGGCCGGCGCGAAGCCGGTCGAGGCGCGCGTCGGGCCGATGGAGCTGAACATCCCGGCGATCGAGGGCATCGGCGGCAGCCTGCTCTACCTGGTCGACCGCTACGGCGACGCCGGCACGATCTATGACGTCGATTTCAATCGGATCGAGGGCACCGAGGCGACGCCGGCCGGCGCCGGCCTCACCTACGTCGACCACCTGACCCACAACGTGCACATGGGCCGCATGGACAAGTGGGCGCAGTTCTACGAGTCGATCTTCAACTTCAAGGAGATCCGCTATTTCGACATCGAGGGCAAGCTGACCGGCCTGAAGAGCCGCGCGATGACCAGCCCCTGCGGCAAGATCCGCATCCCGATCAACGAGTCGTCCGACGACAAGAGCCAGATCGCCGAGTACCTGGAGGCCTATCACGGCGAGGGCATCCAGCACATCGCGCTGGGCACCGACGACATCTACGCGACCGTCGAGGGCCTGCAGGCGCAAGGCATCGCCTTCCTCGACACGCCCGACGCGTACTACGCCGCGCTGGCCGAGCGCCTGCCCGGCCACGGCGAGGACGTGGCGCGGCTGCAAGCGAACCGCATCCTGATCGACGGCGCGCCGACGGAAGGGCAGGGCCTGCTGCTGCAGATCTTCACCGAGAACGCCATCGGCCCGATCTTCTTCGAGATCATCCAGCGCAAGGGCAACGAGGGCTTCGGCGAGGGCAACTTCAAGGCGCTGTTCGAGGCCATGGAGGAAGACCAGATCCGCCGCGGCGTCCTGAAGGCGTGAGCCGGGGAGAGAGGACCAGACGATGAAGCACTACATCACATTCCCACGGCACGAGGGCGCGGCGCCGCGCCAGGCGCATACCGCGCTGCCGGAGGGCACATATGAGCGCGAGCTGGGCAAGGAGGGCTTCTTCGGCCCGGTGACGCAGATGTACCACGCCCACCCGCCGACCGGCTGGACCGACTGGGAGGGGCCGCTCAAACCCCGCGCCTTCGATCTCAACCGGCTGGAGGTCGCGGCGGAGGGACCCTGGGGCGCCGCCGAGGTGCTGACGAACGCCCATTGCCGCATGCGCTATTGGCGTACCGAGGGCGCCATGCCGCGCCTCGTGCGCAACGCCGACGGCGACGAGCTGCTGTTCGTGCACGAGGGCGCCGGGCACCTGTTCTGCGACTACGGCCACTTGGAAATCCGCGACGGCGACTACGTGGTGCTGCCGCGCGGCACCATGTGGCGCACGGAGTTCGACGGCGCCGCCGACGTGCTGCTGATCGAGGCGACGAACGACACCTACAAGCTGCCGGAAAAGGGCCTGGTCGGCCGCCACGCGATCTTCGATCCCAACGTGCTCGACGCGCCGGTGCTCGACGACGCCTTCCGCGCCCAGCAGGACGGGCGCGCCTGGCAGGTCGAGATCAAGCGCCGTGGCGAGATCTCGACCGTGAGCTACCCCTTCAACCCGCTCGACGCCGTCGCCTGGCAAGGCGATCTCGTGCCGGTGCGGCTCAACTGGCGCGACATCCGGCCGCTGATGAGCCACCGGGCGCACCTGCCGCCGTCGGCGCACACGACGTTTCTCGCCAACCGCTTCGTCGTCTGCACCTTCGTGCCGCGGCCATTCGAGACGGCGCCCGAGGCGCTGAAGGTGCCGTTCTTCCACAGCAACGACGACTTCGACGAGGTGCTGTTCTATCACCGCGGCGACTTCTTCAGCCGCGACAACATCGAGCGCGGCATGGTCACCTTCCACCCCTGCGGCTTCACCCACGGGCCGCATCCGAAGGCGCTGAAGAACGCCTTCGTGCAGCCGAAGGAGGCGACCGACGAGGTCGCGGTGATGCTCGACACGCGCGACGCGCTGGACGTCGCGGCGCTGCCGAAGGGCGTCGAGAACCCGGACTACGTCAACTCCTGGCGGACCGACGCCGTCGGCCGCGAGGCGGCGGAATAGCGGCACTGAGGCTCTCAACATATGAAACTCGCGACGCTGGCCGACGGCACGCGCGACGGCCACCTGATGGTCGTCTCGCGCGACCTGACGACAATGGTCTCCGCCGCCGACGTGGCGCCGACGCTGCAGCTGGCGCTGGAGGATTGGCGGCGGCACGCCCTGCCGCTGGCGCAGATCTACGAGAACCTCAATGGCGGCGGTATGGACGAGACGCTGCCGTTCGAGCCGGCGCGGCTGATGTCGCCGCTGCCGCGCGCCTACCAGTTCGTCGACGGCAGCGCGTATCTGAACCACGTCGAACTGGTGCGCCGGGCCCGCGGGGCGGAGATGCCGCCCAGCTTTCTCGACGACCCGCTGATGTACCAGGCGGTCAGCGACGGCTTCCTGGCGCCGACGGAGGACATCCGCAGCACCAGCGAGGATTGGGGCATCGACTTCGAGGCCGAGGTCACAGTGGTCACCGACGACGTGCCCATGGGCGTCGATCCGGTCGCCGCGCGCGACCACGTCTGCCTGGTCATGCTGGTCAACGACGTCAGCCTGCGCGGCCTGATCCCGGGCGAGCTGGCGAAGGGCTTCGGGTTTTTGCAGGGCAAGCCGCGCTCGGCCTTCTCGCCGGTCGCGGTGACGCCCGACGAGCTGGGCGACGCCTGGGCCGACGGCAAGCTGCACCTACCGCTGGTCTGTCACCTGAACGAGCGGGAGTTCGGCCGGCCCGACGCCGGTACGGACATGAACTTCGACTTCGGCCGGCTGATCGCCCACGCCGCGGCGACGCGGCCGCTCGCCGCCGGCACCATCGTCGGCTCGGGCACCGTGTCGAACCGCGATCGCTCGGTCGGCTCGTGCTGCCTCGCCGAGGTGCGCACGATCGAGACCATCGAGGATGGCGCGCCCAAGACCCCGTTCATGGCCTTCGGCGACCGCATCCGCATCGAGATGTTCGATTCCGCCGGCGCCTCGATCTTCGGCGCCATCGACCAAGAGGTCGTGCGCTACGACGGGTCGTAGAGCGGCGGGCCGCTCAGTCGCCGTTTCTAAGCAGGTACGTCGCGGAGAGGAAGCAGTCGACACTTTCGTTCGAGCGGCTGAGCGGCACGATCAGGCGCTCGAACGGCCGGCTGCGGATCAGCTCCTCCGGCTCCGGGCAGACGACCAGCGGGTGGCCGGTGGCGCGCACCTTGTCGTACTGCCGCTTCAGGTCCGCCGCCAGCGCCGGCTCCCAGTCGCTGACCCAGCGGTTGGTCATCTCGGGCGACAGCTCATGCGCCAGCTCCGAGCCGAAGACGCGGTAGAGGTAGTCGTCGCGGTCGCGCTCGTAGTCGAGCACAGCGATCTGGCCGAGCCAGGGCTTGAGATCGATGATGTCGAGTTGCGCCCGCAGCGGCCACGGCCGCCCGTCGCACAGCCGATGCCAGAACGCGAACAGTTCGCGCAGTTCCGGGGTCACGATATCTTTCGTGGCCGACAGGAACGACATAATCGACCGGGCTCCGACTCGGGTGGGTGAATACCGGCACCCTGAGTTAGCATTCATGCGTGGCTTTGCAAGCAAATGTTTGGATGACAGACAGCGCAAACATCCAGTCATTGCCTTGGTTTCGGCGCCGCAGAGGGGAGAGAGAACGTGACCAACCGCACCGTCGCGCCGTTCGGCGCCTGGGCTTCGCCGATCACCGCCGACAGCATCGTCGGCGGCACCATCTCGCTCGGCGGCTGCGCGCTCGACGGCGACGCGGCGCTGTGGACCGAGGGGCGCCCGGCCGAGGGCGGCCGCACCGTCGTGGTGCGCCTCGATCCCGACGGCGCGCCCGCGGACGTGACGCCGGCGCCGTTCAATGCACGCAGCCGGGTGCATGAATACGGCGGCGGGGCGGTGCTGGCCGCCGGTGGCGACGTGTTTTTTGTCAACTTCGCGGACCAGCGCCTCTACCGCCAGACGCCCGGCACGCCGCCCGCGGCGCTGACGCCCGAGGACGACGCGCGCTACGCCGACATGGTGCTGGATGCCGCCCGCGACCGGCTGATCTGCGTGCGCGAGAACCATGCGGCGGAAGGGTTGCCGGTCAACGACCTGGTCGCCGTGCCGCTCGCCGGCGGCGCGCCCCAAGTTCTGGCGCAAGGCCGCGATTTCTACGCCGCGCCCCGGCTCAGCCCCGACGGGCGCCAGCTCGCCTGGCTGACCTGGGACCTGCCCGCCATGCCGTGGGACACGACGACCCTGTGGCGCGCGACGCTCGCCGACGACGGCGGCCTGGACGATGCCGTGGCCGTCGCCGGGGGTCTCGCGGAGTCGGTGTTCCAGCCGGCCTGGGCGCCCGACGGCACGCTGCATTTCGTCTCCGACCGCAGCGGCTGGTGGAACCTCTACCGGGCGACCGACGACGGCGAATCGCTGTGCCCGATGGAGGCGGAGTTCGGCCTGCCGCTGTGGCAGCTCGGCATGCGCACCTACGGCTTCGCCGGCGACGGCCGTCTGGTGGCGATGTGCGAGCGCGACGGCCTGTGGTCGCTGGGGCTCGTCCAGGACGGCCGTTTCGACGCGTTCGACCTGCCCTACACGGCGTTCGGCGCGCTCACCGTTGCCGGCGACACCGCGTTATTCGTTGGCGCCGCCGCGACCGTGCCGCCGGAGGTCGTGCGCTTCGACCTTGGAAGCGGCGGCACGGAGGTGCTCAAGCGCTCGAGCGGGGCGACGGTCGACGCGGCCTTTCTGTCGGTGCCCGAGCCGGTCACGTTCCCGACCGAGGACGACGCCGTCGCCCACGGGTTCTTCTACGCGCCGGCGAACGGCGATTTCAGCGGCCCGCCGGAGGCGTTGCCGCCACTGATGGTGCGCAGCCATGGCGGGCCGACGGGCGCCACGTCCTCGGCGTTCAGCCTGGCGATCCAGTACTGGACCAGCCGCGGCTTCGCCGTGCTCGACGTCAACTACCGCGGCAGCACCGGCTACGGCCGCGCCTACCGCGAGGTGCTATACGGCGTCTGGGGCCTGGCCGACGTCGCCGACTGCGTCGCCGGGGCCGAGTTCCTGGCGGCGCAGGGGCGCGTCGACGGTGAGCGGCTGGCGATCCGCGGCGGCAGCGCCGGCGGCTACACCACGCTCGCGGCGCTGACCTTCCACCACGCCTTCAAGGCCGGCGCCAGCCTCTACGGCATCGGCGACCTGGAGGCGCTGGCGGCCGACACCCACAAGTTCGAGAGCCGCTATCTCGACCAGCTCATCGGCCCCTATCCTGCGCGGCGCGATCTCTACGTGGCGCGCTCGCCGATCCACCACGCCCAGCGGCTCGACTGCCCGGTGATCTTCTTCCAGGGCCTCGACGACAAGGTCGTGCCGCCCAACCAAGCCGAGGCGATGGTCGCCTCGCTGACCGAGCGCGGCGTGCCGGTCGCCTACGTGCCGTTCGTGGGCGAGGGCCACGGCTTCAGGGTGGCGGCCAACATCAAGCGCGCGCTGGAGGCGGAGTTGTACTTCTACGGCCGGGTATTCGGCTTCGATCCCGCGGACGACATCGAGCCGGTCGAGATCGCCAACCTTGGCGGTTGAGTTTGGCCCCCGATATGATCGTTGCTATGGCACGGCCTAGCCAAGAGCAGATCGCAGCCTTTCAACGCGACGGGGTGGTGTGCCTGCGCGGCGTCGTCGCTCCCGACTGGGTCGAGCGCCTGCGCGCCGGCGTCGCGGAGAACATGGCGGCGCCAGGGCCGATGGCGCAGGACTACACGGACGAGGACCACACCGGGCGCTATTTCGGCGACTACTGCAATTGGCGCCGGTTCGAGGCGTTTCGCGCCTTCGCCGAGGGGTCGCCTGCGGCAGAAATCGCCGCCGCGCTGACCGGCGCGACGCATATCCGGCTGTTCCACGAGCACGTCTTCGTCAAGGAGCCGGGCACCGCCGAGGCGACGCCCTGGCACCACGACCAGCCCTACTACACGGCCGAAGGCGCCCAGACGGTCAGCCTGTGGCTGCCGCTCGATCCCGTCGCGCCCGAGGTCTGCCCGCGTTTCGTGCCGGGCTCGCACCGCTGGGACGGGCTGTTCTACCCGCGCAAGTTCCGCGACGGCGCGGATTATGACTACGCCGGGGACGAATTTCGTCCGGTGCCCGACATCGACGGCGACAAATCCACGACCGTCGCCTGGGCGCTGGAGCCCGGCGACGCGCTGGCCTTCCACTTCCGTACCGTGCACGACGCGCCGGCCAATACGACGGCGACGCGCCGCCGCGCCATCGCCTTCCGCTGGCTGGGCGATGACGTGCGCTGGCGCCGCCGGCCCGGCACGCCCTCGCCGCCCTACCCGGACATGGGTCTCGATCTCGAGGACGGCGCCGCGCTGCCCGACGACTGGTTCCCGGTGATGTGGCCTCACGTCATGCGGCAGGCCGGCTAATGGAGTTCTACGACTACTTCCGTTCGTCGGCGGCGTTCCGCGTGCGCATCGCCTTGAACCTGAAGGGCCTCACGCCGGAGCGCCACTTCGTGCACCTGCGCCACAACGAACAGCGCGCGCCCGACTATCTGAAGCTCAACCCGCAGGGCCTGGTGCCGACGCTGGTCGACGGCGTTGCGCTGACCCAGTCGCTGGCGATCGTCGAATACCTCGACGAGACCCACCCGGAGTCGCCGCTGCTGCCGGCCGACGCCAAGGGCCGCGCGCGCGTCCGCGCCATTGCCCAGGCCATCGCCTGCGAGATCCACCCGATCAACAACCTGCGGGTTCTGAACTACCTGACCGAGGCGTTCAGCCTCGACGCGGAGACGCGGGCCGAGAAATGGTATCGCCACTGGGTCGCCGAGGGCATGGCGGGCGTCGAGGGGCTGCTGGCCGGCGAGGGGACGGGTCGGTTCTGCCACGGCGACGCGCCGACGCTGGCCGACATCTGCCTGGTGCCGCAGATCTTCAACACCCGGCGCTTCGACTGCCCGATGGACGCCTACCCGATCGCGATGCGCGTGTTCGAGACCTGCATGGCTGTTGACGCCTTCGCCGACGCCCAGCCGTCGCGACAGCCCGACGCGGAAGCATAAGGTCGCGTCAGCGAGCGGAGCCCTCGTGCTTCGTCAGGCTCAGCATGAGGGCTACGGCTGATGGTCTTCAGTTTGGCCTCACCCTGAGCTTGTCGAAGGGCGAGGCCCAGGCACGACGCCGGCTTGGCTCTGCGCGCCCTAACTCGCCCGCGCCGCCGCGATCAGCTGCAGCATCTGCTGCTCGCTGATGGCGCCCGGCACCACCTGGTCGCCGATGATGAAGGCCGGCGTGCCGCGGATGCCCAGGGCCTCGGCGACGCGGTAGTTGCGCTCGATCAGCACGTCGACCTCGGGCGAGGCCATGTCCGTCTTGAGCTGCGCGGCGTCCAGGCCGACGCTCTCGGCGAGGCGCATGACGGTGCGCTCGCTCAGCGTGCCGCGGGCGCGCATCAGCGCCAGGTGGAACGGCATGTAGAGGTCCTGCTTCCGCGCCGCCAGCGCGGCGCGCGCGGCGTAGAGCGTCTCCTCGCTCAGGATCGGGAATTCCTTGAAGACGATGCGTACGTCGGGCGCCTTGTCGCGCAGGTTGGCGATGCTGTCGACGACGCGCTTGCAGTAGCTGCACTTGTAGTCGAAGAACTCGACGACCGTGACCGCGGCGTCGTCCGGGCCGACGACGGGATCGCCGGCGACGTTGAAGATCTCGTCGCGGTACTCGACCAGCGACATGCGCCGGGCTTCCTCGGCGGCGCGCTCCTGGCGGGCTTCCAGCTCCTTCAGCGCGTCGTAGACCAACTGCGGGTTGGCCATCAGGTAGTCGCGCACGATATCGCGCACCTGCTGCTGCTCCGCCTCGCTCAGGCCCTCGGCGTTGGCCGGCGCGGCGAAAGCCAGGAAAGCGGCGGCGGCCGCGGCCAGTAAGGTCTTGATCCGCATGATCTGTCTCGCTCGGTTCGGCACTCTCGCGATGGCCGCGCATCATCGTCGAAGCGGCCCCCAGCGGCAAGTATGGGGCACAGGCGTCACGCGATGGTGAAAGCCGGCCGAATCACGGCAAAAGAACGGCCTCCGCGACATGGCCGGCGCCTCCCGCGGCGCCGTCGGCGCCGAAGCCGACGAACACCAGTTCCACCGTGGCGAGGTCGTCGTCGGGCCAGATCTCGCGGTAGACCCGCGGCAGGTCGAGCGTCTCCAGGCGCCAGCGGCCGACCACGCGGCCGGCGCGGGTGCCGTTCAGCCGCGCCACGCGGCGTTCGCGGTCGCGCCAGACCCGCACCGGGCTGGCATCGCGCGGCCAGGCGACCTCGATGGCGCGGGCGACCGCCGGCACGGCGCGCTCGTCCCATGGCGCCGGCAGGGTGCGGCGGGGCCGGTCCTGGCGGCGGAAGCCCAGATAGACCACCGGCTTCGCGCGCGCCTCCGCGGTCCAGCCCCAGCGCAGGAACGGCCGCGCCAGGGGGCGCACGGCCAGCCAGCGGCCCAGCACCACCGGGTCGTCGCCCGCGGGCACGATCTCCAGCGCCGTCGCGCCGTCGCGTTCGGCGACCGCGAAGGCGGCGGCGTCGCTGGTGGCCCAGGACGGCGGCGGCGCCGCGGGATCGAGGTCCGCCGCCGGTCCCATCACGGCGAAGGCGCCGAGGCCGACCGGCCGGGCCGGCTCAGGCGTCTCGGCGCAGGCAGCCAACAGGCCTAGCGCCAGCGCGGCAAGGGCGCGGAAACGCCCGCTCACTCGCGGTCGATCTGGGTCTGCAGGTCCTGGGCGCGCAGCCAGCCCGGCGAGCCGGGCGGCAGCAGCTTCTCGGCCCGCTCGGCCATGCCGCGGGCGGCGTTGTTCTCGCCGCGCAGCCAGGAGTACTCGGCCTGGGCCAGCGCCATCTCGCCCTTGCGGCCGCTGCGGCCATGGGCGACGGCCAGGAGGCGCCAGTTCGTCGCGGTGTCGGGCTCGGCGCGCGCCGCAGCCTGCAACAGCGCGGTCGCCGTGTCCAGATAGGCCGGGTCGTTGAGCTCGAGCTGCACCTGGGCCAGGGACATCTGCAGCAGCGGCTCGTCCGGCGTCAACTCGACGGCGCGCTGATAGGGCTCCAGCGACGCCGCGACGCGGCCGTTCTCGCGCAGGATCTGGCCCTTGGTCTCGTGGAAATAGGGGTCGCCGGGGAAGTCCGCGATCAGGCTGTCGATCTCCGGCAGCGCGTTCGCCAGCTCGCCCTCGCGGCTGTAGGCCAGTGAGCGCGCGTAGCGAGCCGGGACCGATTTGTCGTTCGGCGGGAAGTTCCGCAGCGTGCTGTCGTACGTCGCCAGATAGCCGATCAGCTTCGCCCGCATACGGTCGTGCCGGCGCTGCAGCTCCGGCGGGTCGACGTTGTTGGAGAAGCGCGACAGCATGATGTGGTTGGCGACGGCGGTGATCCGGTCTTCGGTCAGGGGGTGAGTGCTGAGGTACTCGTTGCGGCGGCCGACCGCGAGGTAGGTGTCGCGCCGCAACAGCTCGAAGAAGTCCATCAGACCGCGCGCCGACTGGCCCGTGGTGTCGAGGTACTTCAGCGCCGCCGCGTCCGCCGCGGACTCCTGGGTCCGGGTGTACTTCAGCAGGCCTTTCAGCGCCACGTCCTGGCCGCCGATGCCGATGGCGCCGGCCGCGCCCGGCTCGCCGCTCGCTACCGCCGCCGCGGCGCCGGCCAAGAGCGCCAGGATCGACTTGATGCGGGCGTTGCGCAGCTCGTCCTGAATGCGCGCCAGGTGGCCGCCCGAAATGTGGCCGGCTTCATGGGCGATCACGCCGATCACCTCGCCGGGCCGGCTCGATCGGGCCAGGGTGCCGGTGTTGATGAAAAGCTGTTGGCCGCCCGCGACGAAGGCGTTAAGGCTGTCCGAGTTGACGATGTGAATGCGGACAGCCTCCGGGTCCAGCCCGGCGGCGGCAAAGATGGGGTAGGCATATGCGCGGACAGTGCCCTCGATTTCCGCGTCGCGGATCAGCGAGAGGCCCTGCGCGCGCGCAGCCGTCGCCGCCACCGCGACAGTGACGGCGGCGGTCAGGACGATCAACCAACGCCCAATCCTCAAGCGCCGTACTCCAGCCATGCCGGCAATCTCGCCTCCACGCCCAGAACGTAGGGAGCGCCCGCGGTTGCGTCAATCGACGCCGCGCCACCGCCGCTGCGCGGTGCTGGCGGGGGCGCTGATTGCGCTGACCCTGGCCGGCTGCGGCGGCACGGGCAAGGGCGAGATCGGCTATGTCGAGGGCTTCCTGGGCGGCGTCGTGGCGCCCGAGCCGCGCTCCGCGCTGATTGGCCGCGACGTGCTGTCAACCGGCGGCAACGCGGTCGATGCCGCCGTCGCCACTTATTTCGCGCTGGCCGTCACGCTGCCCACGTCGGCCGGGTTGGGCGGTGGCGGCGCCTGCCTGGTGCACGACTTCCTCAGCCGCGAGACCGACGCGCTGTTGTTCCCCATCGGCACGCCGTCGGCGCCGTCCGACTTCGCCATCCCGGGCAACGTGCGCGGCATGTTTGCGCTGCACGCGCGCTATGGCGACGCGTTCTGGGCCGACCTCCTGACGCCTGCCGAGCGCCTGGCGCGCGAAGGCACCTTCGTCTCGCGGGCGCTGGCGACGGAACTGCGCATCGTCGAGGAGGTCGTGCGCGACGATCCGGTGCTCTACGACACCTTCATGCGCGACTTCGAGGGCATGGCGGACGAGGGCGACCTGGTGCGCCAGCTGCCGCTGGCGACGACGCTCGCCGCGCTGCGGTCGCGCGGCGCCGGCGAGTTCTATGGCGGCCTGCTGGCGCGGCAGCTGGAATCCGACGCGACGGATATCGGCGGCACGCTGACGGTCGAGGACCTGCGCAACCACGTGCCGACCTATCGGCCCACGCTCAAGGTCGACTACGGCAGCAACACGATGCACTTCACGCCGCCACCGGCGAACAGTGGCGCCGTCGCGGCCCAGCTCTGGGCGCTGACCACCCAGACCGGTCTCCTGGGCGGCGCGCGCGACGACACCCATGTCTTCCTGGAGGCGGCGGAGCGCATCTATGCCGGCCGCCCGGGCTGGCCGCCGTCGGTGATGAACGGCGATCCGGCGCCGCTGCTCGCCGCGCCGCGTCTGGCCGGCCTGCGCCAGGACATCGACCCGCGGCGCCATACGCCGGCCGCCGAGCTGAGGCCGCCGCCGCGCCTGGTCGAGGACGAGCTGGGCGGCGCCGGTTTCATCGTCGTCGACCGATCGGCCCGTGCCGTCGCCTGCACGGTGTCGATGAACGGCCTGATGGGCGCCGGCCGCGTCGGGCCGACGACCGGCGCGCCGATGGCGCAGGCGCCGCTGCAGACGGACCTGATCGGCACGCCGCTGGGTGCGGCGATGCTGGTCAACAACAATTCCGGCAACATCTTTTTCGCCGCCACGGCGGCCGGCGGCACGCCCGGCGCCACCGCCATGACCGACGTCGCGCAGCGCGTGCTGGCCGCCGACGAGACCGCTGTGGACGCCGTTGCCGCGCCGCGCGCGCACACCACCGGCGCGCCCGACATCGCCTGGCTGGAGGACGGCTTCCCGGCGGAGGGCGTGGCGCGCCTGCGCAGCCTGGGCCATACCGTCCAGCCGGTGCGCGAGCTGGGGCGTGTCAACGTGCTGCACTGCCCGCAAGGCTTGCCGCGCGAGGCGTTCTGCATTTTCGTGCCCGAGAGCCGCGGCCACGGCCTCGCGGCCTCCGACGAATAGCCGGCGAGGGAACTCCCATGGCCCTGAAAGTCGCCCAGCGCGGTCGCGTCGACCCGTTCATCGTCATGGACGTGATGCGCGCCGCCGAGGAGCACGAAGCCGCCGGCGCCGACGTGCTGCACCTGGAGGTCGGCCAGCCGGGCACCCCCGCGCCCTCGGGCGTCATCGCGGCGGCCAAGCGGGCGCTCGACGAGGACCGGCTGGGCTACACCCTGGCCTACGGCATCGGCGAGCTACGCCAGGCCATCGCCGGCCACTACCGCGACTTCTACGGCCTGGAGGTGCCGGTCGAGCGCATCGTCGTGACGACGGGCTCGTCGGGCGGCTTCCTGCTGTCGTTCTTGAGCGCCTTCGCGCACGGCGACCGCGTCGCCTTGGCGCTGCCGTGCTATCCGGCCTACCGCAACATGCTGATGGCGCTGGGCGTCGAGCCGGTGCTGTTGGAGGCGCGCGCCGAGGACCGGTTTCAGCCGACGCCGGACCTGCTCGAGGCGGCCGGGCAACTCGACGGACTGATCGTCGCCAGCCCCTCGAACCCCACCGGCACCATGCTGGGCGCGGAGGAGATGCGGGCGCTCGCCGGCTATTGTGAGGCCGCGGGCATCCGGCTGATCTCGGACGAGATCTACCACGGCATCACCTATGGCGGGCCGGCGACCAGCGCGCTGGGGCTCAGCGACCACGCCATCGTCATCAACAGCTTCTCGAAGTACTTCTCGATGACCGGCTGGCGGCTCGGCTGGATGATCGTGCCCGAAGACCTGTCGCGACCCATCGAGTGCCTGCAGCAGAACTTCTTCATCTCGCCGCCGACGCTGTCTCAGCGCGCCGCGGTCGCCGTGTTCGACTGCCTGGACGAGTGCGACGCCAACGTCGCGCGCTATGCGGAGAACCGCGCCGTCCTGCTGGAGCGCCTGCCGGCGGCCGGCTTCGATCGACTGGCGCCGGCCGACGGCGCCTTCTACGTGTATGCCGACGTCTCGGCGCTGACCAACGACAGCCCCGAGTTCTGCCGCCGCATGCTGGCCGAGGCGCACGTCGCGGCGACGCCCGGCACCGACTTCGACCCCCTGCGCGGCCACCGCTTCATGCGCTTCTCCTTCGCCGGTGAAACGGCGGAGATCGAGGCGGCGGCTGAGCGGCTGATCGACTGGCGGCGCTAGGCGGCAATTCCCGCCAGTGCGGCGGCGATGGTGTCGCGCTGCTCAGGGGTCGAGGCGGGCATCGGCGCGCGCGGCAGTCCGCCGGGGCAGCCTTGCAGCTCGAGCGCGGTCTTGACGTTGGCCGGCAGGTTGTCGGCCGCGAGCGCGTTCCAGAGGCGCAACAGACGCACGTGCAGGTCTTGCGCCCGGCCGAGGTCGCCGTCCTGGACGGCGTCCCACAGGGCGACCGAGGCCGCCGGAGCGGCGGTCAGGATCGCCGCAATGGCGCCGTCGGCGCCCAGCGTGTAGGACGGGTAGAGCAGCGCGTCGACGGCGCTGAGGATCAAGTCGCCGCTGCGGCGCTGCGCCAGCAGGTCGGCGAGCAACTTGAGATCGCCGGCGCTTTGCTTGACGCCGACCACGCCCGGCACCTCGGCCATGATCGTGCGCAGCAGGTCCGGCGACAGATAGCTCCAGGGCACGACGTTGTAGATGATCACCGGCAACTCGGTCGCCTCGGCGATGGCGCGGAAGTGCGCCAGCATCGCCGCGTCGTCGGGGCGGAACAGGTAGTGCACCGGCGTCACCTGCAGCGCCGCGACGCCCAGGCCCGCGACGGCCTGGCCGCGCGCGACGGCGTCGCGCGTGGAATCGACGATGATACCGGCGATCACCGGCACGCGGCCCGCGGCCGCCTCGCACGTCGTCGCGACGACCCGCCGCAGCTCGTCGTGGCCGCGCGAGTGGCCCTCGCCGGTGCTTCCGCCGGCGGCCAGACCGTGCACGCCGGCATCGAGCAGGAAGGCGACCTGCGCCGCCAAGGCCTTGTCGTCGATCTCGCCGTCGGCGTCGAACGGCGTCGTCATGGGCGGCACGATGCCGCGAAGCGCTGAGGGGTCCGGCGGGCTCACGCGCCGGAGCGTAACGGTGTGCGAGAGTGCGGTCGAGGTTCGGCTCAGGCGGCGAGCACGATGTCGAAGCGGCCGCCGAGGGCGCTTGCCTCGAGCTGAGGCGCCGGCGCGAATTCGACGATCAATGCCGCGCGCTGGGCTGGGTCGCGCACGCCGTTCAGCAGGCGGTCGCGAGCGTTCTCCGGGGCACCGGCGACGTACATCTGGGTCACCAGACGCCGGCCGTCCGGCGTCGTCACCAGCACGTGGATGTGCGGCGCCCGGCCCGGATAGGGCACCGGTCGGATGGTGCGGAAGCGGTAGGCGCCGTCCGTGTCCGTTAGCGTCCGGCCATAGCCCTGGAAGGCGTCGTCGCTACCACCGCGGCGGGCGTCGGCGCTGTGGATGTAGCGGCCGCGCGCGTCGCACTGCCAGATTTCCACCTGTGCGCCGGTGAGCGCCCGGCCGGCAGTGTCGCGTACGGTGCCGAAGACGTGGGCAATGTCGCCCAGCGCGCCTTGGTCGTGGCCGGCGATGCGCACCAGGTCGTTGTCGGTGTCGAGCGGCAGGCGGTCGGGATAGAACGGCCCCATGCCCTGGCGCGCGGTCGGCAGCAACGCCGCCCGCGCCGGCGCGCCAAGCAGCGCGGCGCCGCCAAGTACGGCCGCGCCTTGCAGCAAATGACGGCGGGTGCGGACGGCGGACGGGCTGTCGTGGTGCATGGCCCTGATGTAGTCTCTGCGGCCCGCCAGGGGCAGTCACGAGGGCGTGACGGCCAGGGGCGAGCAGGAGACACGGCATGACGGCGGTCGAACGACCCGTGGCGGCGACGGCGGTGGAAGCGGCGATCGCGGAACTGGCCCAGCTCCTAGGCGAGCGCCTGTCGACGGCGGCGGCGGTGCGCGAGCACCATGGCCACGGCGAGGACTATTTCACGCCGCAGCCGCCCGACGCCGTGGCGTTCGCGCACTCGACCGAGGAGGTCGCCGCCATCGTCGCAGTCTGCGCGCGCCACGACGTGCCGGTGATCGCCTTCGGCACGGGGACGTCGGTCGAGGGCCACGTGACGGCGCCCTACGGTGGCGTCTCGATCGACCTGTCGCAGACAAACGAGGTGCTGGACGTCAGCGCCGACGACCTGGATTGCCGGGTGCAGGCCGGCGTCACGCGCAAGCAGCTCAACGAGTACCTGCGCGACACCGGGCTGTTCTTTCCCATCGACCCGGGCGCCGACGCCTCGCTGGGCGGCATGGCGGCGACGCGCGCCTCCGGCACCAACGCCGTGCGCTACGGCACCATGCGCGAGAACGTGCTGGGCCTCACCGTCGTGCTGGCCGACGGCCGCGTCGTGAAGACCGGCGGCCGGGCACGCAAGTCGTCCGCCGGCTACGACCTGACCCACCTGTTCGTCGGCAGCGAGGGCACGCTGGGCATTATCACCGAGGTGCAGCTGCGCCTCTACGGCATCCCGGAGCAGATCTCCTCCGCCGTGTGCCAGTTCCCGTCGCTGGAAGCGGCGGTGAACACGGTGATCCTGACCATCCAGTCGGGCATCCCCATGGCGCGCATCGAGCTGTTGGACGACGTGCAGATGGATGCCTGCATCAAGTTCTCGAAGCTGGAGGGCTACGAGGTCAAGCCGACGCTGTTCTTCGAGTTCCACGGCTCCGCGGCCGGCGTCGCCGAGAACGCCGAGGCGGTGGGCGAGATCGCGGCCGAGTTCGGCGGCAGCGCCTTCCGGTGGACGACCAAGGCGGAAGAGCGCTCGAAGCTGTGGCAGGCGCGCCACGACGTGTTCTACGCGGGCCTCGCCCTGGCGCCCGGCAAGAAGGGCATCGCGACGGACGTCTGCGTGCCGATCAGCCGCCTGGCCGAGTGCATCCTGGAGACCAAGGAGGACACCGACGCGGAAGGCATGATCGCGCCCATCGTCGGCCATGTCGGCGACGGCAACTTCCACCTGATCATCCTGTTCGATCCCGACGACCCCGAAGAAGTCGCCAAGGCGCGCACCATCGACGACCGGCTGATCGCCCGCGCGCTCGCCATGGGCGGCACCTGCACCGGCGAGCACGGCATCGGTGCCGGCAAGCTGGACTACCTGGTCGCCGAGCACGGCGAGGCCGTCGCCGTCATGCGCGCGCTCAAGCAGGCGCTGGACCCGGCCAACCTGATGAACCCCGGCAAGGTGCTGCGGGTCTAGGGGCAATCCGCGCGCGCGGCTGCGGCGTAAGATCGGGCATGGCTTCGCGCGGAAAACGACGACGGCCGAACGCGCCGGCGATCCTGGGCGCGGCGGCGCTGGCGCTGCAGGGCTGCGCCTTCCTGGCGCCGCTGCCGCCGCCGAGCGACGTCGAGGCGCGCCTGGCGACGCTGCCGACGGACGATCTGCCGGTGGAGCGGCCGGTGACGATCCGCTGGAACGAGCACCAGGTGCCCTACATCGAGGCCGAGACCGACGGCGACGCCGCCTTCGCGCTGGGCCTGGTGCACGCCCACCTGCGCCTCGGCCAGATGGAGGTCGCCCGCCGCGTCGCCGCCGGGCGGCTGTCGGAGATGGGCGGGCCGATCGCCATCGACATCGACAAGGCGCTGAAGACGCTGGGCTACGACAGGGCCGTCGATCAGATCCTGGCCGACATGCCGGCCGGGACGCGGACCTGGCTCGAGGCCTATGTCGCCGGCGTCAACCACTACCAGCGCACCATGGTCGAGCCGCCGCACGAGTACCGCGTCTTGGGCTTCGACCGCCGAGAGACGTGGCAGGTCCGCGACGTCGTCACGATCGGGCGGCTGGCCAGCAGCGACGTCAACTGGCTGGTGTTCTTCGCCCTGCTGCCCCAGCGCGAGCGTGAGGACTGGCCGCGCATCTGGCGGGAGGCGCTGGCGCTGGGCGGCGCCGGCGCGCCCGGCGGCACGCTGCTGGCGGCCGACGGCCCCGGCATGCGGCTCGCCGCCTCGGTGCTGGCCGGCTACGCCAAGTCGGGCAGCAACAGCGTCGCCATCGCCGGCAGTCGCAGCCAGAGCGGCGCGGCGCTGATGGCCAATGACCCGCACCTCGGTATCTCACTGCCCAATATCTGGGTGCTGGTCGGCCTCAAGTCGCCGTCCTATCACGTCGTCGGCCTGACTGCCCCGGGCGTGCCGGGCTTCGCCATCGGGCGCAACCACCGCATCGCTTGGGGCGGTACCAACCTACGCGCGGCGTCGAGCGACCTGGTCGACGTCGCGGACCTGCCGCCCGAGGCGTTCGACAGCGAGGAACTGGACGTCGGGGTGCGCTACTGGTTTGACAGTAGCGTCACGGTGCGTACCACCACGTACGGCCCGGTGGTCTCCGACGCCGCAGCGGTGCCGGCGCCCGAGGGTCGCGTGCTGGCGCTGCGCTGGGTCGGGCACCAGCCGACCGACGAGCTGACGGCGCTGTTGCGCGCCAGCCAGGCCACCGACTTCGAGAGCTTCCGCCGCGCCTTCGCCGAATTCGCGGTGCCGGGCCAGAACATGCTCTACGCCGACGTCGATGGGAACATCGGCCACCTGATCGCCGCGCGGCTGCCGCGCCGCGCCGGGCCGCCGACCGACGTCATCGTCGACGTCGCGGACCACGAGGCCGCCTGGGCCAAGCAGGCCGGCACCACCGACCTGCCGTTCCTCTACAACCCGCCGCGCGGTTACGTCGCCTCGGCCAACGACCCGCCGTTTCCGAGCGAGGTGCCGCTCAGCTTCTTCTTCTCGGCGAGCGACCGGGCGGCGCGGCTCGGCGCGCTCGTGGAGGAGAACGGCCGGGTCGACCTCGAAACGCTGAAGGCCTGGCAGCGCGACACCCTGTCGCCGACCAGCCGCGCGCTGCGCGACGCCGCCGTCGCCCGCATCGACGCCCTCGGGCTGGCGCCCACGGGCGGCGCCGCCGAGGCGCTGCAAGAAATGCGCGCCTGGGACGGCTACTACCGCGTCGACTCCCGCGGGGCGCTGGCCTTCCAGGCCTTCCTTGCGACGCTGGCGCCGGCGTTCTACGCGGCGCTGGACCAGGCCAACGACCTCACCTGGGTGTCGCGCTCGGGCTACCTCAAGGCCAAGCTGCTGGCCGACCTCGACAAGCTGGACGACGCTGCCGCGGCGCGGGTCTTCGGCCAGGCGCTCGACGCCGCCAGCGAGACGCTGAAGACGTACGAGGGCTGGGGCGAGATCCACCGCCTGCCGATCGCCCACGCGCTGGCCAACCTGCCGCTGATCGGCGGCCGCTACCGCTTTGAGGACCTGCCGGTCGGCGGCACCGAAGAATCGCTGATGAAGACGGCGCACGAGGTCACCGCCGAGCGCCACCGGACGTTCTACGGCTCGCAGTCGCGCCATGTCTCCGACCTGGCCGACGCGGACGCCAACTACTTCGTGCTGCTGGGCGGTCAGGACGGCTGGCTCAACAGCTCGACGTTTCACGACCAGGTCGCGTTGTGGCGCCAGGGCCGCTACATTCGCATGCCGATGTCCGCCGACGCGATCCGGGATTTGTTCCCGCGCGTCACGGTGTTGCAGCCACAGGCCCGGTGATGCGGCGGCGCTTGCCCGGCGTTGGCGGGTTGCGTATATAGACTCGACTGATTCTTGCTGCCGGGAGGGGGCGCTGCGGGATCACCCGGCGTCGCGTTGCCGGCCCGTATGCCCAGACCCGAGCCCGGCGCGAACGCCCCGGAGCCCTTGTTCGTGCGTACTGCACTGATCGCCCTCATCGTCCTGCTGGTGCTGGCCGTCGGCGCTGTGCTGATCGGCCCCAGCCTGATCGACTGGAACGTCTACAAGGACCGGGCGACGGTCGAGGTGCGCAAGGCCACGGGCCGCGATTTCCGCATCGAGGGCGACCTGTCGCTGAGCGTGCTGCCGACGCCGACGCTGACCGCCGTGGGCGTGCACCTGGGCAACGTCGAGGGCGGCACGACGCCCGAAATGGTGGCGCTGCGCGCCGTCCAGGTGCGGGTCGCGCTGTTGCCGCTGATCGAGGGCCGGGTCGAGGTCGAGTCCGTGATCCTCGTCGAGCCGACCATCGTGCTCGAACGCCTGGCCGACGGCCGCGACAACTGGAGCTTCGAGCCGGCGCCGAGCGGCGACGGCGGCGCCACCGTGGCGCTGCCGGGTGCCACGCCGCCCGCCGGTGCCGGGCCGCCCTTCGAGGTCCAGCTCAACGACCTGCGCATCCAGCAGGGCGTGCTGATCTACCGCGACGCCGCCGCCGGCACGGAGGAGCGGATCGACGAGATCGACGCCACGGTCGCCGCCGGCTCGCTGGACGGCCCGTACCGGCTTGCCGGGTCCCTGCGCGCGCGCGGCATGCCGCTGGACGTCGAGATCGGCATCGGCGCGCTGCAGGAGGACCGCGCGATCCCCGTCAGCGCGGCGATCGGCATCAAGGACGCCGGCGCGGCCGAATTCTCCGGCATCGTCGCCGGCTATCCCAACGAGCCGCGCGTGACGGGCCAGTTGGAGGCCGCCGGCGAGGACCTGGCGGCCATCGTCACCGCGGCCGGCGGCGTCGGCCCGGCGGCGCTGGCCCGGCCGTTCGGCGTCGAGGGCACGCTGACCGGCTCCGAGACGGCGGTGGCGCTCAACGACTTGAGCCTGCGCCTCGGCGATACGCTGGCGACCGGCGCCATCGACGCCGACCTGGAAGCGACGCCCCAGGTCAACGTCGTGCTCAACATCGGCCAGATCGATCTCGACGCCCTCCTGGCCACGCCGCCCGCGGTGGACAACGACACCGCGCTGGTGACCGGCGTGCCGACCGAGGAGGAGACGGCGCCGGCGCCGGTCGCCGTCCCGTCCTTCGCACTGCCGGGCGACGTGCTCGGCACGGTGGAGATCAAAGTCGACGCGGCGACCTATCGCCGGAACGTCGTGCGCCAGGTGCGCCTGGCCGCGGAGCTGGCGAACGGCGAGGTGACGGTCAGCCAGGCCGCGGCGTTGTTGCCCGGCGGCTCCGACGTGACCCTGTTCGGCACCATCCTGGCCGCCAACGGCCAGCCCAAGTTCGAGGGCCAGGTCGAGGCCAATTCGGACAACCTGCGTGGCCTGCTGGACTGGCTGGCGGTCGACGTGGGCGCCGTGCCGGCCGACCGCCTGCGCCGCCTCTCGGCCGCGGCCAACGTCGCCGCGACGCCCGACAACCTGACCCTCACCGGAATCGACGTGCAGGTCGACGTCAGCCGACTGCGCGGCGGCGTGGCGATCGCGCTGCGCGACCGGCCGGGCTTCGGCGTCGGGCTCAGCCTCGACAAGATCAACCTCGACGCCTACCTGCCGCCGGCGCCCGCAGCCGCGGCGGCGCCGGCGACCGCCGCCGACGGCACGACCCCGGCGCCGCCCGCCGCGGCGCCCGCCCTATCGGAGCAACTCGGCGCGCTCGCCGCGCTCGACCCGTTCGACGCCATCCTGCAGCTGCAGGCCGGCAACGTGACCTATCGCGGCACGGCGCTGAATGGCCTCAAGCTCGACGGCACGCTGCAGGGCGGGGCGCTGGCGCTGCGCGAGCTGGCCGCCGCCGACATCGGCGGCAACGGTATTGCGCTGGCGGGCACGCTGACGGACCTGGGCGAGGCGCCGCGCGCCGATCTGGAGCTCACGCTCGACGCGCGCAACGCGCCGGCGCTGATGGCGCTCCTGGACGTCGAGCTGCCGGACGCGCTGCGCGCCGCCAAGGTCGCCGCGAAGCTCAATGGCGATCTCGCGCGGCTGGCGCTCGGCACCACGGTCGAGACGCTGGGCGGTCGCGCGACCGCCAGGGGCAGCATCAGCGGCCTCGACGCCGAGCCGAGCTACCAGTTGGCCCTCGACGTCAAGCACCCGAGCCTCGACGCGCTGGCGCGCGCCTGGTCCGGCGAGGGCGGCGTCGGTGGTGACGCCGGCGCGGTCAGCCTGATCGCCGACGTCGCCGGCGACCTGCGCCAGGCCCAGATCGACGCCACGCTCGAGCTGGGCGACGGCGCGCTCGACCTGGACGGCACGCTGAGCGGCCTCGACGCGGCGCCGGCGGCGAACCTGGCGCTGGCGTTGACGCACGCGGAACTGGCGCGGCTGATCCGCCTCGTCGATCCGGACTACCGTCCGGCGCTGCCACAGCTCGGCGCCGTCGACTTGAAGACCCAGGCGACCTATGCGACGGGCGTGCTGGAACTCGCCGGTCTCGACGGCCGGCTCGGCCCGGCCGCGGTGCAGGGCGGCCTGAAGCTCGATACCGCCGGGACGACCCCGCGGCTCGACGCGACACTGGCCACCAGCGAGATCATCGTCGACTGGTTCTTGCCGGTTCGGGCCGACACCGGCGGCGGCACCTCCGGTACCGGGTCCGGCGGCGACAATGCCGACACGCGGCGCTGGTCGCGGGAGCCCATCGACCTCGACGGGCTGCACCTCGCCGACGGGCGCATCGCGCTCTCCGCGCCAGCGATCGAGTACACCGGCTACCGGGTGAGCGAGCCGCGGGTGGAGCTGGCGCTGGACGGCGGCGTGCTGACCCTGCGCGAGCTCTCGGGCGAGGCCTATGGCGGCAGCTTCGGCATGACCGGGCGGCTGGCCGCGGCCGGCGTCGACGGCGACGTGCCGGCGGCCGCGTTCCGGGTGCAGATCGACAACGCCGACGCCGCGGCGCTGACCGGCGCCCAGGCCGCGACCGGCCCGCAGGGCGGCATGGTCGGCGGTGTCTCGCAGCTTCTGTTTCCGGTATCGGGCGTGACCCTGGCCTCGGGGCGGCTGGGCGCCGACATCGACGTGACATCGCGCGGCACGAGCGAGTTCGAGCTGGTCTCGAACCTCGCCGGCCCGGGCCGCGTGACGTTCACCGACGCGCTGATCGCGGGCGTCGACCTGTGCCGCATCAGCGCCCAGCTCGACCAACTGAACGGGCTGGAGGGCTTCCTCGGCCTCGTTGCCGCCGGCCAGGGCGGCCAGACGAAGATCGCCGACTTCGAAGGCCGCTTCGCGCTGGAGCGCGGCATCGCCACGCTGCCGCAGCGGCGCCTGACCGCCGACTGCGCGACGGTGGACTTCCAGGGCACGGTCGACCTGCCGCGCTGGCTGATCGACACCCAGGCGCGAGCGCTGATGCCGGAGCATCCTGAGTTCCCCGGCATCGTCGTGGCCCAGCGCGGCGCGCTCGACCGCCCCAACATCCGGCTCGTCAACCTGAACGACGTGCAGCAGTACCTCGTCGGCCGCGCCGCCGAGAACCTGATCCGCAAGCTGACGCCGGAACAGCAGCAGCCGCAGCAGGACACCGCCCCGCAGGCTACGCCCGAGGCCGAGCCCGAAAAGCAGCGCCCGGAGGAACTGTTCCAGGGCGTTCTGCAGGACCTGCTGAAGAAGCGTTAGGGCGCGGCGCCGCGCGCCGCCGCGAGCACGTGGACCCTGAGGGCGCTCGACAGGTTGCCGGTGCGGGTCCGGTCGACCTCGGTGACGAACTGGTTGAGCGAACAGCCGCGCGCCGCGGCCAGGCGCCCGAGCGCGGCCCAGAACGGCGCTTCCAGGGACACACTGGTGCGGTGGCCGGCGACGCTGACCGAGCGCTTGACGTTGCCCTCCTGACCCGCGCTCAGCGTGGCCCGAGCATGTTCTCCGGCCGCACCCATTCCTCGAACTGCTCCTCGGTCAGCAGGTTCAGCGCCAGAGCCGCCTCCTTCAGCGTGGTGCCGTCGGCGTAGGCCTTCTTCGCCACCTTGGCGGCGTTGTCGTAGCCGATGTGCGGGTTGAGCGCGGTCACCAGCATCAGCGAGTCGCGCATCAGCCGGTCGATGTGCTCGACGTTGGCCTCGATGCCGGCGACGCAGCGGTCGGCGAAGCTGCGCGCCGCGTCGCCCAGCAGGCGCGCCGACTGCAGCACGTTGTAGATCATCACCGGCTTGAACACATTGAGCTCGAAGTGCCCGTTGCTGCCGGCGACGCTGACGGTCGTGTGGTTGCCCATGACCTGGGCCGCGACCATGGTCAGCGCCTCGCACTGGGTCGGGTTGACCTTGCCGGGCATGATCGACGAGCCGGGCTCGTTGGCCGGCAGCAACAACTCGCCGATGCCGCAGCGCGGGCCCGAGCCGAGGAAGCGGACGTCGTTCGCCACCTTCATGGCGGCGACGGCGGCGACGTTGATGGCGCCGGAGGCGGCGACCAGTTCGTCGTGCGCGGCGAGGCCGGCGAACTTGTCGGCCATCGTGACGAACGGCTTCGCGGTGATGTCGGCGACCTCGGTGGCGAAGCGCTCGGCGAAGCCCATGGCGGCGTTGAGGCCGGTGCCGACGGCGGTGCCGCCCTGCGCCAGGCCGTAGAGGTCGGGCAGCACGCGCTCGATGTTGCGCATCGCCGCCCTGATCTGGGTCGCGTAGCCGCCGAACTCCTGCCCCAGCGTCAGCGGCGTCGCGTCCATCGTGTGGGTGCGGCCGATCTTGATGATGTCCTCGAACGCCGCCGCCTTCTCGGCCAGCGCCGCGTGCAGGTGCGCCAGACCCGGCAGCAGCCGGTCCTCGATCTCCAGCACCGCGGCGATATGCATCGCCGTCGGGAAGGTGTCGTTCGACGACTGGCCGCGGTTGCAGTGGTCGTTGGGGTGCACCGGCTCCTTCGCGCCCAGGCCGTGGCCGAGGATCTCGTTGGCCCGGTTGGCGACGACCTCGTTGGCGTTCATGTTCGACTGGGTGCCGGAGCCGGTCTGCCAGACGACCAGCGGGAACTGCTCGTCGAGGCGGCCGGCCGCGACCTCGGCGGCAGCAGCGGCGATGGCGTCGGCGATCTCGGGTTCGAGCTCGCCCAGCGCCTTGTTGGCGCGCGCCGCCGCCTGTTTCTGGATGCCCAGGGCGCGGACCAGCTGCACCGGCATGCACTCGACGCCGATGGGGAAGTTCTCGATGCTGCGCTGGGTCTGGGCGCCCCAGTAGCGGTCGGCCGGTACCGCCACCTCGCCCATGGTGTCGCTCTCGATCCGCGTCGCGCTGTCGTTCATCTCGCCCGCCCCGCTGCCGCTGTGTCCCGCGCGGCGCATTATGGGCGCGGGACGGTGCGGGTCAACGCGCGCGGCGCCTGGCGTCTCAGCCGCGCTTGGCCGTCTTGCGTGGCCTCTTCGGCTTGCGATTGCGCAGGGCCGCCTCGACCGCGCGGCGGGCCCAGGGCAGCAGCTCGTCCGGGTCCTCCAACGCGCCGTCGGGCACGGTCCAGTAGGGCATCGCCTGCGACCTGCCCTTGCCGTCGTAGACCCATTGCTCGCAGCCGGCGGCGTCGAAGGCGTCGCGGGTCTGGTCGTCGACGCGCAGGTACAGCGTCTCGTCGGCGATCAGCGCGAACATGGTGTCGCCGTAGAAGAAGCCGTGGCCACCGAACATGCGCCTTCCCTCGACCGGGTCGGCGGGCGTGGCGACTGGCTGCAGCAGTTCCTCGCAGTACGCGGCGTAGTCGGGATCTCCGGCCATGGCGCTCAGCCCTCCTCGATCGCGGCCGTTCGTCGGGTGACGCCGGCGACCGCCTCGTCGAAGGGCACCGCGACCAGGCCGGCCATGTCAAGTACGCCGGCGCCGTAATTCTTGCTGTCCCAGACGTCCGGCTGCAGCGCGGAGCCGACCAGCGCGGCGCGAAACGCTTCGACGACCTTCCAGCCTTCGCCGGCGGCCTTGAGCGCGTCGACGCGGTCGCGGTTCAGCGCGACCCACAGCGCCGCCGCGGCACTCGTCATCGCCGCGGCGTACGAGGTGCCGGAACCCAACTCCGCGGCGTTCTCGAACTGGGGCTGAGCGCGTTTACCGCGCGCGCGTGCATTGAAGCGCGTGATCTGCTCGGCAGGCGCCGAGATCGTCACCGAAGGGCCGCGGCTGGCACCCTTCCAGGGCCTCAGCGCACGCGGCTCCTCGCGCCCGGCACCGCTAGCGAACGGTGTCGCGCCGCCGACCGCGATGGTGCGGCTGAAGCGCGCGGGGAAAACGACTCTGCGAACGATGTTGCCGGCCGCGGCGACGACGACGATGCCAGCCTCGTAGCACATGTCGACGGCGCGACACAGCGTGACGCGTGGATCGAACGGGTCGCCGAGGCTGATGTTGACGACCTCCGCCGCCGCCATGAACTTGCCGGACTCGAGCGCCTCGCCGGCGGCAAAATGCAGCGACGGCGGCACACGACTGGGGGCGAACGGCAGCAGGTCGAAGACCGACGAGGTGACGCTGCGCAGCGGCACGATGCTCAGCCCTGCGACGGTGCCGCACGTCGCGCTGGAAATGACACTCATGACGCGCGTGCCGTGGCCCGGCGTACCCGTGTAGTTCAGCCGGTCATGGGGCGACGCGTCTTCGAAGAAGCAGTGCCCCTGGTCCCACAGGATGCGCGTGCTCTCAGCGTCGTCGTCGGACGTGAATTCGGGATGCGCCGTCGCGCCGGTGTCGATCTGGGCAATTCGCGCGGTCGCAGGATCGGCGCCGCGCTCGCGCACGAACTCGATCGCCTCGTCGGCGCGGATCGCGCGGCGCTGCCAGAGGTGGGAGCGGGCCGGCGGCGGCTTGGCCGATTCGTCCGGCGGTGGCGGCTGCACGGTCGCGAGCACGCCGGCCATTTGGGCGCCGTTCAACAGGTCGACCGACGCCATGGCATCGATTGCCTGCAGTTCCTCGACGACCTCTTTGACCTCCTGATGGTCGCGCAGGCGGTCGATCGTCGGCGTGGCCAGGGCGGCAGAGCCATCCGGGAGTGGGGTGAACCAGTCAGGGCCCAGCGAGCCCTTGATGTGCCGATCCAGCAGCGCCTCCGCCGCCTCCAGTGCGGCCGGCGTTTGCGGCGTCAGGACGACGTAGTCCTCCTGCGCGAGCCGTTCAGCGTTGTCCGACACAGCTTCCCGATTGCAGCTGACGGTCTGTGGGCCGTGCGGCAGCGCCGCAACGCCTGCCGCCTCAGCCCTCCTCGACTGCGGTTTCTTGCTCCGTGACGTCGCGCAGGGCGTCGTCGAAGGGAAGTCTAACCAATGCCGCCATGTCGAGGATACCGGCGCCGTAGTTCTGCACGTCCCAACCGGCCGGCGTTACGGCGGTCGACGTCAGCGCCGCGCGGAACGCCTCGACGACCTTCCAGCCCTCGCCGGCGGCCTTGAGCGCGTCGATGCGGTCGCGGTGCAGCGCCACCCACAACGCGGCAGCGGCGGTGATGATCGCCGTCGCGTAGGACGTGCCCTCGCCACCGCCGGCCGGTTCCGCGAACGTCAGGTCGTCGTCGCCGATCTCTTTCGTGACGTTCAGCCGGGTGATGCCCTTGGCGGGGGCGGAGATCGTCACCGCGGGCCCCCGGCTGGCGTTGTCCCACGGCGCCAGATTGTTGGGGTCAGTGGGGTCGGCGCCGTTGTCGCCGGGCGTCGCGCCGCCGGCCGCGATGGTGCGGCTGAAACGCGCCGGGTAGACGACGCTCTTGATGATCTGGCCGGCGGCGGCGACGACGATGATGCCGTCGGCGTAGCAGCGGTCGATCGCCTTGCACAGCTTGACACGCGGTTCGAACGGATCGCCGAGGCTGATGTTGATGACGTCCGCCGGATCCATGCGCTTGCCGGAGCCCAGCGCCACCCCCGCGGCGAAGCTGAAGGCCAGCGGTACGCGACTGGGCGTGAACCAGAACTCGTCGAACAGCGAGGAGGTGACGCTGCGCAGCGGTACGATGCTGAGGCCCGGCACGGTGCCGCAGGACGGGCTGGAGATGACGCTCATGATGCGCGTGCCGTGGCCCGGGATGCCGTTGTAGTCCAGCCGGTCGTCGGGCGTCGCGGGGCCGAAGAAGCCGTGGCCCTCGTCCCACAGCACGTTCGTGCCGGGCGCGCCGCCGGCGGCGTCGAGCCCCGCGTGGTGGGTCGCCCCGGTGTCGATCTGGGCGACGCGGACGGAGGCCAGATCGGCGCCGGCGTCCTGCACGAAGGCGATCGCCTCGTCGGCGTGCACGGCGCGACGCTGCCACAGACCGGCGCCGGCGGGCGCCGCTGCCGGCGTCTCGTCCTCCAGCGGCGGCGCCGTCGCCAGCCGGGCCGCCAGGGCGACGCCGTCCAGCACGTCGACGGCGGTCATGTCGGCGATGTCCCGCAACCGGTCCACGGCCGCGTCGAGGGCGCCGGCCTCGACTAACCGGTCGACGGTTCGCGGGGCCAGGACCCAGCCCTCGTCGGCCAGCCTTGTGGCCCAGCCGGCAGCCAGGTCGCCGCCCAGTTGCGCCGCGACCATGGCACGCGCCGCGCCCAGCGCGCGGGGGTCGGCCGGCGTCAGCACGATGTGGGTTTCCTGCGTCAGCGGGTCGTCGTCGTCCGCCATGGCCGGTCCCTGTCGCGTCGTTGCCGCCGCTCAGCTCTTGTTGCGGAAGGTGTCGAGGGTGACGACCTCGGCGGTCTGTGCGGTCTCCGCGTCGTCCGCCTCGCCGTTCGAGGCCTCGGCGACGACCTGGGCGTCGCCGTCGTTGGCTTCGCCGCTGGCCTCGGGCGGTGCCGCGCCCTCGCTTGTGGCCTGGAACTGCAGACCGAACTTGACGGAGGGATCGACGAAGGAGGTCATCGCGGCATAGGGGATGGCCAGGTCGGTCTGGCGGCCGCCGAAGCTCAGCGTTACGCGAAAGCCCTCGCCGTCGACCTCCAGGTCCCAGAACTGGTGCTGCAGGACGATGGTCATCTCCTGCGGGTATTTGCTGCGCAGCTCCTCCGGCAGCGCCACGCCCGGGTCGCCGGTGCGGAAGGTGATGTAGAAGTGGTGCTGGCCGGGCAGGCCGTGCGCCCGGGTCTCTTCCAGCGCCTGGCGGACGACGTCGCGCAGGGCGTTCTCGACCATCTGGTCGTAGCGCAGCACGTCATCCATCGTGTGTCGGCCCCCCTGGGGTCCCGGTCGTGCGCCCGCGCGTGGGCGCGCCATTCAGTGGGGGGCTTCTGTTGCCCGGTGCCCCCCGAACCGCGCTTACCTATTAGGCAGCGAGAGCCATAGACTCGTTGTCATTGGCATCTGTAGAGACGGCCCGATAACGGCGGATACCATGCCGGGCAAAAAGCAGGCCTTTACACGCGCGTCGATCCTGTTTCGCCCCCGCAGGTCCGGTCCGCGCGGCGCCGTGTGACGCCCGTCCGCGGGCCGGGAAATTGGTGGAGGCGCCGGGTACTGCCCCCGGGTCCGCTGCGTTTATTGCGCCAACCGTTTATCGCCATAGTCGGCCGAGGCCGACAGGGGAAATATAAGCGCGGACAAGCGTGAATGAAAGGACAACGGCGGGGTCGCGCGCTACCGAATCGGCTGCATATGGGGCTATTCTGATCGGCCAAGCCGGCGGCTCCAGGAACGCCCCACGTTGCGCCAGTACCTCGATCTTCTGCGTCACGTGCGCGAGCACGGCAAGGCCCGCGCCGACCGCACCGGCGTGGGCACGCACGGCGTGTTCGGCTACCAGATGCGGGTCGATCTCGGCGACGGCTTCCCGCTGTTGACGACCAAGAAGCTGCACCTGCGCTCGATTATCCACGAGCTGCTGTGGTTCCTGGCCGGCGACACCAACGTGGCGTACCTCAACGAGCGCGGCGTGACGATCTGGAACGCGTGGGCCGACGAGTCCGGCGACTTGGGCCCGGTCTACGGCGCGCAGTGGCGCTCTTGGCCGACGCCAGACGGCCGCCACATCGACCAGATCGCCAACGTCGTGGCCGAAATCCAGTCCAACCCCTATTCCCGGCGGCACATCGTCTGCGCCTGGAACGTCGCCGACGTCGGCGCCATGGCGCTGCCGCCGTGCCACTGCCTGTTCCAGTTCTACGTCGACGACGGGCGGTTGTCGTGCCAGCTCTACCAGCGCAGCGCCGACGTCTTCCTGGGCGTGCCGTTCAACATCGCCTCCTACGCGCTGTTGACGATGATGGTGGCGCAGGTGACGGGCCTGGAGCCCGGCGAGTTCGTGCACACGTTCGGCGACGTACATCTGTACGCGAACCACCTGGAGCAGGCCGACGCGCAGCTGGCGCGCGAGCCCTATGCGCTGCCGACGATGCGCCTCAATCCGGCCGTGCGCGACGTCTTCGGCTTCGCCTACGACGACTTCACGCTCGACGGCTATCGCGCCCACGCGCACATCCCGGCCAAGGTCGCCGTGTGATCGCGCTGATCGCCGCGGTCGCCGAGAACGGCGTGATCGGTCGCGCCGGCGGCCTGCCCTGGCGGCTCTCCGGCGACCTCAAGCACTTCAAGGCGGTGACGCTGGGCAAGCCCGTGGTCATGGGCCGCAAGACGTTCCAGTCAATCGGCAAGCCTCTGCCGGGCCGCACGAACATCGTGGTGACACGCGACCCGGACTTCCGCGCCGACGGCATCGAGACCGTCCCGGACCTGGCCGCGGCGCTCGAGCGTGCGCAGGAAATCGCCGGCGCAGACGGCGAAGTGATGGTGATCGGCGGCGGGGATGTTTACCGCCAGGCGCTGCCCTCGGCGGACCGGCTGTACCTCACCGAAGTGCACGCCGCCCCCGACGGCGACGCCCACTTCCCCGCGTTCGACCGCGCCGGCTGGCGCGAGGCCAGCCGGACGCGGCATCAGGAAAACGGCACGGCCTACAGCTTCGTCGTGCTGGAGCGGGCGGCTTAGCCCTCGTTCCTGATGCCCGGCCAGTTGGCGTCGGCCTTGGTGATGTTGCCGGGCACGTCGCGCTCCCAGGTGCGCTGCACGCGGCTGGAGTAGTTCAGATACAGCTTGCCGTCGACGATCTTCCAGGCGTCCGGGTCGGTCGAGGCGGTGTAGCCCTGGGCCACGGCCCAGGCGCAGTAGCCGCCGTACCGGGGCGCGTACTTCTCCGGGTTGGCGGCGAACAGGTCGCGGTTCTCGGCGCTGGCGAAGCGCCAGGTGGCGCCCATCCAGTCGTGCGTGATCTTGCGCGAACCCTTGGTCGGCTCGCCGGCGGTGAAGTACGCGACGGTGTCATAGCCGCGCAGCGCCGCGCCGCTGCGCGAGAACACGGGCTCGAGTGCCTGCGCCGGCAGCGCGGCGAAGGCGGCGACAACGAAGGCAACGACCAGCGCGCCGAGCCGGCGCGGGTGCAGGGTACGGGGCATATCGGGGGCTCTCCGTGTCTTCGTGGCGGTGGCGATGGGGGTGCGACCGAAGCCGCCGGACCGCTCCGTGGTGGGGGAGTCTGCCTGCGGGGGAGGCTGGACGCGGTCCGGCGGCACTGGTCGCCCATGCTACCTGCCGTCAGTGGGCACCCGCCGACCCGGCCGCTGGGGGACCGGCGCTGGGTCCGGCGGTTCCCCCCTAAGGTGAGCCGTGCACCCGCCGCGGGCAAAACACGGCTGCATCACGTACCATCAAGAAAGCTTGATGCCCCTTGCGGGTTCGCCCTCCGTCAGCAGGCAATGACGTTGCAGGCGCGCAGGTCGAACAGCAGCTCCGGGCTGTCGCGTACGGCGTCGAAGGCGCGGCCGTCCTTGCAGTGGGCGCGCAGGATGACGATGGGCACGCCGTCGACCTCGCGCTCGATCAGGCCGGTGACGAACTCCAGCTCGCAGTCGTACTCGTCGATCAGCTGTGCCTTGAGGTCGGGCTCCCAGTCCCTCCTGGCGCCCAGCGCCGGGCCCGTCAGCGCCAGTGCCAGGGCCGCGGCCAGGGCAGAAGCCAGGATGATCGCTATGGGCCAAGCCGTTCGCTTCATGGCGAAATCTCCTTCGCCGCCATGTATCTCCCGGCCGGGCCATCCGGCCATGATTCAGGTCAAGGGCCGGCGGCGCGCCTATTGCATGACGATGCGGGGGGCGGGGCGGGCGGCGCCGCCCAGCTTGTCCCGTACGTTGGCGGCAATGGTCCGGTAGGCCTGGCCGTACAGGCTGTCCGGCTGGGCGGCGACGATCGGCTCGCCGGCGTCCGAGGAGGTGCGGATGGCGATGTCCAGCGGCACTTCGCCCAGGAAGTCGCAGCCCAGCCGCGCCGCCTCCGCGCGCGCCGCCATGGCCGAAGATCTCGCTGCGGTGGCCGCACGCGGGGCACAGGAAGTAGCTCATGTTCTCGACGATGCCGAACACCGGCACGTCGACCTTCTTGAACATGTTGAGGCCCTTGCGGGCGTCGAGCAGGGCCAGGTCCTGCGGCGTCGAGACGATCACGGCCCCCGCCAGCGGCACGCGCTGGGCCATGGTGAGCTGGGCGTCGCCGGTGCCCGGCGGCATGTCGACGATCAGGACGTCGAGCGCGCCCCAGCGCACGTCGCGCAGCATCTGTTCGAAAGCGCTCATCACCATCGGCCCGCGCCAGATCATCGGCGTGTCCTCGGCGACCAGGAAGCTGATCGACATGCAGACGATGCCGTGGTTGCGCATCGGCTCCAGCACCTTGCCGTCGGGCGACTCCGGCCGGCCGGTGATGCCCAGCAGGCGCGGGATCGAGGGGCCGTAGATGTCGGCGTCCAGGAGACCCACCGCCAGCCCCTCCGCGGCGAGGGCCAGCGCCAGGTTGACCGCCGTCGTCGACTTGCCGACGCCGCCCTTGCCGCTGGCGATCGCGACGATGGCGCCGACCTCGGGCGCCAGCGCCGGGCGTTCGGCCTGCGGCTGGGGCTGCGACTGTTGCTGTCCGGGGCCCGCGCCGCCGTCGGCGCGGTGCGCGGTCAGCACCGCCGTCACCGAGGAGACGCCGTCGAGCGCGAACACCGCGTCTTCCGCCGCCTGGCGCACGGGCTCCATGGCATCGCCGACCTTGGGGTCTACCTCGATGGCGAAGCCGACATTGCCGTCGCGGATGACCAGGCCGCTGATCATGCCGGCGGCGACGATGTCACGGCCGGAATGGGGGTCGACGACGGTCGCCAGGGCGGCGCGCACGCGCGCCTCGCCAAGCTGCGGCATGGTTGAAAACTCCCGGTCCCCGGCCAATATCTCGTGCCATGTCGGCAACGCGCGTTTGCCCGCGCGAAGCGCCCGACATATAAGGCTGAAGACAACCATTGGCAAAGGCGCGCGACCGCGCGCCGAAATCGAGGGACACAGCACAATATGCCTTGGAGCAATCAGGGCGGCGGCGGCCCCTGGGGCGGCGGCGGTGGCGGCCCGTGGGGCGGCGGCGGCAGTGGTGGCGGTAGTGGCGGCGGCGGCCCGTGGGGCCAGCGTCCCGGTGGCCCTGGCGGCCCGACCCCACCCAACATCGAAGAAGTTCTGCGGCGCGGCCAGGACCGCATGCGACGCTTTCTGCCGGGCGGGCTGGGAGGCGGCCGCGGCGTCGCGCTGATCGCGCTGGCGGTCGTCGCGCTGTGGCTGTTGACCGGGTTCTACCGCGTCGACGCCGGCTCGCAGGGCGTCGAACTGCTGTTCGGCCGCTGGAACGGCACCACGCGGGGGCCGGGCCTGCACTACTGGTTCCCGTCGCCGATCGGCAGCGTCGACACGCCGAACGTCGAGAGCGTGCGCACCACTAGCATCGGTTTCCGCGGCGGCGGCGGTGGTGGCGGCGGCGACACCCGCGCGGCGGCGCGGCGCGACGTGCCGCAGGAGAGCCTGATGCTGACCAGCGACCAGAACATCGCCGACCTGGACTTCACGGTGCAGTGGAAGATCTCGGACGCCGGCATGTACCTGTTCAATATCCGCGACCCCGAGCAGACCGTGAAGCTTGTCGCCGAGAGCGCCATGCGCGAGGTCGTCGGCCGTACCAACCTGGAGCCGCTGATCACTGCGGGTCGCCAGTTGGTTGCCGATCAGACCGAGGGCAAGATGCAGGAGGTGCTCGACGACTACGGCGCCGGCATATCGGTACAGGGCGTCGTCATGGAAGCGGCCGAGGCGCCGGCCCCGGTGATCGACGCCTTCAACGAAGTGCAGCGCGCCCGCCAGGATCGCGAGCGAGTGCAGAACGAGGCCGACGCCTATGCCAACCGCGTGGTGCCGACGGCGCGCGGTGAGGCGGCCAAGATCGTCGAGGAAGCGAACGCCTACAAAGAAGCCATCACCAAGAAGGCCGAGGGCGAGGCGGCGCGCTTCATCGAGGTATACGAGGCGTACAGGACGGCCGAAGAGGTCACGCGTCGCCGCATGTTCCTCGAGACGATGACGCAGGTGCTGGGCAACGCCAACAAAATCGTCATTGACCCGGCCGCCCAGGGCACCAGCGGCGTCGTGCCCTACCTGCCCCTCAATGAGCTCAACCGACCCCGCACGACCGGTGGGCAGGGAGGCCAGTGATGAACCGCACCGTCTTGGCCGTCGCCGGCGTACTGGTGCTGCTCGCCGGCATCACGGCGGTCAGCGCGACGTTCGTCGTGCACCAGACGAAACAGGCGTTGGTCCTGCAGTTCGGCAACCCGCAGCGCGTCGTGCAAAATCCCGGCCTGCACTTCAAGATCCCGTTCATTCAGGACGTCGTGTACTTCGAGAGCCGCGTGCTGAACGTCGATCCGCCGCCGCTGCAGGTGATCCTCAGCGACCAGAAGCGCATCATCATCGACGCCTTCGCCCGCTATCGCATTACCAATCCCCTGGAGTACTACAAGGCGGTGCGGACCGAGGCGGTGTTCCTCGACCGCTACGGCCGGGCGCTCAACGCCGCCGTGCGCGAGGTCATTGGCACCAAGTTGTTGCCCGATCTCCTGTCGCAGGACCGCGACATCGTCATGCAGCAGATCAGCTTGCTTGCCGAAACCCAGGCACAGCGCTTCGGCGCCGAGGTCGTCGACGTACGCATCGGTCGCACCGAATTGCCGGAGGACGTGCTCAACAACGTCTATGACCGCATGCGCTCCGAGCGCGAGCGCGAGGCCAACCTGCTGCGCGCGGAAGGCGAGGAGAATGCGCGGCGCATCCGCGCCGTATCCGACCGCCAACGCCTGGTGATCGTGGCTGAGGCCGAACGCCAGTCGTCGGTATTGCACGGCCAGGGCGACGCCGCCCGCAACCGCATCCTCGGCGAGGCCTACGGCCGCGACCAGGAGTTCTTCGACTTCTACCGTACGCTGGAGGCCTATCGCGACACGTTTACCGGCGAAGATGCGACCACCCTGTTGATGGCGCCGGACAGCGACTTCTTCCGCTATTTCGGCGACAGCACACGCGCCGGGGGCCGTGTGACCGAGTGAGCGGGTCGCGCGCCTGACCTGAAGTGGCCCCTGCCGCGGCATGGCGGACCTGATTACCGCACTGGGGCTGGTCCTGGTGATTGAGGGCGCGCTCTACGCGCTGTTTCCGGAAGCCATGAAGCGCCTGGTCGTCGCCGTGCTGCAGATGCCGGTCGCGACCTTGCGCTGGGGCGGCGCGGTGGCTTTTGCCCTGGGCGTGGCGATCGTCTGGCTGCAACGCGGCTGAGAACGGCGGGGCCGGCGGTGGATCGAATTGCTCACGATCTCGTGAAGGCCGGCCTTTTGGTTGTCAGACCGTTAACACAAAGCGCCCACAATTCAGCGCCATATCGCGCGTCATCTGGAGCACATGGGGTCGCGGCGCCACACGCGTGCCACTTGAGCAGGCTTCGATTGACTGTCCGTGCCGCGGCAGCCATATCGAAGGCGTCCTGCCGGGGGCCGCGCTACCGCCGACTGCGGTCGCCGCCTAACCAGGAGACGGAAAGACACATGTTTGCACGATCCGCGGACCGCCTTGCCGGCCGCCTGCCCGCGCGCCGCCACGCGCGTTGCGTGGCACCCGCCCTTGCCGCCAGCCTCGTCGTGGCGCTGTTCGCCGGTCCGGCAATGGCCGCGCCGGTGCCGGACACCTTCGCCGACCTGGCCGAGGAACTGCTGCCCTCCGTCGTCAACATCTCGACGACGCAGGTCAGCCGCACCAGCAGCGAACAGGAAATCCCCCAGGCACCGCCGGGCTCGCCGTTCGAGGACTTCTTCCGCGAGTTCTTCGAGCGCAACCGGCCGGAGAACATGCCGCGGCGGGCGACCTCGCTGGGCTCGGGCTTCATCATCGACAAGGGCGGCATCGTCGTGACGAACAACCACGTCATCGCCGAGGCCGACGAGATCTCCGTCATCCTGCAGGACAACAGCCGCTACGACGCCGAAGTGCTGGGCCGCGACCCGAAGACCGATCTGGCGGTACTGAAGATCGACACCGGCTACGACCTGCCGGCGGTCTCCTTCGGCGACTCCACCACCGCCCGCGTCGGCGACTGGGTGCTGGCGATCGGCAACCCGTTCGGCCTGGGCGGCTCGGTCACCGCGGGCATCATCTCGGCGCAGCAGCGTGACATCAACGCCGGGCCGTATGACTCCTTCATCCAGACCGACGCCTCGATCAACCGCGGCAACTCCGGTGGCCCGCTGTTCAACATCGACGGCCAGGTCATCGGCGTCAACACGGCGATCTTCTCGCCCTCGGGCGGCAGTGTCGGCATCGGCTTCTCCGTGCCGTCCGAGATTGCCCAGCGCGTCGTGCGCCAGCTGCAGGACTACGGCCGTACGCGCCGTGGCTGGCTGGGCGTGCGCATCCAGACGGTGACCGAGGAGATCGCCGAGAGCCTGGGGCTTGAGGGCGCGCGCGGCGCGCTGGTCGCCAGCGTCTCCGAAGGCGGCCCGGCCGAGGACGCCGGCATCGTCGCCGGCGACGTCGTGCTCTCCTTCGACGGCCGGCCCATCGAGGAGATGCGCGATCTGCCGCGCATCGTCGCCGACACGGACATCGGCAAGGCGGTCAAGGTCGAGCTGTGGCGCAAGGACGCCATGGAGCTCGTCAGCGTCACGATCGGCGAGCTCGAGGAGTCGCCGGTCGTCGCCTCGCTGGGCGCGCCGGATGCGCCGGGCGAAGGGGATTCCGGCGAGATCAGCCAGCTGGGCCTGGGCGTCGCCGCGATCACCGACACCTTGCGCGAGGAATTCGGCATCGCCGAGGGCGCCAAGGGCGTGCTGGTGACCGAGGTCTCCGGCGACGGACCGGCGGCCGACAAGGGCATCCGCCCCGGCGACATCATCGTCGAGGTGAGCCAGGAAGAAATCGCCTCGCCGTCGCAGATCAAGGCCAAGGTCGCCGAGGCCCAGGAGCAGGGTCGCCGCTCGATCCTGCTGCTGGTCGAGCGCGAGGGCGACTTGCGCTTCGTCGCCGTACGTATCGAAGCGGGCTGACACGCCCCGACCTCGCTGCAAACGAAGCGGCGGCGCCCAAACCGGGTGCCGCCGTTTTTCTATGGATCGGGCGGTGTGACGATCTCGTCCGCGCGGTAGCCCTGCAGGAAGAGCAGCGCGGTCAAATCGCCGTGGTCGATGCGGGCATCCGCGGCGTCGGCCAGCGCGGGCTTGGCGTGAAACGCGACACCCAGCCCGGCCGCGTCGACCATCGCCAGGTCGTTGGCGCCGTCGCCGACCGCCAGCGCGTCGTCGGGCGCTATGTCGTTCGCGGTGGCGTAGGCGTTCAGTGCCGCTAGCTTGGCATCGCGGCCCAGGACCGGCTCGACGACGCGGCCGATGAGGCGGCCGTCGGCGATCTCGAGTTCGTTGGCGCGCACCGCGTCGAAGCCGAGCGTCGCCGCGACGCCTTCCGCGTAGTAGGTGAATCCCCCGGAGACCAGCACCGTCGTGGCGCCGTGGGCGCGCATGGTGGCGACCAGCGCGGCGGCGCCCGGATCGATGCGGATGCCTTGAGCGGCCTCGTCCAGCACCGCGGTTTCGACGCCTTGCAGCAGCGCCACGCGGGCGCGGAGTGCCGCGGGGAAGTCAATCTCGCCGGCCATCGCCCGCGCGGTGATGTCGGAGATCTTCGAGCCGATCCCCGTCAGGGCCGCCAGGTCGTCGAGCATCTCGTTGGCGATCACCGTCGCCTCCATGTCTGCGACCAAGAGGCGCTTGCGACGATTCGCGGCCGGCAGCCAGTTTACGTCGACCGGCGCCTCGCCCAGCGCCGCCAGGACCGCGTCGCGGTCGACCAGGCCGTCGAATGGCACGTCGCAGGCCTGTCCGGGCGCCAGCCAGTCCGGCGCGCCGACGCTGCCGTCGAGCGCCGCGGCGGCGCGGGCGACGGTGCTATCGTCGAGGCCGCCGGGCCGGGCGGCAATCAGGGTCAGTACGTGGCGCATGAGCGGACAGTGAATCGTGTGGTGGTGATCGGCGGGCCGACGGCCAGCGGCAAGTCGGCGCTGGCGCTGGGCGTGGCCGAAGCGCGGGATGGCGTCGTGATAAACGCCGACTCCATGCAGGTCTACCGCGAACTGCGGACGCTGACCGCGCGACCGCGCGCCGAAGACGAGGCGCGGGCGCCGCACCGGCTCTATGGCGTGCTGTCGGCGCGCGAGGTCTGCTCGGCCGCGCGCTGGACCGCAATGGCGCGTGAGGAGATCGCCGCGGCGCACGCGGCCGGCCGCCTGCCGGTCGTCGTCGGCGGCACGGGGCTGTATCTCAAGACGCTGATGGAGGGCATTGCCCCCGTGCCGGCAATCCCGGCCGAGGTGCGCGCCGCGACACGCGCGCGCCACGCGGCGGAGGGCTCGGCCGCGCTGCACGCGGAACTCCTGCGCCGCGACCCGGACAGCGCCGCGCGGCTGCACCCGAGTGACGCCCAGCGCATCGTGCGCGCGCTGGAGGTGGTCGAGGCGACCGGCGTGCCGCTCTCCACGTGGCAACGCGAACCCGCGGCCGCGCCCGATCTCGACTTCGCAGTGTTCGTGCTGCTGCCGCCGCGCGAGCCGCTGTATGCCGCCATCGACGCGCGCCTGCACCGCATGGTCGAGGCCAACGCGCTCGACGAGGTGCGCGGCTTGCCGGCGCTGGACCTGGAGCCGGGCGCGCCGGCGCTCAAAGCGCTGGGCGTCGCGGAGCTTTCGCGCCATCTGGCGGGGGCCTGCAGCCTCGAGGAGGCGATCGCCGCCGCCCAGCAGGCCACCCGCAACTTCGCCAAGCGCCAACTCACCTGGTTTCGCAACCAGCTTCCAGCCGGCACGCCCGGTGTCATGGTGATTTCTGAGCAATATTCTGATGCGATTTTGGCAGATGTCATAAGAAAATTAGCTTGACTGGCCACTTTCGTGTCCTTATGTTGCGCGCCTTGCCCGCCCGGACAGGCGCCGCGGCCGACTGCCGCGCCCGCTTGCGCCGGGCGTTCGGCGCGCTAGAGTGCGCGCCGCGCATGAACCTGGCGCCCCGCGAACGAGGACGACGACCATGGCGACCGAGACCCCCGATGCGCCGCTGACCGGCGCGGAGATCGTCATCAAGGCCCTGGTGGACCAGGGTGTGGACGTCGTCTTCGGCTATCCCGGCGGCGCCGTGCTGCCGATCTACGACGCGCTGTTCAAGCAGAACTCGGTCAGGCACATCCTGGTGCGGCACGAGCAGGGCGCGGTGCACGCGGCGGAGGGCTATGCCCGCTCGACCGGCAAGGTCGGCGTCGTGCTGGTGACGTCGGGCCCCGGCGCCACCAACGCCGTGACGGGCCTGACCGACGCGCTGATGGACTCGATCCCGGTCGTCTGCCTCACCGGGCAGGTGCCGACCCACCTGATCGGCAACGACGCCTTCCAGGAGTGCGACACCACGGGCATCACCCGGCCCTGCACCAAGCACAACTACCTGGTGAAGGACAGCGACCGGCTGGCCCGCACGCTGCACGAGGCTTTCTACGTGGCGCGCAGCGGCCGCCCCGGGCCGGTCGTGGTCGACATCCCGAAGGATATCCAGTTCGCCGACACGCCCTATGTCGGGCCGGAGACCATCGAGCACCGCACCTACCGGCCGCAGCGCGACCCTGACCCGGCGGCGATCGAGCGCGCGCTGGACCTGTTTGCGGGCGCCAAGCGGCCGATCTTCTATCTGGGCGGCGGCTGCATCAATTCCGGCACCGAGGCCTGCCGCAAGGTGACCGAGCTGGTGCGCCGTACCGGCTATCCCGCGACCATGACCCTGATGGGCCTGGGCGTGGTGCCGGCGTCCGACCGCCTGTCGCTGGGCATGCTGGGCATGCACGGCACCTACGAGGCCAACCTGGCGATGCACGGCTGCGACGTCATGGTGGCGATCGGCGCGCGCTTCGACGACCGGGTGACCGGACGGCTCGACGCCTTCTCGCCGGGCTCGACCAAGATCCACGTCGACATCGACCCCAGCTCGATCAACAAGAACGTCGCCGTGGACCTGCCGATCGTCGGCGACGTCGAGTGCGTGGTCGATGCGCTGATGGCCGGCTGGGAGGCGCGCGGCGCCGAGCCCGACAGCAAGGCGCTGGCCAACTGGTGGACCCAGATCGACCAGTGGCGCTCCGTCGACTGCCTGCGCTTCCAGCAGGGCGACGAGGTCATCAAGCCGCAATACGCCATCAAGCGGCTCTATGAGATGACGCGCGAGCGCGACACCTACATCACCACCGAGGTCGGCCAGCACCAGATGTGGGCGGCACAGTTCTACGGCTTCGAGGCGCCCAACCGCTGGCTCACGTCGGGCGGCCTCGGCACCATGGGCTACGGCCTGCCGGCGGCGATCGGCGCCCAGATCGCGCACCCGGACTCGCTGGTCATCGACATCGCCGGCGAGGCCTCGATCATGATGAACATCCAGGAGATGTCGACGGCGGCGCAGTACCGCCTGCCGGTCAAGATCTTCATCCTCAACAACGAGTACATGGGCATGGTGCGGCAGTGGCAGGAACTGCTGCACGGCGGCCGCTACTCCGAGAGCTATTCGGCGGCGCTGCCCGACTTCGTCAAGCTCGCCGAGGCGTTCGGCGCCGTCGGCCTGCGGGCGACGAAGCCCGACGAGGTCGACGGCGTGATCGAAAAGATGCTGGCCGCCGACGGGCCGGTGATCGTCGACATGGTCGTCGCCAAGGACGAGAACTGCTTCCCGATGATCCCGTCGGGCGCCGCCCACAACGAGATCCTGTTGGGCCCGGGCGAGGGCCGCGGCGGCGGCGAGCAGACGGTCTCCGAAGAGGGCATGGTGCTGGTCTAGGCCGCGCCGCACGCCACAAGAAACGACTTGAGGGAGGCGGTCCCGCGCGACCGCCGACACGACCATGTCCGAGGACATCCGCCGCCATACCATCGCCGTGACCGTCGACAACGAGCCGGGCGTGCTGGCGCGCGTCATCGGCCTGTTCTCCGGCCGCGGCTACAACATCGAGAGCCTCACCGTCGCCTCGGTCAGCGAGGACGACCGCCAGTCGCGCATCAACATCGTCACCAGCGGCACCAAGATGATCATCGAGCAGATCAAGGCGCAGCTCGACCGCCTGGTGCCGATCCACGAGGTGCGCGACCTGACGATGGAGGGGCCGCACGTCGAGAAGGAGCTGGCGCTGGTCAAGGTCATCGCCACCGGTACCGAGCGCCGGGAGTCGCTGCGCATCGCCGACATCTTCGACGCCACCGTCGCCGACACCACGCTGACCTCGTTCGTCTTCGTGCTCGAGGGCTCGGCCGACAAGGTCGACAGCTTCATCGAGCTGATGCGCGCGCTGGGCGAGGTCGAGATCGCCCGTTCCGGCGTCGTCGCCATTGCCCGCGGCGCGAGCGCGGGGTAGAGAAGCCGCGCGCCGGGCCCGACGGGGAGGGGGCGGCGCAATCCCAGCAACGTAACCGTCACGAGGAAGCCACCCATGCGCGTGTACTACGACCGCGACGCGGACGTGAACCTGATCAAGGGCAAAAAGGTCGCGATCATCGGCTATGGCAGTCAGGGCCACGCCCACGCCAACAACCTGCGCGACAGCGGCGTCGCCGAGGTCGCCGTCGGCCTGCGGCCCGGCTCCGGCAGCGCGCCCAAGGCCGAGGGCGCCGGCTTCGAGGTCATGAGCCCCGGCGACGCCGCGGCCTGGGCCGACGTGGTGATGGTGCTGACGCCCGACGAGCTGCAGGCCGACCTCTACCGCGACCATCTGGCGCCGAACCTCAAAGAGGGCGCGGCGCTGGCCTTCGCGCACGGCCTGAACGTGCACTTCAGCCTGATCGAGCCGCGCGCCGACCTCGACGTCTTCATGGTCGCGCCCAAGGGCCCCGGCCACACCGTGCGCAGCGAGTACCAGCGCGGCGGCGGCGTGCCGTGCCTGCTCGCCGTGCACCAGGACGCCAGCGGCAACGCCCACGACATCGGCCTGAGTTACGCCGCGGCGATCGGCGGCGGTCGCGCCGGCACCATCGAGACCAACTTCCGCGAGGAATGCGAGACCGACCTGTTCGGCGAGCAGGTGGTGCTGTGCGGCGGCCTGACCTCGCTGATCCAGGCCGGCTACGAGACGCTGGTCGAGGCCGGCTACGCACCGGAGATGGCCTACTTCGAGACGCTGCACGAGGTGAAGCTGATCGTCGACCTGATCTACGAGGGCGGCATCGCCAACATGCGGTACTCGATCTCGAACACCGCCGAGTACGGCGACTACTCGCGCGGGGACCGCATCGTCACCGACGAAACAAAGGCCGAGATGAAACGCATCCTGACCGAGATCCAGACCGGCCAGTTCGCCCGCGAATGGATGCTGGAGAACAAGGTCGGGCAAACCAGCTTCAAGGCCATGCGCCGCCGCGCCGCCGAGCACCCGATCGAGGAGGTCGGCGCCCGCCTGCGCGCCATGATGCCGTGGCTGAAGGAAAACCAGCTGGTCGACAAGGCGAAGAACTAGATACCGGGGGCGGAATCCGCTCCCAATTGACTTCGCCGCGCCAGGGCGGCGCCCGTAGACTGTACGGCTCGAATTCATCCGTGCAGGGAGGCGGGCAATGGCGACACGCTATGACGCGATCATCGTCGGCACGGGGCAGGCGGGGCCGTCGCTGGCCGCGCGCATGACGCGCGAGGGCATGAGGGTCGCCATCATCGAGCGCAAGCTCTTCGGCGGCACCTGCGTGAACGTCGGCTGCATCCCGACCAAGACCCTGGTGGCGAGTGCCCACGCCGCCCACGTGGCGCGGCGGGCCGCCGACTACGGCGTCGCGATCGACGGCGCGATCGCCGTCGACATGAAGGCGGTCAAGGCCCGCAAGGACGGCGTCGTCCGGCAGTCGAACGAGGGCGTGACCAACTGGCCAAGGGCATGGACAACCTGACGGTCTACGAGGGCCATGGCCGTCTGGAGAGCCCGACGGCGGTGCGCGTCAACGGCGAGCTGCTCGAAGCCGAGCGGATCGTGCTCAACGTCGGCGGCCACGCCAACGTGCCCGAGATGCCGGGCGTCGACGACGTCCCCTACCTCACCAACACCAGCATGATGGACGTCGATTTCCTGCCCGAGCACCTGGTCGTCATCGGCGGCAGCTACATCGGGCTGGAGTTCGCGCAGATGTACCGCCGCTTCGGCAGCCGCGTGACGGTGGTGGAACTGGGCGAGCGCCTGATCGCGCGGGAAGACGAGGAAGTCTCGGCCGAGATCAAGAGCATTCTTGAGGCGGAGGGCGTCGAGGTGCGGCTCAAGGCCGAGTGCGTGGCGCTGGCATCCCACGGCGATAGCGTCGCTGTCACCGCCAGCTGCGAGCCGGGGCCCGAGGAGGTCGTCGGCAGCCACGTGCTGCTGGCCGTCGGCCGGCGTCCCAACACGGACGACCTGGGGCTCGACGAGACCGGTGTGGAGACCGACCCGCGCGGCTTCATCGTCGTCGACGATCAGCTGCGCACCAGCGTGCCGGGCATCTGGGCGATCGGCGACGTCAACGGCCGCGGCGCCTTCACCCACACGTCGTACAACGACTACGAGATCGTCGCCGCCAACATGTTCGACGACGATCCGCGCCGCGTAACCGACCGTATCACGGCCTACGCGCTCTACATCGACCCGCCGCTGGGCCGCGTCGGCATGACCGAGCGGGAGGTCCGCGCGTCGGGGCGCCCGGCACTGATCGCCAAGCTGCCCATGGCGCGCGTCGGCCGCGCCCGCGAGCGCGGGGAAACGCAAGGCTTCATGAAGATCCTCGTCGACGCCGAGAGCCACAAGATCCTCGGCGCGGCGCTTCTTGGCATCGGCGGCGACGAGATCGTCCATTCCCTGTTGGACGTGATGTACGCCGGTGCGCCCTACACCGTCATCCAGCGCGCCGTGCACATCCACCCGACCGTCACGGAACTGATTCCGACGATGCTGGGCGGTCTGGCACCGCTGGAGGAGGCGGCCGCCTAGTGGTGCCTCAGCTCTCGTCCCAGGGCTGGCGCCGGTCCTCGTAGACCTTGGTGCCGACGCTGAACATGGCCGGGTCGTCCAGCGAGCCGGCGAAGAAGAAGATCAGCGCGGGTGCTGCCGTCGTCGTCTTGCAGATCGGCGAGCCGCACACGCCGCAGAAGCCGAGCTCCACGTCGTTGCCGGCGTCCGACGTGACACGGAACGTCTTCAGCGACCCCGACAGAGTGGCGCTGTCGCGGTCGACGGCCAGTTGCGGCGCGCTGCCGCCGCCGGAGATGTGCTGGCAGTCGCGGCAGTAGCACTGGATGGTGAACTTCGGCGCCTCGGTTGTCTCGTAGCGCACCTGGCCGCACAGGCAGCCGCCGGTCTGGAATGGCACGGATCCTCCTCGCCGACGCTGTGTCGGTCGTCACAGGCCGCCAGGAAAGACTATGCGAGACCGACGCCCGCCGCGACAATTGGCGAACCTGTATTTCGCTTGTCGCGCGCGCAGTCCGTTCCACGCCGCTAATCCTGGAGAGACGAATGACAACAGAGACGAGCCGGACGACGGGCGGGCGCGGGCGCCTGTTCGACAGCGTTCTGGACACCATCGGCGACACGCCTTGCATCCGCGTCAACAACCTGGCGCCTGAGCACGTGCGGCTTTACGTGAAGGCGGAGTTCTTCAACCCGGCGGCCTCCGTCAAGGACCGCCTGGCGGTCAGCATCATCGAGGAGGCGGAGCGCTCCGGCGCGCTGAAGCCCGGCCAGACTGTCGTCGAGGCGACGAGCGGCAACACCGGCATCGGCCTCGCCGTGGTCTGCGCCGCCAAGGGCTACCCGCTGGTGGTGACGATGTCGGAGAGCTTCTCGATCGAGCGGCGCAAGCTGATGCGCTTCCTCGGCGCCAAGGTCGTGCTGACGCCGAAAGAGGCGAGCGGCGTCGGCATGTACCGCAAGGCCCAGGAGCTGGTCGAAGCCAACGGCTGGTTCCTGGCGCGGCAGTTCGAGACCAGCGCCAACGCGCTGATCCACGAGAATACGACGGCGCGGGAGATCCTCGCCGACTTCGAGGGCGAGCGCCTGGACTACTTCGTCACGGGTTACGGCACCGGCGGCACCATCACCGGCGTCGGCCGCGTGCTGCGCGAGATCCGGCCGGAGACCAAGATCGTGCTGACCGAGCCGGCCAACGCGCAGCTCGTCGGCAGCGGCCGGCCGCAGGGGCGCCATGCCGACGGTTCCCCGGCCGAGGGCCATTCGGCGTTCGAGGCGCACCCGATCCAGGGCTGGACGCCGAACTTCATCCCGTTCGTGCTGCAGGAGACGATCGACAACGCCTACTACGACGAGCTGATCCCCATCGCCGGCGCGGACGGCATGGCGTGGTCGCGCAAGCTGGCGCAGCAGGAAGGCATCTTCACCGGCGTCTCCGGCGGTTCGACGCTCGCTGTCGCCATGCAGGTCGCCGAACGGGCCGAGCCCGGCTCGGTCATCCTCTGCATGCTGCCCGACACCGGCGAGCGGTACCTGACCGGACCACTGTTCGAGGGCATCGAGGAGGACATGACGGACGAGGAGCGCGCGCTGTCGCACTCGACCCCGGGATTCCACATGCAAGCGGCGTAGCGGCTGGGTCCGCTCCGCACCGGCGGCGCAGTTGCGCTAGACTGCCGGTCATGGACCTTGCCGAACAAGGCGTGGCGCTGCGTCGCGACGGCTACTGCGTCGTGCCGGGCGTGCTGGACCCGGCGATGCTGGGGCGCGTACGGGCGCAGGCGGGGGAGGCGCTCAAGACGATCACGCCCGAGCACCGGGCGGCGCACCGCAGCCAGGGCAGCCTGGTGCAGGTCGCCGATTTTCCGGGCTTCGCGGAGCTGATCGCTTGGCCGCCGACGCTTGCGGCGCTGGCCGGGCTCGGCCTCACCGACGTGCGCTACAGCTCCGGTTACGTCATCTCGAAGCCGCCGCGCAGCCCGGCGCTGTTCTGGCACCAGGACTGGTGGGGCTGGGAGGACGACGTCTCCTATACCGACACGATCTGCCAAGTCTTCCTGTTCTACTACCTCAGAGATACGACGCCCGAGAACGGCTGCCTGCGCGTGCTGCCGGGCAGCCACCGCCGGCGCCACGCGCTGCACGACTTGCTGGACGCCCACGACGAGCGCCTGGGCCGCGTCGACGACCCGAATGACGTCGCCTATGGCGGCGCGGCGGGCGAGGTTGCGGTGCCGGTCAACGCCGGCGACGTGGTGATCGGTGATGCGCGCGTGCTGCACGGGTCGTATGCGAACGCCTCGGACGTGGAGCGCACGCTGATCACCCTCTGGTACCACCACGCCTTCAGCGCGCAGTCGGCCGGCCTGCAGAACCGCGTCTACCAGGCGTTCTGCCGCGAGGCGATCGATACGGACGCACCGGACGGCGATGCCGAGCGACTGACGCTCGACCGCTGGCCCGAACCGGCGCGGGCCCAAGTCGCGCCGCTGTTCCCGATCCCTACCGTCGAGGCGCCGCCCGAGCCGTGGGTGCGTACGCCCGCGCGGTTGCGTTAGCAAACACCGGTTCATCCTTGGGGCAAGCTGTCAGCCAGCAACAAAATACGTTGCTAAGTCACGGGCCGACACACTAGAAATTGGGTTGTTAACCTTTTCAAGGTCGACCGTGGTGCCCGGTGGTCTCTGAGGATTGTTAACCACGGTCGGCGAAAACTCGGTCCTTGCCTGAGGCCGGGGTGGCCGGGCAATGGATCAGGTGAGGGAACGCACGCCGTCGTGACTCAGGCGACCGGCATCTCGGCTCGACGCACCCGCCGCGCAGCACAGCGCGCCGGCGCGATTGTGCGCCGCAGCACGGGGGCCCGGCGATGAGTGCGCCGACCCCGGACGCGACCGGCCACGAACCCCGGAACCGGGTCTTCATCTTCGACACCACGCTGCGCGACGGCGAGCAGTCGCCGGGCTGCTCGATGAACCTTGAGGAGAAGCTGCGCGTCGCGCACATTCTCGAGGACCTGGGCGTCGACATCATCGAGGCCGGCTTCCCGATCGCCTCCAACGGTGACTTCGAGGCCGTGCGCGAGGTCGCCGGCGCGATCAAGACCAGCGGCGTCGCGGGGCTCGCCCGCGCCCACCGCAAGGACATCGACCGGGCCTGGGACGCGCTGAGGGGCGCCGCGCGGCCGCGCATCCACACCTTCATCTCCACCAGTCCGCTGCACATGAAGTACAAGCTGCAGATGGAGCCGGAGGCGGTGCACGAGGCGGTGATCGACAGCGTCGGCTACGCCCGCAACCTGTGCGACGACGTCGAATGGTCGCCGGAGGACGGCTCGCGCACCGAGCCCGACTTCCTCTGCCGCACGGTGGAGAGCGCGATCCGCGCCGGCGCCGGCACGATCAACATCCCCGACACGGTCGGCTATGCGGTGCCCCAGGAGTTCGCCGCCCAGATCGGCCAGCTCTTCGAGCGCGTGCCCAACATCGACAAGGCGGTGATCTCCGTGCACTGCCACAACGACCTGGGACTCGCCGTCGCCAACTCGCTCGCCGCCGTCGGCGCCGGGGCGAGGCAGATCGAGTGCACGATCAACGGCATCGGCGAGCGCGCCGGCAATTGCGCGCTGGAAGAGGTCGTCATGGCGCTGCGCACGCGGCACGACGCCATGCCCTACTGGACCGGCGCGAACGCCGAGGTGATCGCCCGCGCCAGCCACCTGGTCTCGACCATCACCGGCTTCCAGGTGCAGCCGAACAAGGCCATCGTCGGCGCCAACGCCTTTGCGCACGAGGCCGGCATTCACCAGGACGGCGTGCTCAAGCATGCCGGGACCTACGAAATCATGACGCCGGAATCGGTCGGCTACAGCCGCTCGAAGCTGGTCATGGGCAAGCACTCCGGCCGCCACGCCTTCCGCGAGAAGCTCAACGAGCTGGGCTTCGGCGATCTGGGCGACAACGCGGTCGAGGACGCCTTCGTGCGTTTCAAGGAACTGGCCGACAAGAAGAAGGACGTCTTCGACGAGGACATCGTGGCGCTCGTCGACGACACCGTCCTGCGCGGCAACGACCGCATCAAGTTCGTTTCGCTGCGTGTCATCGCCGGCAGCCAGGGGCCGCAACAGGCCGACCTGGTGATCGAAATCGAAGGCGAGATGCACAGCACGACCGCGACCGGCAACGGCCCGGTCGACGCCACGTTCAACGCCATCAAGGCGCTGGTGCCGCATGACGCGCGGCTGCAGCTCTATCAGGTCCATGCCGTCACCGCCGGCACCGACGCGCAAGCCGAGGTCACCGTGCGGCTGGAAGAGAACGGCAGGACGGTGAACGGCCAAGGGGCCGATGCCGACACGCTGGTCGCGTCGGCACGCGCCTATCTCCACGCGCTCAACAAGCTGTTGGTCAAGCGCGAGAAGACGGCGCCGGAGGCGATTTCGGCATGACGGGCCGGCGCCTCACGCATCCCGCAAGACAGGGGCATGGCTTCCTGCTAAACGGGAGTACTCACTACCGAATCGGGGGGCGATCGGTGAATTCGGGCTGGCGCGGCACCGCCATGGGGGGCGACCGCCGCACGACAAAGGGCGAGTGAGAAACGAATGTTCTCGCGACTTCTCGGCATGCTGTCGGCCGACATGGCCATCGATCTCGGAACGGCGAACACGCTGGTCTACGTGAAAGGCCGCGGCATCGTTCTGAATGAACCCTCGGTTGTCGCCATCGCCGAATCCAAGGGCAAGAAGAAGGTCCTTGCGGTCGGCAACGAGGCGAAACAGATGCTCGGCCGAACGCCGGGCAACATCCAGGCGATCCGGCCGTTGCGCGATGGCGTCATCGCGGACTTCGAGGTCGCCGAGGAGATGATCAAGGAGTTCATCCGCAAGGTCCACAACCGGCGCAGCTTCGCGAGCCCGCAGGTGGTCGTGTGCGTGCCGTCGGGCTCGACCGCGGTGGAACGCCGGGCCATCCAGGAGTCGGCGGAGAGCGCCGGCGCCCGCCGGGTCTGGCTGATCGAGGAGCCGATGGCCGCGGCGATCGGCGCCGGCCTGCCGGTGACCGAGCCCACGGGCTCGATGGTCGTCGACATCGGCGGCGGCACCACCGAGGTAGCCGTGCTGTCGCTGGGCGGCATCGTCTACTCGCGCTCCGTGCGCGTCGGCGGCGACAAGATGGACGAGGCCATCATCGGCTACATCCGCCGCAACCATAATCTCCTGATCGGCGAGGGCTCGGCCGAGCGCATCAAGAAGGAGACCGGCTCCGCCTGTCCGCCGGAGGACGGCGAGGGCCGGACGATGGAGATCAAGGGCCGCGACCTGATGAACGGCGTGCCCAAGGAGATCGTCATCTCCGAGCGGCAAATCGCCGAGAGCCTGGCCGAGCCGATCAGCCAGATCGTCGACGCGGTCAAGGTGGCGCTGGAGCACACGGCACCGGAGCTCGCCGCCGACATCGTCGACAAGGGCATCGTCTTGACCGGCGGCGGCGCGCTGTTGAGCAATCTCGACTACGTGCTGCGCCACGCCACCGGCCTGCCGGTGTCGATCGCCGACGATCCGCTGTCGTGCGTCGCTCTGGGCACGGGCCGGGCGCTGGAGGAAATGAAGAAACTGCGCGACGTGCTGGTCAGCATGTACTGACGCAGGCTTTGCGGAGACTGCGGCCCGGTGGGGAGGCGGGCCCTAGGTAGGGGGAGTCCCTGGTGAAGCGCGTTCCTGGCACCACAGTGGCCCGGCTGGCTTTGCCGCTGAAGGTCTGGCTGCAGCGCTTCGCTTTCCTGCTTCTGATCGTCGTCGCGCTGGTCATGATGATGTTCAGCAAGGCCGACAACGCGCTGATCGAGCGCGCCCGCACCGCCGTCGTCGACGCCGTCGCCCCGATCATGGCCGTGCTCAGCCACCCGGCGCAGACCGTCACCGACCTGTTGGCGGAATTCGAACACCTGGCGGTGCTGAGGCAGGAGAACCGCCGCCTGCGCGAGGAGAACGCGCGCCTCTTGCACTGGCAGGACACGGCGGTGCGGCTGCAGATCGAGAACGCCGCCCTGCGCGGCCAGCTGGACTACGTGCCCGAACGCCTGCCGCGCTATGTCACCGCCCGCGTCGTCGCCGACACCGGCGGCGCCTTCGCCCGCTCCGTCCTGGTCAACGCCGGCGCTGAAAACGTCGGGGCGGGGCGCGCCGTGCGCCGCGGCCAGGCGGCGATCAGCGGCGAGGGGTTGGTCGGCCGGGTCGTCGAGGTCGGCAAGCACTCCGCCCGCCTGCTGCTGCTCACCGACATCAACTCCGGCGTGCCGGTGCTGGTCGGCGCCGGCGGTCACCGCGCCGTGCTGGGAGGCAACAACGACGCCCAGCCGCGCCTGCAGTACCTGCCCGGCAGCGCGCCGATCGCGGTCGGCGACCCGATCGTGACCTCGGGCGACGGCGGCGTCTACCCGCCGGGGCTGGCCGTCGGCACGGTCGGCCAGGTCAGCGAGCAGGGCGTCACGATCGAGCCCTATGCCGACTTCAGCCGGCTGCGCTATGTGCGCATCATCGACTTCGGCGCCGAAGGCATCCTGCCGCCGCCCGAGACGCTGTTGCAGGCGACGCCGCGCGCCGTGCCGTCGGACCTGCCGGTGCGCTCGGCGCCCGTGCCGGATGCGGCGGCGGCGGCCGAGCCCGCCGCGGCCGCTGCGGCTGACCCCTGATGCAACCCGGTCTTGCCGCGCGGCTGGCCCGCTGGGCGCGCCACCAGTTCCCGGTGGCGCTGACGTTCCTCATGCTGCTGATCGGGCTGCTGCCGCTGCCCATCGCGGGCTACAGCATGGCCGGCCCGGCGCTGGTGCTGATCTCCGTCTACTACTGGTCCGTCTTGCGGCCCGACCTGATGCCGCTCTACGCGGTGTTCCTCATCGGCCTCCTGCAGGACCTGCTGCTGGGCATGCCGCTGGGCGCGACGGCCCTGGTGCTGCTGCTGGTGCAGGCGGTCGTCATCGGCCAGCGCCGCTTCATCCTCGGCCGGCCGTTCTGGATCTTCTGGCTCGGCTTCGCGCTGACCGCGCCGGTGGCGCTGGGCGTCACCTGGCTGTTGGTGATGGCCGTGCGCGGCGCCTACCTGCCCGCCGACGGCGCGATGTTCCAGCTCTTCGCCGCGCTCGCCGCCTTCCCGGTGATCGCCTGGCTGCTGCTGCGCGCCCAGCGCGGCTTCCTGGCCGCGGACTGACTCGTGCTTGCCCACGCAAATTCGGCACCGGCCCGCACCCCCGCCCGGCCACCCCGAGGATACTGCCGTTGGGTGGCCGGGCGGCGGTGCGGGCCGGCGAAGCCGCCTAGCATGAGCAAGGCGTAGCCATGCAGCACCGCGACCACGACCGCGTGCGCATGTTCACCCGCCGGGCGGCGCTGCTGGCCGGCGCGCAGGGGCTGCTTTTCGGCGCGCTCGCCGCGCGCATGTACTACCTGCAGGTCGTCGACAGCGACCGCTATCGCCTGCTGGCGGAGGAGAACCGCATCAACATGCGGCTCTTGCCGCCGCCGCGCGGCCGCATCGTCGACCGCTTCGGCGTGCCGCTGGCGGTCAACCAGCAGAACTACCGCGTGCTGCTGACGGCGGAGAACGCGCCCGACGTGGCGATGACGCTCGACCGCCTGGCCCACCTGATCCCCTTGGGAGAGAGCGAGCGCGAGCGCGTGCTGCGCGAGGCCCGGCGCAAGCGCAAGTTCGTGCCGATCACGGTCGCCGAGTTCCTCAGCTGGGAGGAGGTCGCGCAGCTGGAAGTCAACGCGCCCGATCTGCCCGGCATCTCCATCGACGTCGGCGAGCGGCGCCACTACCCGTACGGCACCCATGCCAGCCACGTGCTGGGGTATGTCGGCGCCGTCTCCGAGCGCGAGCTGACCGGCGATCCCCTATTGGAGCTGCCCGGTTTCCGCATCGGCAAGAACGGCATCGAGCGGCAGTACGACCTGGCGCTGCGCGGCGGCGCCGGCCGGGTGCAACTGGAGGTCAACGCTGTCGGCCGCGTGATCCGCGAGCTGGAGCGCCAGGAGGGCCAACGCGGCCACGAGCTGGTCACCACGCTCGACATGGCGCTGCAGCAATTCGCCAACGAGCGCCTGGGCGAGGAGTCCGGCGCGGTCGTCGCGCTCGACGTCAAGACCGGCGATGTCTTGGCGCTCGCTTCGACGCCCAGCTACGACCCCAACGAGTTCGCCTCGGGCATCAGCGCGCGCACCTGGCAGGCGCTGGTCGGCAATGAGAAGGCGCCGCTGCGCAACAAGGCGATCGCCGGCGAGTACGCGCCGGGGTCGACCTTCAAGATGGTCGTGGCGCTGGCGGCGCTGGAGGCGGGCGTCATCGACCCGTCGACCTCGTTCTACTGCAACGGCAAGCTGCGCCTGGGCGACGGCCTGTTCCACTGTTGGAAGCGCCACGGGCACGGCGCGGTGGAGCTGGTGCGCGGCATCCGCGAGTCCTGCGACGTCTATTTCTACGAAGTCGCCAAGCGCGTCGGCATCGACCGTATCGCCGACATGGCGAACCGTCTGGGCCTGGGCGGCCGCATGGCGTTCGACGTGCCGGGCGCGCGGCCGGGCCTGATCCCGACACGCGAATGGAAGCAGGCGGTGCTGGGCCAGCCCTGGGTCAAGGGCGAGACGCTGATCGCCGGCATCGGCCAGGGCTTCGTGCTGGCGACGCCGCTGCAGCTGGGCGTGATGTCGGCGCGCCTGGCCAGCGGCCGCGCCGTGGTGCCGCATCTGGCGCGCGACGTCGTCGAGGGCGAGACGGTCGCGGCGCGCGCGGCCCCTGACTTCGCGCCGCTGGACATCAACCCGGTTCATCTGGCGCTGGTGCGCCAGGGCATGGACGACGTGGTCAACCACGAGCGCGGCACGGCGCGGCGCTCACGCCTCAGGCTCGACGACGAGACGGTGACGATGGCCGGCAAGACCGGCACCGCGCAGGTGCGCCGCATCACCAAGCGCGAGCGCGCCACCCGCGTGCGCAAGAACGAGGAGCTGCCGTGGCGCTTTCGCGACCACGCGCTGTTCGTCTCCTTCGCCCCGGTGACGGCGACGCGTTACGCGGTCGCGGTCGTAGTCGAGCACGGTGGTGGCGGTTCGAAAATAGCGGCGCCGATCGCCCGCGACGTGCTGGAGGAGTGCCTCAAGCGCGATCCGGGCCGTACCGCGCCCGGCGCCGGCCTGGCCTCCGGACCGCCGACCGGCCCGGGCTGGGTGGAGGGCTGAGACGATGGCCCGCGCCACCGGCCTCAACCAGACGCGGCTGCCGCTGCGCGAGAAGCTCTGGCATTTCAACTGGAGCCTGTTGCTGCTGGTCAGCCTGATCGCCGCGGTCGGCTTCGCGGCGCTGTTCTCGGCCGCCAACGGCGACTGGCGGCCCTGGGCGACGCGCCAGATGGTGCGCTACGCCGCCGGTCTGAGCATCCTGTTCGCCGTCGCCCTGATCGACATCCGCATCTGGCTGCGCTGGGCCTATGTGATCTACGGCGGCGGGCTGGCGCTGTTGGTGCTGGTCGAGGTCATGGGCTCGGTCGGCATGGGCGCCCAGCGCTGGATCGACCTGGGCGTGTTCCAGCTGCAGCCGTCGGAGCTGATGAAGATCGCCATGGTGCTGGCGCTGGCGCGCTATTTCCACGGCGCCAGCCTGGAGGACACCGGCCGCATCCTGCACCTCTTCGCGCCGTTGGCGATGATCGGGCTGCCCGTCGCGCTGGTGCTGAAGCAGCCGGACCTGGGCACGGCGCTGATGCTGGCGATGACGGGCGGCGTGATGTTCTGGCTGGCCGGCGTGCGCCTGTGGAAGTTCATGCTGGTGGCCGCCGCCGCCGCCGCCGCGGTGCCGGTGGTGTGGCAGTTCCTGCACAGCTATCAGCGCCAGCGCATCCTGACCTTCCTGAACCCGGAGAACGACCCGCTGGGCGCCGGCTACCACATCCTGCAGTCGAAGATCGCGCTGGGCTCGGGCGGGCTGTTCGGCAAGGGCTTCCTGGAGGGCACGCAGAGCCACCTGAACTTCCTGCCGGAGAAGCAGACCGACTTCATCTTCACCATGCTGGCGGAGGAGTTCGGCCTGATCGGCGGCCTGGGGTTGCTCGGCCTGTACGCGCTGCTGATCGCCTACGGCGTCGCCGTGGCGCTGCGCTGCCAGAGCCATTTCGGCCGGCTGGTGGCGATGGGCGTGACCTCGACGCTCTTCCTCTACGTCTTCATCAACGTCGCCATGGTGATGGGCCTACTGCCCGTGGTCGGCGTGCCGCTGCCGCTGATCTCCTATGGCGGCACGGCGATGCTGACCGTGCTCGCCGGCTTCGGCTTCATCATCAACGTCTGGATCCACCGCGACGTCTGGATCAACCGCCGCGGCGGCAGCGCGGCATAGCGGACGGCAATCGTCCGAGGGCGGCCGCCGCCTGAGAGTATTCCGACAATGCACGGCCCAATGGCCGGCAATTGTGGGTGGTCTCCGGCCGCCCCGATTCTTGGCAGAATCGCGGCGGCGCCGAGTATCCGGCGCGGGCCGTTTTCGGTAGCCCGGGCGAGCGCTTTCGCGACATAGGTTATGATGTAGGATTGGTGGTGGACCCACATGATCGGGGAGTTCCATGCGGGGTCGGTTGATTGCCGGGATCGCGGCCGTCGTGGTCGTCGCGGCGCTGGGCCTGTGGTTCGTCCTGGCCGGCGGCGATGAGCCGACAGGCGTGCGTGAGGCCGATGCGCCGGCCCTGACGGCCCGCCCGGTCGATCCGGCCGCCGCCGCCGAGATCGACGAGGCGCCGTTCCTGGTCATCCCGACCGAACTGGTGGTGCAGCTCGCTGACGGCCAGGACCTCGACGCCTTTCGGGCCGTGATCGGCGACCTGCCGGTCGAGATCGTCGGCTATGTGCCGCTGTTCCAGCTCGTCCAGGTCGAAGTCCCGGCCGAACGGCGCGAGGCACTGATGGCGGAACTGCGGGCGCTGCCGCAGGTCGCCGGTGTGGCCCATCAGATCGTCTTCGAACCCGATGCGCAGCTCAACGACCCGGCGCTCAACAGCGACGATGCCAACGACGCCTGGGGCCTGGTGGCAATCCATGCGCCGGAAGCCTGGGACATCACCCGCGGCGACCCGGACGTCGTGATCGCCGTCGTCGACGCCGGCACGCTGCTAGACCATGAGGAGCTGCGCGATAAGATCGTGCTCGGCACGTCCGCCGAGAGCGATGACGGCAGCCATGTCGGCGACGCCGATCAACTCGAGCACGGCACCCACGTGGCGAGCATTGCGGCGGGCCGCGGCGACAACGGCGTCGGCACCAGCGGCGTCTGCCCCGACTGCTCGTTGATGGCGGTGCAGTCGGGCGTCGGCCTCATCAACATGTACGACGGCATCGCCTTCGCGGCGCAAAACGGCGCCGGCGTGATCAACCTCAGCATGGGCCCGCGCCTGCCCGACGCGCTGCTCAACGCGTTCTACGATCCGGACCGGCGCGCCGACGCCATCGCGGAGCTCAGGGCCTATCAGGAGGACTTCGAGAGCTTCGACGGGCTGTTCTACGGCGTCGAGGAGGCCGGCTCGGTGATGATCGTCTCGGCCGGCAACGACGCCATTCCGGGCGACTTCAACCCGTTCTGCCGCAACGCCGTGACGCTGTGCGTCGGCAACGCCGGCGAGCGCGTCGGCGGGGCGATCAACGCCTCGCCGTCGTCGAACTACGGCTTCACCGTGCGCGTCAGTGCGCCCGGCTTCTACATCTACGGCGCTATCGCCGAGCCGGGCGGCGCCGGCTACGACTTCCTCTCCGGCACCAGCATGTCGGCGCCCATGGTGTCGGGCTTGGCCGGCCTGATCCTCTCCAAGTACCCGGACCTGACGCCGCAGCAGGTGCGGCGGGCGATCATCGTCAGCGCCCGGCGCGACCCGGAGGAGCCGCGCCACCCGCCGCTCTATGCGCCCGCCGGCCTGGTGCAGCGCGACGTCGAGGCCTGGACACGCGCCTTCAACCGGCTCGCCGGGCGTCCGGAGGACACGCTGATGCCGGGCCTGGCGCTGCAGGTGCTGAGCCTCTACGTCATCCCGCCGGAGGTCAACGCGGTCTGGCAGCACAGCCAGCGGCAGTTGGGCGAGCGCGCCTGGGACGACGACCTGCTGTGCGCGGACGGCGGCCTGGACGCCGAGGCCTGGTACCGCGCCTACGACGAAGACCGCTGCTACAGGGCCATTGGCGGCTTCATCGACGCGCCGGCGGCGCTGGCGGCGGCGGGCCGCGACAACGACGACGCCTTCGCCGCCTACACCTTCGACGAGTTGATCGCCGCCGCGGAGGCGATGGACCCGATGCGCCTGACGCGGTTGGCCTCCCTCATTCACGCCGCGGGCCGCTACGACGGCTCGGACGCCACCGGCGGGCCGTTCGTGCTCCAGATTCTGGACGACGAGAGCGGCCTCGCGGTCGTGCGCGACACGCCGCCCGGCGCCGGCTACGCGGAGTGGCTGATCTACGACGCACCGGGCCAGTTCGCGCACCAGGCGACCCTCGACGGCGTCGACTACGGCCAGAGCATCGTGTTCCTCAACGGCACGCTGGACGGCATCCGCATCGACAACCTGCTGCGCGGCGAGGCGCTGGAGTACAAGCTTCTCACGGGGACGGCGGGGCAATGAGGGTCCTCCTGGTCCTTTGCCTGGCCCTGCTGGCGTCGCCGGCGCACGCCTTCTGCTCGATCGCCGGCGGCTGCGCGCCGTCGGGCGTCGGCGTACTGGCAGTCGACTACACCAGCGGCGAGGGGCAGCCCTTCACGGTCTATCTCCACGGCCGGGACTTCGAGCTGGACGCCGGCGTCGCCGGCACGCCGCTGGAGTTGCCGACGGGGGTCTTCGACGTCGTGCTGCACACCCAGCCGCCGATCCGCGAGGTGGTCGAGATCCTCGCCGGCGAAACGACGACCGTGTCGCTGGGCGGCGCCGGGCAGGTCATTGCCTCGGGGTTGGACGTCGACGGGGCGCCCCTGGACGTGGACGTCGTGGCCTTTCCCGCGACGGGCGAGGGGTCACACGGCGGCGACGCCATCGCGGTCGCGGACACGGGCACGCCCTTGGAGCTGCCGGCGGGGGAGTACGACATCCGCATCGATACGACCCCGCCGGTATGGCATCTCGACGCCTCGTTGCGGTCGGGAACGCCGCTCGAGTACACGCTGCCGCAGACCGGCGGCATCGCCTTCGACTACCCGGAGGGCCAGGACTACTACACGTACTTCGTGTACCCACAGGACGGCTCCGACGACTTGCTCGGCACCGGCTACACGAACGAGATCCTCGGCATCGTGCAGCCGGGCACGTACCAGGTCTATGTCGACAGCAACCCCGACGAGATCTTCGAGGGTGTCGAGGTGGCGTCAGGCGCGGTGACCCGGCTGGCGCTCGCCGAGCGGGGTGGCATCCGCATCCATTGGAATGGTGCGCCGGCGCTGAGGGAACTGGTGATCTTGAGCCTCGCCTATGTGAGGTCGCCGGGCGAGGACGGCGGCATCGTGTCGTCCGTGCCGGTCGGCGAAGTCGCCGAATTGCCCTCCGGGACCTACGACGTCGACATGAACCTGTGGTTCGACTACGTGGTCGAGGGCGTCGTCGTCGACGCACCCGAAATCACCGAGCTCGAAGTCCCGCCGCTGGGCGGCGTCGACTTCAACTACGACCCCGACGTCGAGGCGCCGCTCTCCGTCTACACCTGCTTCTACGCCCCGGATGCGGAGGCCGCGATCTTCTGTGACTACGACGCCTACTTCGGCGTTCTGCTGCCGCCCGGCACGTATCGGATGACGATCGATCCCGGTGGCGACCCGCCGGAGACGGAAGACCGCATCACGATCCGCGAGGACGAAGTCACGGAGTTCGTCTACCGCGTGAAAGCCCCCTGATGCGCCGTCGTCGCAGACATGCGCGGGCGCCCGGCACGGCGCAACGGCTGGCCGTGTGGGGCGGCGCGCTCGGGCTGGTGCTGGCGTTCGCCGTCGTCGCCCTGGCACTGAGCGGCCGGATGACAACGGGGCCGGTCGCCGAGGCGGTCGCCGCGGTCGTCGCCATCCCGCCCTTCGCGCTCAAGCCGCTGCGTGGGTTGGCGACCGGCGGCGTGGTGCTGGTCACGCTGATCTGGTGGCCGGTCCTGGGCGCCATGCTGGGTGGACTGATCGGCATCGGCGTCGGTCGCGCGCGCTGGGGCTGGACCGCGGCGGCCTGCCTGGTCGCCGCCGCCGCGCTGGGCCACGTCGCGGCCTACGTCGCCGTGCAGCGGGACGTGGGCGCCGCCGCCGACGCCCTGGGCGCGGTTCTTAGAGCGGGATCGCATTAGGCGGAAGCGTAGCCGGCGTTTGCGAAGAAGGCGGCGCATTGGGTTGGCGGGAAGCGGTCGATGATGCGGGCTATGGCGGCGTGGAGCTCGTCGCTGGAGCGGGCCTG
>Ga0209678_1000028_pt1 | contig 72894 bp, 64 predicted proteins | sample WorMetilvaeELBA1_FD_187404 | JGI IMG/M metagenome (GOLD analysis project Ga0209678, IMG submission 187404) | Marine gutless worms symbiont microbial communities from Max Planck institute for Marine Microbiology, Germany - Olavius ilvae ELBA.1... ...
CGTGCTCGACAGCGAGATGGCGTATGTCGAGACCGGCAGCGGCGACACCACCGTCGTGTTCCTGCACGGCAATCCCACGTCGTCGTACCTGTGGCGCAACGTCATCCCGCATGTGGCATCACACGCGCGCTGCCTGGCGCCGGACCTGATCGGCATGGGGGACTCCGGCAAGGCGCCCGACGGCTCGTACCGCTTCGTCGACCATGTGCGCTATCTGGACGCCTGGTTCGACACGGTCGATACCGGCGACCGCATTGTCCTGGTGGTGCACGACTGGGGCTCGGCCCTGGGCTTCCACTGGGCGCGGCGGCACGCCGACCGCGTCGCCGGCCTCGCCTACATGGAGGCCATCGTGGCGCCGACGACATGAGCCGAGTTTCCGGAGCAGGCACGCGACATCTTCCAGGCGTTGCGGTCGCCGGCCGGCGAGGACCTGGTGCTGCAGCAGAACTTCTTCGTCGAGCGCATCCTGCCGGCCAGCATCATGCGCCCGCTCAGCGACGACGAGATGGCGGCCTACCGGGCGCCGTTCGCGGAGCCGGGCGAAGGGCGCCGGCCGACGCTGACCTGGCCGCGCGAGATCCCGATCGACGGCGAGCCGGCCGACGTGCACGACATCGTCGTTGCCAACGGCGACTGGCTGCGCACCAGCCCCGTGCCGAAGCTGTTCGTCAACGCCGAACCGGGGATCATCATCACCGAGGCGGGGCGCGAGATCTGCCGCAGCTTCCCCAACCAGCGGGAGATCACGGTCGCGGGCCTGCACTTCGTACAGGAGGACGCGCCCGACGAGATCGGCCGCGCCGTCGCCGAGCTGGTCGCGGAGTTGGGCTGAGCGCCGGCGGGCCCGCTGCGCTACGCTGGCCAGCAAATTGATGGGAGGACGCCATGCGGCTGGGACTGTTCATGATGCCGCTGCACAGCCTGGGCCGGGACTACGGCGAGATGTTCGCCGAGGACGCCGCCGCCGTGCTGCACGCCGACCGCGTCGGCTTCGACGAGGCCTTCGTCGGTGAGCACTACGCCGCCCAGGTCGAGCCGATCTCCAACCCGCTGCAGTTCATGTCGGCGCTGATCCCGCAGACCGAGCGGCTCACCTTCGGCACCGGTGTCCTGAACCTGCCGCACCACCACCCGGCGAAGGTGGCGGCCGACGTGGCGCTGTTCGACCACATGTCGGGCGGCCGCTTCGTCATGGGCATCGGCCCGGGCGGCCTGCCCTCGGACTTCGAGCTGTTCGGCACGCTGGAAGCGGACCGCACGGCGATGATGACCGAGTGCCTGGACATGGTGCACCGCATCTGGGCCAGCGACCCGCCTTACGACATCGAGGGCGAGCACTGGCACGTGCGCATCGTCGACACGGTGCAGCACGACCTGGGCATCGGCCCGATCCCGAAGCCGCTGCAGCGGCCCCACCCGCCGGTCGCGGTCTCGGCGATGAGCCCGTTCTCCGGCACCGCGCGCCTGGCCGGCAGCCGCGGCTGGCACCTGATCTCCGCGAACTTCAACCCGACGGTGCACACGGCGAGCCACTGGCAGGTCTATACCCAGGGCGCCGAGGAAGCCGGCCGCACGCCCGACCGTGCGACCTGGCGCGTCGCGCGCAGCGTGCTGGGAACCGAGACCGACGCCGAGGCCTACCTCGCCCGGCCCGGCAACAGCATCGCGGCGTACTTCAACTACCTGCTGGTCCAGTTCCGCCGCGCGGGCCTCAGCAAGATCATGATCGACGACCCGGCCATGGACGAGTCCGACCTGACGCTCGCCTACTGCCTCGACCGTATGGTGATCGCCGGCAGCCCCGCAACCGTGCGTGACCGGCTGATCGACCTGGTAGATCGCATCGGCCCGTTCGGCACGCTCCTGGCCGCGTTCCACGAGTGGGACGACGCACCCCTATGGCGCGACTCGATGGAACGCCTGGCGAGCAAGGTGATGCCGCAGGTCAGCCGTGCGATCGACGGGCAAAAAGCGGCCGAGTGACGCCCGTCACTTACTACCCGGCGAAGTTGAACTAGCGTGAGTGGAGCGATGATGTAGCGCAACAAGCAGATGCGCGGCGCTCGGACCGGGGAGGTCACGCTGGCTGACATCTGGATAGAACTCGCGAAGCAGGCGTCCACCCTGATGTGGGCAGCCCTGCTCGCGACGGCGCTGCTCGTCTTTCGCGGCACTGTCAGGACCGACCTGCTGCCGCGCCTCGGCAGCCTGAAGGCGCCCGGCGTCGAAATGAACTTCGTCGAGCGGGTGCTGGACAAGGCCTCCGATTCAGCAACCGAAAGCAACATCGTCGTCGACAAGACCGTGGAATCCACCGTCCGGATTTCCCGCGACGATCGTGACCGGGCGCTGGCGCGGGCGCGGCAAGCGGACGACGTCCTGCGCGAAAAACAAATCCTTTGGCTGGACGACAACGTCCAGAACAACCGGCTCGAACGACGAATGCTGGAGGCGTTCGGCCTCTATATCGAGCAGGTCCAGTCCAACGACTATGCACTGAAAGCACTGCAGAACCGCAGAGCGTACGACCTGGTGCTGTCCGATATCGGACGCGACCAGCCGAGCGAACCCGACGGCATCGCGTTCCTTGAGGACTACCGGTCGGCGGGGGGCTCGCTGCCCGTCGTCTTCTACGTCAGCAAGATGAACGCCGACCTGCCGATTCCCAATGGCGCATTCGGCCTGACCAACCGGCCGGACGTGCTGCTGCATCTGATCATCGACGCTCTACAAGTGAAGGGGTGAACGACATGCCTCCGCCAACCGGACTGATCGCAAAAGCCATCAAAAACGGCCAGGTCGTGTCCTTCCTCGGGGCCGGTGCCTCAGCCGTGTACCGGCCGGACGAGTGCGACTGGGATGTGCGGAGCGACTTCCTGCCGACCGGACCCGAACTCGCCAAGTGCCTCGCCAAGGACGCCTCTTTCCCTGAGCCCGCCCATGAGGAGGAACTGCCGCTCGTGGCCTCGTACGTGGAACATGTGCAAGGCGATCGCGAACTCCTGAACGGCACGCTGCAGCAGGCCTTCAGCGGCAACTTCACGATCGGATCGGTGCATCGGCTGCTGGCGAGCATTGAACCCCTTCTCATTGTCACGACGAACTACGACAACCTCATCGAGGACGCGTTCAAGGAAGCCGGCAAGAACTACCATCTGGTCGTTGATCGGGGCGACGATCATCACGTGTGGATCGCCACGAACCTGGCCAAAGGTTCACCCACGTTCAGCCCTTCGAAGATGAACAGCCTCAGCAAGGAGCTGCGCCCGAAGAACATCTCGACGATCTATAAGATGCACGGATCGATCGATCAGAAAAGAAACGAGCTGGATCACGTCGTCATTACCGAACAGGACTACGTGAACCTGTTGGGGCGGACCGGGACCTGCGTACCGCAGTACTTTGCCCTCAACCTGCAGAAGTCCAGGTTTCTCTTCCTCGGCTACAGTCTCATGGACTGGAACGTCCGGGTCATGCTGCAGAAGCTGCGCAGAATCGCCGGGACAAGCCGCGAATCCTGGCCGAAATCCTGGGCCATAAACCGCAATCCCGGCGTGGCTGAGTGCGAAATCTGGGACGCCCACAATGTCAGGATCTTCAACTACGACCTGCAGGCGTTTATCGACGACCTGGCAAGCGAAATGCACATCGAGATCGACAGATGATCACGAAAAATATCCGCTTGAGCGCTCGCTCGCACGACTTCTGCCCGTATGTCGGGTTGGCCCCCTTCGACGACCAGCACCGGGACTACTACTTCGGCCGGAAACTGGATGCCGAAGTCCTCGCCGACAACGTGCTGGTGGCGCCGACCACGGTTCTCTACGGCGCCAGCGGCACCGGCAAGACGTCGCTACTCAACGTCGGCCTGCCGCGTGAACTCGAGGCGGCGGCCCGTGACATGGAGGCCAATTCGGTCACGTTCAGCCCGGACAATCACCTGGTCGCCGCGGGCTTCAGCGATCGGACCGTCCAGGTCTGGAGCACCAAGACCGGCGAACTCGTGCAGTCGCTCCGTGGTCTGAGCGGCCGGGTCACATCCGTCTCCTTCTTCGGCAATGGCGCGCGGCTGGCCGGCGCCACGGGCGACGGCGTCGTGCATGTCTGGGACACCAAGAAATGGCAGCGGCAGCACGACCTGAAGGCTCACAAGGAGCGCATCAGGGCCATTGCCTTCAGCCCGAACGGCGGCACCCTCGCCACGGCATCGCGTGACCGCTGCGTGCGCCTCTGGCGGACCAACGGGTTCGGCCTGCACGGCAGCCTGGAGGGCCACGACGGAACCGTGCGCGACGTCGCTTTCAGTCCCTGCGGCGGACAGGTGGCCAGTGCTTCGTCGGACGGCACGGTGCGTCTCTGGAACCTGACGACATGCGCCGCACTGGCGACATTCGAGGTCGACGGCGCGCGGTCGTCGGCTGCCAAGGGCGACGAAGGCTCAGGGTCCGGCGGGCAGTCACAGGCGCTGGCCGCGACGGCGCTGGCCTTTGATCGGACGGGCGCAAGGCTCTATTGCGCGTACAGCGACGGCAGCCTGCGGGCATGGGATGTCGAGCGCGGCGAGCTCCTGCAGGAGGTGTCAGTACACACGCACTGGATCACCTCACTTGACCTGAGTGGCGACGGCCGCTTGATTGCCACCGGTTCCGGCGACGGCACGGCGCGGCTCTGGAATGCCGAAACGCTGGAGCCCGACGGCCCCGAACTGCAGCACCGGTCCTGGGTGCGCTGCGTCGCCTTCAACCGCGACGGTACCGGTCTGGCCACCGGCGCGGAAGACGACACGGTCCGCCTCTGGAACTTGGGCGCAAAGGCCGACGACGCGACACCTGTGCACTGCCTGAGGCCCAAGCGCGTGCACAGGATCGTCTTTCGACGGTGGCAGACGACGAACCGGCGCTGCGCGCTGGCCCGCGAAATACTCCAGGCCGGGGGCACGGCAACCGACGGTCTGCAAGCGGAGACGATCTCGCTGCGCGATGTCGCCCACGCCCTGCATGACGCGGCACGACGGCCGATCGTGATCGTGCTCGATCAGTTCGAGGAATACTTCAACTACGCCGGCAGCCGTCATGCCACGGATTTCGAGCGCGAACTCGACGAGCTGGCGAGTGACGAGACCCTCGACGGGCATCTCCTGTTTGCCATCCGCGACGACAAGTATCATCTGCTCGATCGGCTGGAACTCACGGCAACCGTCGTGCTCGACAACTCCATCGAGCTGGAACACCTTGACGATCAGGCCGTCGAGCAAGCGGTGCGCGAGCCGATCCGCGTCTACAACGAACAGCACAAGGCTGGCGGCAAGGCCTTCGAGGTCGGGGACTGCTTCGTCAACCTCCTGCTGAAACAGCTGAAAGACGTTGAGACGGGTCGCGGCCGGGGTACCTCGACCAGTTCCGGCGAAGAACGCGTCGAGCTGCCGTATCTCCAGCTGGCCCTGGAGAAGATCTGGGCGCTGCCAGCGGTTCAGGAGACGAACTGTCTGTCGGCCAGATTGCTGGAGAGCGGTGGCGTAAAGAAGATCGTCAGGGACCACCTCGACGAGACCCTGGGGGAACTGGGTCTGGAGGAGCAGCGGATCGCCGCGCAGCTGTTCGAGCGGCTGGTCACACCAAGCGGTGCGAAGATCGCCATGACGGCATTCGACCTGAACGAACTTGCGCAGCCAGCCGGCGGCGAGAAACGCGTCAAGAAAATCCTGGAGAAACTCAGCAAGAGCAAGGCGCGGATCGTCGCGCCAATCATCACACCGGACGACGGCCAAGCGTACGAGATCTTCCACGACATTCTCGGCGTGCCTATTCTGGCATGGACCCACCGCCAGATCGAGAAAGAGGACCTAAGAGAAAGCCTGAAAAAGAAATTCGAGCGTGACCGCCAAGCCAACGAACAGAGGCAATTTCGCTTGCGTGTGTTGACAACAGCGGGCGCCACAATCGCGGCGCTCTTGTTCCTTGCGGTCGGCTACGTCCTCTTTTACCAAAGCAAAGCGGTTGAGGCTCGGGAGGCGACGGCAAATGCCGAGCAGAGCCTGGCAGAAGCCCGCCTTTTCAAGATGGAGTATCTGGCCGCCAGGTCGCTCAACGAATCCAACAATTGGCGGTCGGTCCGCGCCGCCCTCCTGGCGCTCGAGGCGCTGCCACGGTATAACCGGGACAAAGAGCGACCCTACACGGCAAGCGCCGAAATGGCGCTCTGGCGGGCTTGGCAGACAAATCACGAAATCTGGAGCCGGAAGATGCTCGGCGGCAGTGCCGTCTCGGTGGCATTCAGCTCCGATATGAAACGCGTTGCGGCGTCGGGACGGAACGGCGACGTGCGTATCTGGCGCGTCTCGGGTTCCGAGGAGCCGATCGAAGAGCCCCTCGGCATCCCGGACCTTGCAACCACAGTCGCTTTCAGCCCGGACGGCCGATACCTCGACGTTGCCTCCAGTAATGAGACCGTGCACCGCATCGACTTGGAGACGGGTCAAGCGATAAATCTGTCCGACGCTGCTGTCCCCAGCCCTCGCCCGAAGGCACTCATTGCTTTGAGCCACAACGAACTTGGTCCAATTGCTGCTTTCTCAACCGGCGACGACGACGATGCGACGCGGAACCCAAACGTACGGGCGGTGTCGATCATGCACGGCAAAGTCGCCTCGAATGTTCCTGGCGAGAAAGACGTGACCAGCATCGCATTGAACTCGGCCGGGACCCTGCTGGCGATCGCCACGCAAGACGGACTGGTCCGGATCGAAAGCCTGCGCGGCGCCGACACTCAACGGATTGAACACGGGGCAAACCGTGCGGCCCGCGCCCTTGCCTTCGATCCTGGCGGCGTGCGCCTTGCCGTCTCCGTCAGCGGCGAGCGTGCGGTCCGCGTCTATCTCACGTCCGACGGGAGCCTGGAATACACTGTCGAGACGAACGGTAGCGTTGAACAGATTGCGTTCAGTGAAGACAACCGGACCATGGTCGTCGGCCTGGACGACGGCCGGATTCAGGTGTTGGACCTGGTGACTCGCGACCGCTTCGTCACCATCGGGAGTCATGACGGTTCCGTGCGGTCACTGACGGTCGCGGCCGACGGCATGCACTTCGGCAGCGCTTCGGCGGATGGCACGGTTCGGATCTGGTCGCGCAAATCGCCTTACACGTCGCTTGTCCTGGCGCCACAGGTCGTCCCGAAAGAAGGTGAAGCAAAAGAGGGCGAAGCGGCAGATGTCATGTGGTCGGCCGAGTACAGCCCGGACGGCCGCCGGATCGTTGGCGCCACTGCGGACAACCGCATTCGACTATGGGACGCGGAAACAGGCGACCAGTTGGCGGAATCGGACAAAACCGCAATGGAGCTGTACGCGGTTGCGTTCGCGCCAAGCGGTCAGATCGTGGTCAGCGGCACGGCAACCGGCGAAGTCGTGGTCTGGGACGCTGTGACCCTGGCGCGGATCACGACGCTGTCAGGTGGTGAAGGCGAGACCTGGGCCCTGTCGTTCAGCTCGGACGGGCGGTTCGCCTTCAGTTCCGAAGACGGCGTCGTCAGGATCTTCGACAGCGGGACGTTCGAGCCCCTCAATGAGATCGAGGCGCACGAAATCGCGGTGTGGGACGTGACCTTCAGCCCCGATGGCCAGTTTCTGGCCGCCGCGTCGGCGGACGACACGGTCTCGATCTGGGCCGTTCCGCCGGATCGGCCCCATCATTTCGTTGGAAGTCTCGATGGCCACGCGGCGGATGTCTGCTCGGTGGTCTTCAGCGCCAAGGGCGACAAGATCGCCACTGCGTCCGGCGACAGCATAATTCGGATTTGGGATGCCGGCAGCCTCGAACTGCGCCACACCCTGGAAGGCCACGACGGGACACCCTACCGTGCCGTGTTCAACCCTGACGGAAACCGCATTGCCAGCGCCTCAGATGACGCGACCGCGCGCGTCTGGGACGCGGGGACCGGTGCTGTCCTGGCCATCCTGCCCCAGCCCGACACCGCGGAATGGGTGGCATTCGCCCCTGACGGCCGCCACATCGCCGTGGCGGCGGACAACGGGCGGATCCTCGTGCAGCAGGTCTTTCGCGACTTGTATGGGCTGCGGGCCGTGGCCAAATCGAGCCTGACCCGCGACAATCTGACGAAAACCGAGCGCCAGGCCTACTTCCTCAATCTCGAGGTGGGCGCGAAATAGCGCAGGGTCCACAGAGTCAGGACGGACGACGCCGGCGGGATCGCCCCGTCCCCGCTACTCCGGTAGGGCGCTGACCAGATAGAGCGTGCGCAGCAGGTTGCTGGGCCGGGCGTTGGTACCGAAGGTCGCCTCGAACAGCTGCTGCATGCCGCCGGCGCGGTAGACCCGGCTCAGCGCGGCATCGACCAGGATGCGCATGTTGGTGTCGCCCAGCAGCAGCGCCAGGCCGTAGGGCTCGTAGGAGAAATATCGGTCGGACAGCACCAGTGCGCCTTGCACCGGCCGGCCCAGCATCAGCCCCTGCAGGATCGCGCGGTCGCCGAAATAGGCAGAGAGTTCGCCCTGCTCCAGCCGCTGGACGCCGTCGACGTGGCTGTCGACGGGCACCACTTCCGCGATAATGCCGCTGTTGGTCAGCGTGTTGCGCAGCGCCTGCTCCGTCGTCGTGGCGCCGCGCACGCCGATCTTGTGGCCGTTGAGCTGGTCGAACGATGCCGGGCCACCGGCGCGATAGATCACGCTGGCGCCGTCAATGAAGATCGGGATCGAGAAGTCGACTTTGGTGCGCCGCGGCAACGTGATCGTGGCGGCGCCGCACAACAGGTCGATGCGCCCGTCGACGATGGCGTCGAAGCGGTCCTGCGTCGACACCGGCACGTAGGTGACCCTCAGCTCCGCCAGGTCCAATGTCGCCTCCACCGTCGCGGCGACGACCTTGCACAGCTCGACCGAGAAGCCCGCCGCCTCGCCCACCGCGTTGCGGTAGGACATCGGCGAGGCGTCCTCGCGGAAGCCGATGCGCAGTTCGCCGCGCTCGGCGATGCGGTCGAGCGTCTGGGCCTGCGCGGCGGCACCCAGGGTCAACACGAGCGCGGCGGCGAAGAGGGTGACACGCATTATCGGGGAACTCCTTCGGCGGTGCGGTGGTGAGCGGCGGTGAGAGGTGGTCGGCGGCGGCGGCCCTAGGGCTTAAGGCCCTCAACCACGGAGCGCAAGGCCAACATGCCGGGATCGTCGAGACCGACGCTCTTGTCGCCGAACATGCGCGCCCGCCCCTGTTTGGCCGGCTGGTCGCGGAAGTCGTCGAGGGCAGCCGTGACGCCCGTGTCGACGGCGACCAGCAGCGCAGCCGGCTCGGCGACGCCGTCGGCGGCGGCGCGCGCCGCCTCCAGCGCGTCCAGTACGGTCTTTTCGCCCAGCTCCGCCTTGCCGCGCGCCTGCATGGCCTTGCGCGCGCCGCCGATCAGGCCCGCGACCTCCGCCCACGGCACCTGCTGGCGGCCCTTGCAGGCCTTGGCCGCGCTCATCAGGCCGGTGGCAAGCAGCGTGCCGTAGCTGGAACCCGACGTCTTGGTGAAGGCCTGGGCGCACTTCATCAGCGCCATGCCGACGTCGTCCGGCAGCGTGTCGAGTTCGTCGCGCACGGCGCGGGCGCCGCGCCGCATGGTGACGCCCAGATCGCCGTCGCCCAGCTTCGCGTCGGCGGCGTTCAGCATGTCGGCGTCGGCCTCCAGCCGATCGCAGATGCGCGCGAGGCCAGCCTTCAGCGCGGTTGCGTCGAGCCCGCTCATCACACGGTCCAGAAGGCGCAGTCCGCCGGCGCCTTGAGCAGCCCCGCGAGCTCGTCGTCGAGCTGGCAGAGCGTGATCGTCGCGCCCGTCATCTCCATCGAGGTGCCGTAGCGGCCGACCAGCGGCATGACGATCTCGACGCCCTTGGTGTCCAGCACCGCCTTGGCGTGGCGGTACATGATGTAGAGCTCCTCCGGCGGCGTCGCACCCAGGCTGTTGACCAGGATCGAGACTTTGTCGCCGGAACCCAGCGGCCGGTCGGCCAGCAGCCGGTCCATCATCTCGTCGGTGATGGCGTCGGCGGGCTTCAGCTTGTCGCGCCAGATGCCGGGCTCGCCGTGAATGCCCATGCCCATCTCCATCTCGTCCTCGGCGATCTGGAAGGTCGGGGTGCCGGCCTGGGGCACGGTGCACGGCGTCAGCGCCATGCCGATCGAGCGGCAGGCGTTGGCGGTCTTCTGGGCGACGCGGGTGACCTCGGCGAGGTCGGCCATCTGCTCCGCCTTGGCGCCGGCGCACTTGAAGGCGTAGACCATGCCGGCGACGCCGCGGCGCTTTTGATGCTCCTCCGGCGGCGCGCTGGCCACGTCGTCCGCCAGCAGCACCGTGGTTGAGGCGACGTCCTCCATCTCCAGCATCTCGCCGGCCATGTCGAAGTTCATGACGTCGCCGCCATAGTTGCCATAGAGGCGCACGACGCCGGCCCCGGCGTTGGCGGTGCGCATGGCCGCCGCCATCTGGTCGACCGAGGGCGAGGAAAACACCTCGCCGATGGCACAGGCGTCGAGAAAGCCCTTGCCGACATAGCCGGTGAAGATCGGCAGGTGGCCGGAGCCGCCGCCGGTGACGATGCCGACCTTGCCCGGCGTCGTGCCGCCAGCGCGGGCGATGACCCGGTCGGCGGCTTGCACGTAGTACTCCGGATGGGCCGCACACAGGCCCTCCAGCATCTCCGTCACGTAGTCGACCGGATCGTTGAGAATCTTCTTCATCGTGCTCGTCCCCGCTGTCGCCGCGCCATCAGGATAGCGCGCCCCCGGCGCGCCTCCGTGACCCGTGTCAAATCCTTCGGCGTTTCGCCTGCCGATACGCCGTTCCGCACAGCGAAACGGCGACGGGGAAGGGTCGCCCCTTCCCCGCCGGCCTTATCGTCGCGGTCCACTCAGATCTTGTAGCCGAGCGATCGGGCGCCATCGACGAAGTTCTTGTACTGGCGCTTCTGGCTGTCCAGCCCCAGCTTCTGGGCGATGCGCACCCACTCCTCGGCGGCCTCGTCGAGCGCCTGCTGCGAGGTCAGCTCGCCGGCGATCGCCTTGGAGATGTTGCGGCCGAGCGCGTCCGCGTACTCCGGCGCGCCCTCCCAGAAGAACTGTGGATAGCCGACCTCGACGTTGGCGAGACCCGCGTCGAGGTGGTTCTTCGCCGTGTCGAAGTTCTTGAAGATGCCGGCATTGGTCGACCACAGCTCGTTGTCGGTGCCGCGCTGCGGATTCGCCTTCAGGTACAGCTTCGCCGCTTCGTCGCCGTAGTGGCTCTTGCCGAACGGATCGCTGCCGCAATACTCGTCGGCGACCATCTCGTCCGAATAGTCCGGGTGCGACATCCTGTAGATGAAGTAGAACGCCGCCTGCTTGACGTCGTCCGGCAGGTTCTTCGGGATCGACGCCGTGCGGCACCACAGCGAGATCGCCCGATTGGTGACCGAGCCGTCGTCGTTCTGCCAGCCCGGCACGATGGCGCCGCGCTGGTCCTCGGCGAGGTCCAGACCCTGCTGCTGCACGGTGAACTCGGCAAGGTCGATCCACCACACGGACATCACGTCGGAGCCCGCGACCCAGCGCTGGATGCTGGTGCCCAGGTCCATCGCCTCGGCACCTGGCGGCCCGAACTTGACGATCTCGCGATAGATGTCCAGCGCCTCGGCCGCCTTGCCCTGGTTGATCACCGGGTTCATGTTTTCGTCGAAGTAGTTGACGCCGGCCGATGCGGCGATGTCCATCCAGAAGCCCCAGCCGAAGTTCGGCGGGTTGACGACCATCGACGTGCCGTAGACGCCCTGGCTGGACAGCTCCTCGGTCATGAACTGGGTGACCTCGAGGAAGTGGTTCCAGGTCTTCGGCACCTCGAGCTCGCGCTGGAAGCGGCTCGAGAACTTGCGCTGCAGGTCCGGGTTGTCGAAGTACTGCTTGCGGTAGTGCAGGATGTGGATGTCGCCGTCCAGCATGATGCCGTACGTCTTGCCGTCCCACTTCGTGTAGAACTCGCGGTAGGCCGGCATCACCCAGTCGAGATAGTCCTGCGTGCCCTCGTAGGCGGCGAGGTAGTCGTCGAGCGGCTCCAGCTGGCCGGTCTCGGCGAAGGCGCCGAAGAACAGACTGGGGTACTGCGCCCAGTCGAAGCGCGGCCGCCGCGACAACAGCTGCGGCAGGATCTTCGCCACCGCGTCGCCGCCGTCGTAGACCTCGCGGCTCTTGATGCCGACGCCGGCCTCTTTCATCAAGTGCGGCGACAGCCACAGCGGCGCGTGCAGCCAGTTCGAGTCCTGGAAGTAGGTCAGCTCGATGTCGTTGAACAGTTTCTTGCCCGGCGGCACGGCCTGCAGATGGCCGGCGGCGCTGCCCAGCCGCGGCAGTGCGCTGGTCGCGGCCGCCGCGCCGGCGGCCTTAGCCACGCCTGTCATGAACTTGCGGCGTGTGAACCCGTTGAAGATGGCCATGTCGCTCCTCCCTCCCTTGAGACTGGGTTGACGGTCGTATTGGACCCGCGGTGCCGGTCAGGCGATCAGCGCCTCCGTCTCCGCGTCGAACACCATGACGTCGTGCCGGGCGCAGCTGAGCGCCACCCGGTCGCCGCCGCGCGCCGTCGTGTCCGGCGGCGCCAGCGCGCGGAACTCCTGGCCGCCGTTGCGCAGCGTCAGGATCGCCTGCTCGCCGAGATACTCGTTGACCGCGACGTCGGCCTGGATAGCGAAGTCGTCCGCGACGCCGTCGCCCAGGCGGATGTTCTGCGGCCGCACGCCGACGGTTACCGCGCTCTGGCCCGCCGCGCGCACGCGGTCGCCACGGTCGGGCGCCAGCTCGAAGATCAGGTCGCTTTCCTCGGCGCGCAGCACCGTGCGGTTGTCGTCCGTCGCGACCTCGGCCGTGAAGAAGTTGGTCGGCGGCTCGCCGATGAAATCGGCGACGAAGACGTTGACCGGCCGGTGGTAGAGGTCGTTGCGCGTGCCGACCTGCTGCAGCACCGCGTTCGACATCACCGCGACGCGATCGGCGAGCGCCAGCGCCTCCATCTGGTCGTGGGTGACATAGACCATGGTGCGCCCCAGCTCCTGATGCAGGCGCCTCAGGTCGAACAGCATCTGGAACTTCAGGTGCGTGTCGATGTGGCTCATCACCTCGTCGAGGATGAACACCGCGGGGTCGCGGATCAACGCGCGGCCCAGGCTGACGCGCTGCTGCTGGCCGCCCGACAGCGCCCCCGGGCGCTGGTCGAGGATGTCGTCGATGCGCAGCACCTCCGCCATGCGGCGCACCATGGTCGCGCGCTCCGCCGCCGGCACGCCGCGCACCTCCAGCGGAAAGCCCAGGTTCTCGGCGATCGTGAAGTTGGGGTAGAGCGCATAGGTCTCGAACGCCATGGCGACGTTGCGGTCCTGCGGCTCCAGCTCGTTGACGCGGGTCTCGTCGTAGCGGATGTCGCCGGACGTCGCCTCCTCCAGGCCGACGATCATGCGCAACGTCGAGGTCTTGCCACAGCCGGACGGCCCCAGCAGCGCCATGAACTCGCCGTCGGCGATCTCGAGACTGAGGTCGCGCACGGCGTGGACCTCGTGCGACGAACCCGGCCCGTAGACCTTGTTGACGTCGGTGAGGGTGATCGCAGCCATGGGTCAGTCGAGCAGCAGGTTGGCGCCGGTCTCGGGCGAGAAGTAGTGCACGGCCGCCGTGTTGAGCGCCAGCCTGACCGGCTCGCCGTGGCCGTAGAGGTTCTCCGGCGGGGTCAATGCGGTGACCTCGGCGCCGCCGATGTCGGCGACCAGCACGCCCGACGCGCCCAGCGCCTCGTAGAGCTGCACGGTGCCGTCGACGATGTGCGTTCCGTTCGGGGTGGCGCCGTCGGCGATGCGCAAGTGCTGCGGCCGGATGCCCAGCGTGACCCTGCCGTCACCGCGCCGGGCCAGGGCCGCCGCATGACGCGGCGGCACGGGAAAGCGGAAGCTGCCGTTGGCGACGGCTTCGACGGCATCGCCGTCCCGCGCGAGATCGGCCGCGACGGCGTTGATCGACGGCTGCCCCAGATGCTGGGCGACGAACAGGTTGCTCGGCCGCTCGAACACTTCGTGCGCGCTGCCGACCTGCACGAGGCCGCCGCCCCCCATCACGCCGATGCGGTCGCCCAGCGACAGCGCCTCGGCGTAGTCGTGGGTGACGTAGAGCGTGGCCACGGCCCGCAGTTCCTCGAGATTGTGGAACTGGAGCCGCAGCTCGTGGCGGATCTTGGCGTCCAGGTGGCTGATCGGCTCGTCCAGCAGGAAGACGCGCGGCTCGGCGATCAGCGTGCGGCCCAGCGCCGTGCGCTGCTTCTGGCCGCCGGAGACCGCGCCCGGCTTGCGGTCCAGCAGCGGTTCGATCTGCAACAGGCGGGCGACGTCGCGCACGCGGCGGTCGATCGTCGCCGCGTCGACGCGCTGCGCCTTTAGCGGGCTGGCGATGTTCTCGAACACCGTCAGGTGCGGATAGAGCGCATAGCTCTCGAAGGTCATCGCCACGTTGCGGCGATAGGGCGGCAGGCGCGTGATGTCCTCGCCGCCGACCAGCACGCGCCCGGCGTCCGGACGCTCCAGGCCGGCGACGAGCCGCAAGAGCGTCGTCTTGCCGATGCCGCTGGGGCCGACGACGACGAAGAACTCGCCCTCCTCGACCGTCAGGCTCAGCCGGTCGAGGACCGGAAAGTCCCAGCCCTTGCACAGGCCGTCGATCTCGAGCCGGGCCATCCGCGCTACCCCTTGACCACGCCGAGCGACAGCCCGCGCACCATGTAGCGCCTGAGGATGATGAACAGGATCAGCGGCGGGAGCACGGCGATCAGGCTGAACGCCATCTGCAGGTTCCACAGGGTCTGGGAGCCGTGCGTGAAGGTCGGGATGACGATGGTGAAGGTCTTGACGTTCGAGCCGACGAACAGGTTGGCGAACAGGTATTCGTTCCAGGCGAAGATCCAGCACAGGATGCCGACGGAGATCATGCCCGGCAGCACCAGCGGCAGCGTCACCTTGAAGAACGCCCGCATCGGCGTGTAGCCGTCGAGATACGCCGCTTCTTCCAGCTCCCTCGGCGCGTCGCGGAAGAAGACCATCATCAGCCACGTCGCCAGCGGCATGTTGAAGACCAGGTAGAGGATGATCAGCGACAGGTGGCTGTCGGTGCCCCACGGCGTGGCGTCGAACAGGAAGAACATCGGCACCAGGACGGCGACCGGCGGGAACATGCGGTTGGAGAGGATCCAGAACGCCAGGTTCTCGCCGCCGGCCTGGCGCGGAAAGCGCGCGAAGGCATAGCCCGCGAGCGAGCCCAGCACGAGCGCCAGGAGCGTATTGCCGGTGGCGATGATGAAGCTGTCGACCAGCGCCTGGAAGTTCGAGGCCTCGGCGAACACCGCCGCGAAGTTCTCCGGATGCCACTCCTTGGGCCAGAACGTCGGTATCGTGAGGTTGGTCTCCGCCGCCGACTTGAAGGCGGTGATGAGCTGCCAGTACAGCGGGAACAGCGTCAGCAAGAGCCAGATGCCGAGGAAGACCAGCAGCAGGGTGCGCACCAGGCGCGCGTTCTGCGGGCTCATCGCGCGTTCACCGGGCGGCTCACGCGAAGCCCTGCGCCTTCAGCACCCGCTTGAGGTACTTCAGGAACAGGGTGATGAGGATCGCCGAGATCAGGAAGATGATGATGGCGTAGGCCGCCGCCTCGCCGATCTCGAACTCGCGGATGCCGCGCTGGAAGGCGATATAGGTCGGCAGCTCGGACGACTGTGCCGGGCCGCCGGAGGTCATGACGTAGACCAGGTCGACGAATTTGAAGGCGTCCATGAAGCGCACGATGAAGGCGATCGCGATGACCTCCTTCAACATCGGCAGGGTGATGCGTCGCAGCACCAGCCAGCGCCCCGCCCCGTCGACCCGCGCCGCCTCGTAGACCGCCGGCGGCAGCGCGACGCGCCCGGAGTAGACGATCAGCAGCGGCAGCGCGGTCCAGTTCCAGGTGTCGGCGATGATGATCGACCACAGCGAGACGCCGGCGTTGAACCACTCGATGTGGTGGTCGATCAGGCCCAGGTTGAGCAGCGCGTGATTGATCGCCCCGTTCGACGGAGTCAGCAGGAACTTCCAGATGACGCCGACGATCGACGGCGGCAGCATCATCGGCAGCACCATGGCGATGAGCAGCAATACGCGCAGCAACTCGTTGCGCACCAGTTCGTAGAGGATCAGCGCCAGGACGGTGCCCAGCACGACCTGCAGGCAGGCGCCGAAGGTCAGGTACTGCAGCATGTGCCCGACGCTGTCCTGGAAGCGGTCGCTGTTCACGACGGTGCCGAAGTTGGCCCAGCCGACGTAGCTCCAGTTCTCCTGGAACAGGCGCATCATGTTGGTGTCGTGGAACGCGTGGTAGAACATCCACACGGTCGGGTAGACGACGATCCCGAACAGCACCAGAACCGGCAGGCCGACGAGCGCGATCGGCACCCAGCGTGCCACAACCAGGTGCGCGCGGCGCTTCTTCGTGTTGAACCAGTCGGGATAGGCGGCGTCCGCCGTAGGGCTCACGGCGGCAGCCTGCGGGCCGCTGTCTGACAGCTCGGTGGTGGCCATCCGCTCCCGGCGCGACGGGGCCGCGCGTGCGGCGCCGGCGCTGTTCCTCCCCTCACCGGCCCGGCGGCGTCCGGGCTCTTCTGGCATTAAGTTATACGATTGACTTGCGCGGGGGCAACGACGCGCGCCGGGATGTCGCGGGCGGTTGCGGGGGCGCGCGCCTTCAAGCAGGCTTGGCGCAATCAGAAGAGACCATGGGGAGGTTGGGACCGTGCCGCTGGACACGCCCCCGGGCTACGAGGCCCATTCGAACGAGACGCTGGCCGGTTATCTGGCCGAAGTGCCGGCCGTCGCCGCGCGGCTGGGCGGCGGCGCGCAGGACTGGCGCGTCGAGGAGGTCGGCGACGGCAACCTGAACCTGGTCTTCAAGGCGCACGGCCCCGACGCCGGCGTCGCCGTCAAACAGGCCCTGCCCTACGTGCGCCTGGTCGGCGAGAGCTGGCCGCTGCCGCTCAACCGCACCTCGTTCGAGCACGCGGCGCTGGTCGAGGAGGCGCGCCATGCGCCTGACCTGGTGCCGGAGGTGCTGCACTTCGACGACACGCTGGCGCTGGTCGTCATGGAGCTGTTGGAGCCGCACATCATCATGCGCCAGGGCATGATTAAGGCGGTGCGCTACCCGCGCTTCGTCGACGACATCACGACGTTCATGGCGCGCACGCTGTTCTTCACCTCGGACCTGGCGCTGACGGCGGCGGAGAAGAAGGAGAAGGTCGCCCGGTTCTGCGGCAACCACGCGCTGTGCAAGATCACCGAGGACCTGATCTTCACCGAGCCCTACATGATCGCCGAGCGCAACCGCTGGACGGCGCCGCAGCTGGACGCCATCGCCGCCGAGTTCCGAGCCGACGGCGACCTCAAGGTCGCAATCTCGCGTCTCAAACTCAAGTTCATGGCGCACATGGAGGCGATGATCCACGGCGACCTGCACACCGGTTCGGTGATGGTGACCCAGGACGAGACCAAGGTCATCGACCCGGAGTTCGCGTTCTACGGCCCCATGGGCTTCGACGTGGGCGCGGTGATCGCAAATCTGCTGATCGCCTACTTCAGCCAGGATGGTCACGCGACGGCCGACGACCCGCGCGACGACTACCAGGACTGGGTGTTGGAGGTGGTCGAGGGCACCTGGACCGACTTCCGCGCTAAGTTCCTTGCCTTGTGGCAAGCGCACGGCGCCGGCGACGCCTACCCGGCACCGCTGTTCGAGGCCGACGCGGCGCGCCTTGCCGCCGAGCGCGAGGCCTACATGGACCGGCTGTTCGCCGACACCCTGGGCTTCGCCGCGGCCAAGATGATCCGGCGCATCCTGGGCCTGGCCCACAACATCGACCTGGAATTGATCGAGGACCCGGACGTCCGCGCCGCCTGCGAGACCCGCTGCCTGCGGCTTGCGCGCGACATGATGGTCAACACCAGTTCCTATGCGACGATCGGCGACGTCACCGCCGCGGCGCGGGAGCGGCGCCATGACTGAGCCGCTGTTCGCCCCCGGCCGCAAGACGGTCGTCGGCATGGCGCACCTGCCGCCGCTGCCAGGGGCGCCCGGCTACGACGCCGACGGCGCTGTCGAGGCCCTGATCGACTGGGCCCGCGCCGACGTCGCGGCGCTGCAGTCGGGCGGCATAGACGCGATCATGTTCGGCAACGAGGCCGACCGGCCCTACGAACTCGCTGCCCCGCCCGAGGGGCTCGCGGCGTTCGCCGCCGTGATCGCCGCGGTGAAGCCGGACCTCACCGTGCCGTTCGGCGTCAACTACCTGTGGGACCCGGTGGCCAGCGTCTCCCTCACGGTGGCGACGGGCGCCCGTTTCGTGCGCGAGATCATGACCGGGGTCTACGCCGCCGACATGGGTCTGTGGGAACCGGCCGGGGCCGCGGCGGTGCGCCTGCGCGACCGCTGCGGCCGCGCGGATCTGAAGCTGCTGTTCAACATCAACGCCGAGTTCGCGACGTCGCTGGACACGCGGCCGACGCCGGTTCGTGCCGCCTCCGCGGTGTTCTCCTCGCTCGCCGACGTGGTCTGCGTCTCCGGTCCGATGACCGGCCAGGGCGTCGACATGACGGAGCTGGCGGCGGTCAAGCAGGCGGTCGGCGACGTGCCGGTGCTGGCCAACACCGGGGTGACGACTGAGACGGTGCCGGAGATCCTGCGCCACGCCGACGGCTGCGTCGTCGGCACGCACCTCAAGCGTGACGGCGTGACCTGGAATCCGGTCGACCGCGACCGCGTCGCGCGCTTCATGGCGGCGGTCGACGGCGCGCGCTGAGCGGCGGCGCGGTTCGCTCCCGCTTGATTTGCTGGGAACGCAATCATACGGTGATTTCATAGGGCGCCGAAGGTAGACGCGTCCGTTCAAGGAAGGCCGGCGCGGCCCGCCATGCGAGGCACGCGACGCGGCACATGGGAGGGCACGACAAGCCGCACGGCCGCGGGGCCGACGGCGCACCTTCCATGCTGCATGCCGGACCGGCCTTCGCCATGTGGGAGGACAACTATGGCCCGACTTGCAAGCACGCTTCTGGCGGCTGCCGCGGCCGTCACTCTGGCGGCTGCGCCAGTGGCGGCGGGGGAGTTCGTCGACTGGAACGCGGACGGCTCCGTCGACCTGAAAATGGAAGACGGCACCGTTCTGACGACATCGAGCGAACAACTCGGTTCGCTCTTCGGCCCCGACGAGCAGCCCTTCGCCGGCTCGGAGATCACCGTTCTGGTGCTCGATTCCGGTCCGCGCGGCGGCATTTCCGGTCCGGTTCACAGCCTGCGGCCGATCTGGGAGGAGCTGACGGGCGCCAAGCTGAACATCGCGCTGGTGCCGATCACCGACCTCTACGCCAAGATGATGCTGGACCTGCGCCAGGGCACCGGCATCTACGACACCATCATCGTCGGCGCGTTCTTCTACGGCGACCTCATCGCCGGCGACTACATCGTGCCGATCGACGACTACATGGCGTCGGACGAGTACCCGCAGTGGTCCTACGACGTCATGCCGGCGTCGCTGAAGGCGCTGCACACCTGGAATGGTGTCGGCTACGGCGTGCTGAACGACGCCGACGGTCAGGTCCTGTACTACCGCAAGGACGCCTTGACCGATCCGGCGCACCAGGCCGCGTTCAAGGCGGAAAAGGGCTACGACATGCCCGTGCCGCCGAAGACCTGGCAGCAGCTGCTGGACATCTCGCAGTACTTCTCGGGCAAGAACTGGGACGCCAACGATCCCGATCCCGACAGCGGCACCGTCCTGCACCTGAAGGTCGGCGAGCAGGGCCACTATCACTTCCAGTCGCTCTCCGCGCCGTTCGCGATCACGCCGGGCGACAAGGTCGACCAGTACCACAACGTCTATTGGTTCGACCCGACCGACATGACCCCGATGATCAACAGCCCCGGCCACGTCGCGGCGCTGGAGTTCCTGCAGGAACTGCACAAGACCGGGCCGTCCGCCCAGGTCGGCTGGTCGCTGGGCGAGGCGTGGGACTACTTCCTGCGCGGCAAGTCGGTGTTCGTGTTCAGCTGGGGCGACGTCGGCTCGCTGTGCCAGGATGAGTCGCGCTCGAAGATCAAGGGCGTGTGCGCCTCCGCAGTGCTGCCGAGCTCAGACAAGTTCTGGGACCACGAGAACAAGACGTGGATCGAGACCGACAGCCCGCAGCTGGTCGGCAACACCACCGGCGGTTCGTGGCACGGCGTGATCTCGGCGTTCGCCTCCGAGCCGGATGCGGCCTACTCGTTCCTCGCCCTGATGGCGATCGAGCCGGTGTCGATCTGGGGAGCGAACAACGGCTGGACCGGCGTCGATCCGGGCTACTCGTACCACTTCCTGCCGCCCAACGGCGACGCCAGCCTGGACGAGTACGTCAAGGCCGGCTGGAACGCGGACGACGTGCAGTCCTACGTCGAGGCGTACTACGACAACTTCAATGCGCCGACCATGCTGACCTATCTCAGGATCTCGGGCTCGCCCGAATACTGGGACATCATGGACAAGAACCTCTCCGCCGCGATGGCCGGTGCCAAATCGGCCCAGGAGGCGCTCGACGACACCGCCGCCACCTGGGAGGAGATCACCGACCGGATGGGCCGCGACAAGCAGCTCAAGGCCTATCAGGAAGCGATCGGCTACGGCGGCTGAGCCCGCATAAGTCGTAATCTGGGCAGGGGCCGGTCCCGCATCGCGCGGCGCCGGCCCCATCCCTGAGAGCCCGCGCACATGATCCGCTGGACCAGCCGCGTCAAGTTTCTGTTCCTGATGCCCGCGGTGCTGTGGGTGCTGGCCTTCACGGTGTTCCCGCTCGGCTATTCGCTCTACCTCAGCTTCCACCACGTCGAGCGCAAGGTCATCGTCACGGGCCGCGAAAAGGTCCCCGTGCTGGACGCGCAGGGCAACCAGATCGTCAGCAAGAGCGGCAAGCCGCGCACCAAGACCAAGATCAATCGCGAGCTGCAGACGACATTCACGTGGAACAGTTTCGCCAATTACGGCCGCGCGTTCCGCGACGAGGAGGTCTCCACCGCCGTCCGCGTCACGTTCATCTTCGTGGTCTTCGGCGTCGGCACCGAAATGGTGCTGGGATTCCTATTAGCCTATTTGTTCAACCGGAGAATTGTCGCGAGGCCGGTGCTTAGATCGGTGATGATCTTACCTATTTTCGCCACCCCCATCGCGGTGGGGTACCTGTTCTTCACGATCTTCTACGAAATCGGTGGGCCGCTCGAGTTCCTGGGCGTGCCTTGGCTGTCGAACCCGGACTGGGCGCTGGTCTCGGTCATCCTGGTCGACATCTGGCAGTGGACGCCGTTCTGCTTCCTGGTGTTCCTCGCCGCCCTGCAGGGCATCCCGGACGAACTCGTCGAGGCGGCGCGGCTCGACACCAGTTCCGAGTGGGACCTGTGGCGCACCGTGCTGCTGCCCATGCTGCAGCCGGTGATCATCATCATCCTGCTGCTCAGGCTCGCCGAAGCGGTCAAGCTGTTCGACATCATCGCGACGCTGACCAAGGGCGGACCCGGCATCGCGACGCAGTCCTACACGTATCTCGCGTTCACGCGCGGCTTCAAGCTCAACGACTTCGGCTACGCCTCGGCCATGGCCTATCTGCTGCTGATCATCGTGATGATCATCGTCACGCTGTTCTTCGGCCGCCTGCGGAAGACCTATGAAGCTGAGTGAGCCTGAGCCAGGCCAACGCCGCGACCTGCGCGACGGCATCTACTCCGTCGTCGCGGTCTTCGTGACGCTGATCTTCTTCTTCCCGATCTACTGGGCGGTCTCGAACAGCCTGCGCAAGCCGGCCGAGACCTTTACCGTCGCCGGCCTGGGCATCCCCTTCATCGACTTCACGCCGACGCTGGAGAACTGGATCGCCCAGGCCCAGGTGCCGGAGGCGTACGAGGCGTTCTCGAACAGCCTGGTGATCGCGCTCAGCGCCGTTGCCATTGCGCTGGCACTGGGGCTGCCGGCGGCCTACGCCCTCGCCCGCTTCCGCTTCTTCACCATTCCCAACAAGGACCTGACGATCTGGTTCCTGTCCCAGCGCGTCTTGCCGCCGGTCGCCACGGCCGTGCCGTTCTTCATCGTCATGTCGCAGCTCAACCTGCTCGACACTCGCATCGCGCTGATCCTGGTCAACGCGACCTTCATCCTGCCGTTCGTCGTGGTGATCGTGCGCCAGACGTTCCAGGACCTGCCGGTCGAGCTCGAGGAGGCGGCGCTGGTCGACGGCGCCTCGCACCTGACGGCGTTCACGCTGGTCGCGATCCCGCTGGCGGTGCCGGCGATCGCGGCCGCGGGCCTGATCATGTTCGCCTTTGCCTGGAACGAGTACCTGTTCGCGGTGATCCTGACCATCAAGGACGCCGCGACCATGCCGGTGCACATCGCCGGCGGCGTCGACACCCGCGGCGTGCAGTTCTGGTTCGTCGCGGTGCGGGCGCTGATCGCCATGATCCCGCCGGTGATGCTGGCGCTGCTGGCGCAGCGCTACATCGTGCGCGGCCTGACGCTGGGGGCGGTAAAAGGTTAGGCCGCCCGGCGCAAGGGGGAGTCCATGCGGATCGACGAGCCCGAGGTCGGCCACCACTCGCCGGTGCGCGACGCGGCCTATTCGGTGCTCGCCATCGCCGTCGTCCTGCTGTTCTTCTTCCCGATCTACTGGGCGGTGTCGAACAGCCTGCGCAAGCCGGCCGAGACCTTTACCGTCGCCGGCCTGGGCATCCCCTTCGTCGACTTCCAGCCGACGTTGGAGAACTGGATCTCGCAGCTGCAGGTGCCGGAGGCCTACCAGGCGTTCTCGAACAGCCTGATCATCTCGCTCAGCGCGGTCGCCATTGCGCTGGCGCTGGGTCTGCCTGCCGCCTACGCCCTGGCCCGCTTCCGCTTCTTCCGCGTGCCCAACAAGGACCTGACGATCTGGTTCCTATCCCAGCGCGTGCTGCCGCCCGTCGCCACGGCCGTGCCGTTCTTCATCGTCATGTCGCAGCTCAACCTGCTCGACACCCGCCTCGCGCTGATCCTGGTCAACGCGACCTTCATCCTGCCGTTCGTCGTCGTCATCGTGCGCCAGACCTTCCAGGACCTGCCGATCGAGCTCGAGGAGGCGGCGCTGGTCGACGGCGCCTCGCATTTCACCGCTTTCGCCTTTATCGCCGTGCCACTCGCCGTCCCGGCGATCGCGGCGGCGGGCCTAATCATGTTCGCGTTTGCCTGGAACGAGTACCTGTTCGCCGTCATCCTCTCGATTCAGGATGCGGCGACCATGCCGGTGCACATCGCCGGCGGCGTCGACTCCCGGGGCGTGCAGTTCTGGTTTGTCGGCGTGCGCTCGCTGATCGCCATGATCCCGCCGGTGATCCTGGCGGTGCTGGCCCAGCGCAACATCGTGCGTGGTCTGACGCTCGGCGCGGTCAAGGGCTAGGCGTAGAGGTCCTTCACCGCCGGGTAGAGCCGGCGCCATTTCTCCAGCCGCGGTGCCATCGCCTCCGCCAGCGCCGGGTTGGGCGCGATCTCGCGGTCGATCGGCGGCAGGGTGCAGACCGCGGCCGGGTCCTCTCCGGTCGCGGCGATGCGGCCCAGCCGCGCGGCGCCGAACGCGGCGCCGCGCTCGCCATGGCGGAAGGTGACGAGCGGCCGGCCGAGCACGGCGGCGAGGATGTCGGCCCACAGTTCACTGCGCGCGCCACCGCCGACCAGCGCCACCTGGTCGATCTCCGCGTGCGCGTCGGCGATCACCGCCTCGCAGTCGGCGAAGGCGAAGGCGACGCCCTCAAGGACCGCGCGGCCCAAGGCCCCGCGCCCGGTCTCCGGCGTCAGGCCGAAGAACGCGCCGCGCGCGTGCGGGTCGTTGTGCGGCGTGCGCTCGCCGCCGAGATAGGGGAGGAAGAGCGGGACGGCGGCATCGTCGGCGGCGACCGCGGCCGCTTCTTGCGTCAGCGCCGCCTCGCTCGCGGCCCCCGTGGCCGCGGTGGCCCAGCCGAAACAGCTCGCCGCGTTGAGCATCACGGCCATCTGGTGCCACAGCCCCGGCAGGCAGTGGCAGAAGGCGTGCAGGCCTCGGTCCGGCATCGGCGAGAACGCCTCGTTGGCGACGAAATACACCCCCGAGGTGCCGAGCGACAGGAAGGCCCGGCCCGGCACCACGGTGCCGATGCCGGCGGCGCTGGCGGCGTTGTCCCCCGCCCCGCCGGCGACCACGACGTTGTCGGCGAGACCCCAGACACTGGCCAGTTCGGCCCGAACCGTGCCGGTCGGGTCGGTGCCTTCGACGGCGCGGGGCATGTGACTGCGGTCCAGCTCGCAGGCCGCCAGCATGGCGTCGGACCAGTCGCGCGCGGCGACGTCGAGCCACAGCGTGCCCGCCGCGTCCGACATGTCTGAAGCGTATTCGCCGGTCAGCCGCAGGCGCAGATAGTCCTTCGGCAACAGGACTTTGGCGACCTGTCTGAAGATCTCGGGTTCGTGTTGCGCGACCCACACCAGCTTCGGCGCGGTGAAGCCAGGCATCGCCATGTTGCCGGTGATCGCGCGGCTCTTCGGCTCGCGTTCCTCCAACACCGCGCACTCGGCGGCGCAGCGGCCGTCGTTCCACAGGATCGCCGGGCGCAGGACGTTGTCGCCGGCGTCGAGCAGCGTCGCGCCGTGCATCTGGCCCGAGAGGCCGATGCCCGTCACCCGCGCCATGACGTCGCCGTGATCGGCGGCGAGCCGGCGCATGGCCGCGTCGGTAGCGGTCCACCAGCTCTCCGGGTCCTGCTCCGACCAGGTCGGCTGCGGCCGCGAGACCTCGAGCGTCTCCTCCGCCTCGGCCAGCAACTGCTCGTTGGCGTCGATCACCAGCGCCTTGACGCTCGACGTGCCGAGGTCGATGCCCAAAAACGCGTCCATGCCCCCCTCCCGATTTTGTGCCTATGGTAGCGCCCGCCGCCGCCGGTATCATCGCCCGATGTTGCGGATTGCCGTCCCTCTCCTCCTGCTTGCCCTGCCCGCCGCCGCCCAGGACCTGAGCGGCGCGCCGACCGTGATGACCGGCGACACGATCGAGATCGCCGGCACCCGCGTGCGGCTCTACGGCATCGACGCCCCGGAGGAGGGCCAGAGCTGCAGCCTCAATGACAAGACCTACGACTGCGGCCTGGTCGCGGCCTCGGGCCTCAAGGACCTGACGGCGGGGGCGCGGCTGACCTGCGTCGCGGAGGGCACGGCGTCCGACGGCATGCCGCTGGTGACCTGCCGCGACCAGGACGGCTTCGACGTCAACCGCAACATGGTCTACACCGGCTGGGCGCTGGCCGACCCACACGTGCCGCGCTACGCCGCGATCGAGGCCAACGCCCGCACCAAGCGCCGCGGCCTGTGGCGCGGTCGTGTCGTGCCGCCCTGGGAATGGCGCGCCGGCAGCCGAACCGAAATCGGCCCGGACGACAGTCAGTAGACCGCGGGCACGATGTGCTTGAAGCCCGGCGTCTCTGGCACGCCCGGTCGACGTTTTTGGCGCTTCGGCAGTTTCGGTGAGTCGAACGGTACCGGCTCGTAGGGAAAGCGGCTCAACAGATGGGAGATGCAGTTGAGTCGTGCCCGGCGCTTGTCGTCGGACGGCACGCAGTACCAGGGCGCATGAGCCGTATCCGTGGCTTCCAGCATGCGCTGGGCGGCGGCGGTGTAGTCCCACCAGCGGCTCAGCGAGGCGACGTCCATCGGGCTCAGCTTCCATTGCCGCATCGGATCGGTCAGGCGCGCCTCGAAGCGCCGCCGCTGCTCGCCGGGGCTGACCTGCAACCAGTACTTGATGAGGCGGATGCCGTCGTGGACGATCTCGGCCTCGTAGCTGCCGCAGATCCCCAGGAAGCGCTCGTACTCGGCCTGGGTGCAAAACCCCATGACGTGCTCGACGCCGGCGCGGTTGTACCAGCTGCGGTCGAAGATCACGACCTCGCCGGCCGCCGGGAAGTGGCGCATGTAGCGCTGGATGTACAGCTGCGTCTTCTCGCGCTCGGTCGGCGCCGGCAGGGCGACGACGCGGAAGACACGCGGGCTGACCCGCTCGGTGATGCGCTTGATCACGCCACCCTTGCCGGCGGCGTCACGTCCCTCGAAGACCACGATCGCGCGTTCGCCGGTCGCCTTGACCCAGGCCTGCAGACTGCACAGTTCGACCTGCAGTTTGCGCAGCTCGCGGTCGAACTCCTTGCGCGGCATCTTGTCCGGCGTCTGGCCGGCCGGTTTGCGGTTACTGCTCTTGGCGGACACTCCACCCCTCCCATCGAACGCGGCGCCTCGGACGGGCCATAGTCCGCCGGCCCGGCCGACATGTCTATCGCCGCGGATGCGTCCGCATGATCGCCGATCGCTAGCGCTGCGGCGGCGGAACCGGTGATATTATTGCGTGACAGCGCGATGACGGGAGGGGGTCTGTGTCCGGTGACGCTGCCGGGGTGTCGGGGCGTACGTTGGTGCGCCGAGTGGCGCCCGGCCTTTCGACCCTCATGGACTACCAGCGCGGTTGGCTGCGCTACGACGTCGCCGCCGGGCTGTCGGTCGCGGCGATCGCGCTGCCGGTTGGCATCGCGTACTCGGACCTGGCCGGCGTGCCCGCGGTCTACGGCATCTATGCGGCAATCTTCCCGCTGATCGCCTACGCTATCTTCGGCTCCTCGCGCCAGCTCATGGTCGGGCCCGACGCCGCGACCTGCTTCATCGTGGCGGCCAGTCTGGGTCCGCTCGCCGGCGGCGACCCTGAGCGCTATCTGGGCCTGATGTTCGTGCTGACGCTGGCCGTCGGCGTGTTCTACATCGCCGGCGGCATCCTGCGCCTGGGCTTCATCGCCAACTTCCTGTCGCTGCCGATCCTGGCCGGATTCCTGAACGGCATCGCGCTGCTGATCGTCGCCGGGCAGGTGTCGAAACTGCTGGGTTACGAGAGCACGGCCGGCGACTTCGTTCCGAAACTCATCGAGTTCGTCGAGGCGGTCGGCGACAGCCATGGCCCGACGGCGATCCTGGGGCTCGCCCTCCTGGCCGCCCTGGTCGTCCTGCGCCGCGTCCTGCCGCGGTTGCCGAACCCGCTGATCGTCGTCGCCCTCGGCGTCGTCGCCGTGGTCGCGCTCGACCTCGACGCCCAGGGCGTCGCCGTGATCGGCACCGTGCCTGCCGGCATCCCCGACCTGCCGTTCGTGGACTTCGACTTCGCGACGATCGAGCACACGCTGCGCGACGCGGCGGGCATCATGCTGGTCAGCTTCACCAGCGGCGTGCTGACGGCCAAGAGCTTCGCGCGGCGCAACCGCTACGAGATCGACGCGAACCAGGAGATGATCGGCTTCGGCGCGGCCAACATCGCCTCCGGCCTGGCCGGCAGCTTCGCCGTCACCGGCGCGGACTCCCGCACGGCCGTCAACAACTCCATGAACGGCAAGAGCCAGCTGGTCGGCATCATCGCCGCCGTGACGATGCTGGCGATCCTGTTCGTCCTAACCGCGCCGCTCGCTTACGTGCCGACCGCGGCGCTGGCCGCCGTGATCATCGTCGCCGCGGTCGGGCTGTTCGACCTGCCGGCGCTGAAGGAATGGTACGCCGTCAGCTACCGCGAGTTCGCGTTGTCCGTGGGCACGACCTTGGGCGTCCTGGTGTTCGGCGTGCTGCCCGGCGTGCTGATCGCCGTCGCGCTGAGCCTGCTGTGGCTGCTGTCGATCGAGTCCCGGCCGCAAGGCGGCGTCATCGGCAAGGTCAAGGGCCTCAAGGGCTTTCACGACCTGGCCGAGCACCTGGGACGTCAAGACGGCGCCGGGCCTGGTCCTGTTCCGCTACAACGCCAACCTCGTGTTCTTCAACGTCGACAACTTCCGCGACCGCATCCTGCAGACGATCGCCGCCGCCGAGACGCCGGTGGAGTGGTTCGTGGTCGACGCCAGCCCGGTCAATATCGTCGACGGCACGGCGCTGACGAAGATCCGCGAGTTGCGCCAGGACCTGGCCCTGCGCGGCACCAAGCTGGCCTTCGCCGGCGTCAAGCCGTACCTCAACCGGTATTTCAACCCGGCCTGGGTGGAGACGCTCCGGTCCGAAGACGAGCGCTACGACTTCCCGACGCTGAAGGCCGCGGTGCGCGCGTTCGAGAATCGCAAGGCCGCGCCGAGCGCGTCCGAGTCGCCTGGCGCCTAACCCGCCCCGCCGACGCCCTCCTCGATCATCTTGATGTAGCCGGGCGGGCACTCGGCGGCGCACAGGCCGCAGCCCTTGCAGTACTCGTAGTCGAAGACGTAGTGCGAGCCGTCGCTGGCCAGTTCGCGGGTCTTCAGGACCGCGGAGTCCGGGCACAGCGTCCAGCAGTTGTCGCAGGCCAGGCAGTTGCCGCAGGAGAAGCAGCGCAGCACTTCGGCCTTGATCTGGCCGGTGTCGAGGCCGGCCTCGATCTCGTCCTCGCCGGTGCGCGCCTCGACCGGCAACACCGACGGTTCCTGCCGCTTCGCCAGGTCGAAGTAACGCAGCGTCAGCGCGTCGAGGTCGATCGGCGTGATTTCGGGCGCCGCCGGCTGCTTCTCGCCGCGTACGTAGCGTGCGATGGCCTCGGCGGCGCGGCGGCCGTCGCCGACCGCGGCGGTCACCGTGCCCTCGTTGGCGGTGGCGTCGCCACCTACGAACACCCCGTCGCTGCCGTCGACCAGGCCCCAGCGGTCGGCCTGGAAGAAGTTGCCGCGGCCCAGCACGCTCTCGACACCCTCGGGGTCGACGATCTCGCCGATCGCCGGCACCACGTCGTCGACTTCGATGATCTGCTCGGTGCCCTCGAACGTCACCCGGCGGCTGCGCCCGCCGTCGCCCGGCAGCTTGCGCACGGTGGCGACCTCGACGGCGGTCAGCTTGCCCTCGCGCAGCACCAGACGGTTCAGCGTCTTGTAGGGGTGGAAGACGACGCCCTCCTCCTGGGCCTGGGCGACCTCGCGCGGCAGCGCCGCCATCTTGTCGTTGGGCGCGGCCTCGGGGTCGTCGGGCAGGGCCGAGGCGGAGACGACGTGCACCTCAGTGGCGCCGGCGCGGCGCAGCATGCGGGCGACGTCGACGGCGGTGTTGCCGCCGCCCTGGACCAGCACGCGGCGCGTGTCGGCCGGGGCGGCGCCGAGGCTGATCCACTCCTTCAGGAGGTCGAGGCCCTCGTGCAGGCCGCTCGGCACCGCGCCGTCGACCGACCAGTCGCGGTGGCGGTTGCAGCCGACGCCCAGGAACACGGCGGCGTACTCCTGCTGCAAGTCCTCCAGGCGCATGTCGCGGCCCAGGCGCTGGTGCGGCCGGAACTCGATGCCGAGGTCGAGGATGCGGCCAATCTCCGCGTCCAGCGTATCGCGCGGCAGGCGGTAGATCGGGATCGCCGTGCGGCACAGGCCGCCGGCGGCGACGTCCTGATCGAACACCGTGACCTTGTGGCCCAGCCGGCGCAGGTGATAGGCGGCGGCGAGGCCCGCCGGGCCGGCGCCGACGACGGCGATCTCGGGCGCCTCGGCGGGCAGTTCGCCGACCGGAAACGCCCAGCCCTCGGCGATCGCCCGGTCGCCCAGATAGCGCTCGATCGAGTGGATGGCGATGGCCTCGTCGAACTTGCCGCGGTTGCAGGCGCTCTCGCACGGGTGGTCGCAGACCCGGCCCGTCACGGCGGGCAGCGGGTTGGCCATGACCAGCGTGCGCCAGGCGCCTTCGGCGTCGCCCTCCTGCAGCTTGGCGATGTAGGCCTGGGCGTCCTCGCCGGCCGGGCAGGCGCCGTGGCAGGGCGCCGCCGTGTGCACGTGGATGGGCCGCTCCTCGCGCCAGGTGCCGGTGTGGAAGTCCAGCGAGCTGCCGGGATAGGCGACCGCGCCGCGTGTCAGGACCGTCATTTGCCGTCGTCTCCCTAGATGCGGCCGCCGCGGCGCACCGACGTGGCGCCGTGGCTGTCCTCGCTGCCGGGCACCGTCGCCAGCAGGCCGTAGGTCTGGATGTTGTGGTCGGCCAGCGCCTGCAAATGCGTGCGCTCCTCGACCGCGTGCGGGTCGTCGCTCAACAGGTGGCGAAAGCGGTTCTGCGCCTCCAGGTACTCGATCACCGGGCGCTTCTCGCGGATCGGCAGCACCGAAGTAACGTGACCGCGCTCGATCTCGATGATCGGCACCAGCCCCGTGTCGACCGCCAGGCGCGCGACACGGATCGTCTCCTCGCCGTGATGGCCCCAGCCGAGCGGACAGGGCGAGTGGATCTGCAGGAACGTCGCGCCCTCGGTCTCCAGCGCGTGGCGCACCTTGTGGCGCACGTCGCGCGGGAAGGCGACCGAGGCGGTCGCCGCGTAGGGCAGATGGTGCGCCGCGACGATCGAGATCAGGTCCTTCTTCATGTGCCGCTTGCCCATGCGCTTGGCGCCGGCGGGCGACGTCGTCGTCACGGCGGCATGAGGCGTCGAGCCCGAGCGCTGCACGCCGGTGTTCATGTAGGCCTCGTTGTCGTAGCAGACGTAGAGCACGTTGTGATTGCGCTCCAGCATGCCCGACAGGGCCTGGAAGCCGATGTCGAAGGTGCCGCCGTCGCCGGCGAAGGCCAGCACCTTGGTCGGCCGGCCTTGCGCCTTCAGCGCCGCCTCCATACCGCTCGCCACGGCCGCGGCGTTCTCGAACAGCGAATGCAGCCACGGCACGCGCCAGGCGGTCTGCGGGTAGGCGGTGGTGAACACCTCCAGGCAGCCCGTCGCGTTGGCCAGCATGACGTCGGGGCCCGCGGCCTCCAGCACCATGCGCGCGGCCAGCGCCTCGCCGCAGCCCTGGCACGCCCGGTGCCCGGCCTCGAGCCCGACGAAGCGCGGCTGCTTGCGGCGCAAGGCGACGGGATCGTGCTCTTCGCTGACGGTCGTCTCGCTCATTTCAATCTATCCCCTCGCCTCAGCGGTCCGCCGCGGCCCGCAGTTCCATGTCGGCGTCGATGATGGCAAAGCGTATCGGCTCGGCGTCGCGCGTCGCCTCGATCAGCCGCTGGGCCAGCGCCAGCGGGACGTCGCGGCCGCCCAGGCCGGCGGCGAAGGCGTGCACGCGCGGCGCCTCGCTCAGCCCCAACAGCGCCGCGCGCACCTCCGTCGCAACGATGGCGCCGGCGCCCGGCGACAGCGCGCGCTCGACCACGACCAGGTCGTCGAGGCCGGCGCAGGCCTGGCGGATCGCCTCGACCGGGAACGGCCGGAAGGCGCGCAAGCGGATCAGGCGCACCGGGTCGGTCTCGCCGTCCTCCAAGGCCTCGCCGAGCGTGCCGTGCACGGAGCCGATGGTCATGACGCCGATGCGCGCGTCGTCCGGCCCCTCGACCGCGACGAGGCCGCCCGTGTCACGCCCGACCAGCGCCGCCCAGTCGGCCGCCGCGGCTTCGATCTCGTCCGTCGCGCGCTCCAAAGCGGCGTGCAACGAATGCCGCGTCTCGGTGAACGCCTCCGGACCGACCAGCGTGCCCATGCTGAGCGGTGCGGTGGAATCGAGCGCGCGCCCAAAGGCATAGGGCGGCAGGAAGCTGTCGACCTCGGCCTGGCTCGGCAGGTCGATGGGCTCGAACAGGTGCGTCAGGATGAAGCCGTCGACGCAGACCATGACCGGCAACTCGGTGCGCTCGGCGATGCGGAAGGCCTGGATCGTCGTGTCCACGGCCTCCTGATTGTCGGCGCAGTAGAGCTGGATCCAGCCGCTGTCGCGCACCGCCATGGAGTCCTGGTGGTCGTTCCAGATGTTGATCGGCGCGCCGACCGCGCGGTTGGCGCAGGTCAGCACCAGCGGAATGCGCAGGCCGGCGATGTTGTAGAGCACCTCCGACATCAACAGGATGCCCTGCGAGGCCGACGCGGTGTAGGCGCGCGCGCCCGCCGCGGCGGCGCCGAGCACGACGGAGGCGGCGGAGAACTCGCTCTCGACGCTGACCAGTTCGCAGTCCAGCACGCCGTCGGCGACCAGCTTGGAGATGTTCTCGACGATGTGGGTCTGCGGCGTGATCGGGTAGGCCGCAACGACCCCGGGCTTGCAGAGCGCGACCGCGCGGGCGATCGCCTGGCTGCCTTCAAGCGCTGAGCGCATAGCTCTCCTCCCGCCAGGCGTCGGCCTCGACGCACTCGGCCGCGGCGTCGATGACGCGTCGGTTCTTCTCGGCCACCGGGCCCTTGAAGCGCGCGTCGACGGCGTGGCGCAGGCCGTCCAGCGGCGCGATGCCGGTCAGCGTCAGGAACGCCGCCAAGAGCGCCACGTTCGGCACCGGCCGGCCGAGGATCTCCTCGGCGATGCGCGTCGCCGGCAGGCTTGCCGCCTTGCCGCCATCGTCGATGTCGATGTCCAGGTGGTCGGCCTGACCGGCGTTCAGCAGCACGCCGCCGCCTTCCTTCAGGCCGGCCAGCGTGCCGGGCGTGTTGAGCAGCGTCGGGTCCTGCACGATCAGGAAGTCCGGGTGTGCCACCTGACAGCGCTGGCGGATCGGCCGCCGCGCCAAACGCACGAAAGCGGTCACCGGCGCGCCGCGCCGCTCGGCGCCGAACACCGGGAACGCCTGGGCCTCGAGGCCGGCATCGAAGCCGGCGGCCGCCAGGAGATACGCCGCGGCCACGTTGCCCTGGCCGCCGCGTCCGTGAATGCGGATCTCGATCACGCCGCGCCTCGTTGTCGCTGTTCCCCGTCGTCACGACATTCGACGGCGCGAGGCCTCGAGACGCTTTGATATCGCTCAACTAGCGGTGAAAAACGACGCCGAGCGGTGTCTACCGAACGACACCGCCCGCAGCATGAAACCCACCGCCCCAAGACAACGCCGACATCGACATGACCGCCTCGTAGACCGGCGTCGCGACCTCCGCCGGCGCCACCGCGTTTGCGCGGATTCCGTCGCCGGCCAACGCGAGTCCCGAGTCACGCCTCCGCGCGTGCACGCCGGGCGTCCGCCGAGCCTGCGCAATGGCGCGCGCGTACAACCAAATGCTAGGTTGACAGTCGCCAACCGAAGAATCGAACCGCGACCATGTCCAGGCCCCCCGACACCAAGGACCGCATCCTCACGCTGGCGCAGGAGATGATCCAGCGCGACGGCTACAACGGCTTCAGCTTCCGCGACATCGCCGAGCACATCGGCATCAAGAGCGCCAGCATCCACTATCACTTCCCGAACAAGGCCGACCTGGCCGCGGCGGTCGCCCGGCGCTACACCGACAGCTTCGTCGGCGCGCTGGAGGAAGGCGGCGCGCCGCCCAGGGCGATCCGGCGCTACGCCGACAGCTTCCGCACCTCGCTGGTGGACCAGAACCGCATGTGCCTGTGCGGCATGCTGGGCGCCGAGGTCGGCACGCTGCCGCCGATCGTGCGCCACGAGACGCGGCGCTTCTTCGACCGCAACGTGGACTGGCTGGAGCACACGCTCCTGGAGGGCCAGCGCAGCGGCACGCTGGTCTTCGAAGACCGGCCGCGCACCGAGGCGACGCAGCTGCTGGCGATGCTCGAAGGGGCGATGATCGTCGCCCGCTCGTCGGAAGACTTCTCGCTGTTCGACCGCATCACGCGCTCGGCGCTGGGCAAGCTGGGCGTGCGCTGGACGCCGGCCCGTCCCCGCAAGGTCGCATAGGGGTCGCTCCGCGGACCCTACTCCGCCGCCGTCTGCTCGTTCGGCGCCTCGACGATGGGGTTGGCCGCCTGCGGGCTCAGGTCCTCGCCTGGCGGCTCGGGCACGTGCACCCAGCACCCGGTCCTGTCCTCGCCGCGGCAGAGGATTGCCTTGTCGGCGTAGCTCGCGTCCAGCGGCACGACGGCCGCCGGGTCGCAGTAGCGGATGGTCAGGCCGCAGCGCCGCCGCCCGGACGCGTTGGGTCTCGAGCCGTGCGCCAGCATGTCGGCGTGCAGCGACATCTGGCCGGCCTTGAGCGTGTTGACGACCGGCGTGCCGAAGCGCGCCGCGTCGACCAGTTCCTGCTGCAGCACCGCGTCGCGCGCGGTGCGCCGCCACGGCAGCGGCCCGGCGCGGTGCGAGCCCGCGAGGAAGGCCATCGCCGCGTTGTCCGCGTCGGCGTCGTCGATCGCCAGCCAGACGCTGACCGTGCGCGCCGGCGTGAGGTACCAGTACGAGGCGTCCTGGTGCCACGGCACGGCCTTGGGGTCGTGCGGCAGCTTGCAGAAGTAGTGCGTTGCCCAGGCGACGATGTTCGGCCCGACGATGTCCTCGACGAAGTCCAGGATTTGCGGCGACCGGCACAGGTGCCAGAGGCCCCGCAGCTTGTGCTGGTAGCAGTTGATCGCGTAGCTGTCGCGGCCGTCGTCGTACGCCGCGAGGTCCGCCAACAGGCCGTCGAGATAACGCCGGTTGGCGGCGACCTCGTCCGCGCGGAAGACGTCGAGCGGCGTGATGAAGCCGGCCGCGTTGTAGTGCGCGATCTGTGCCGGCGTCAGCGTCCGCGGCGCCGGATTGTCGACCGGCCGGAAGGACAGGTCGCGGTCCATGGCTCCGTCACTCCCCGTTGCTCGTCTCAGTATAGCCGCGTCGTCAGGTTTCGCGCCGACGCCGGCACGTCGGCGGTGTAGGGTGCGCCGCCATGCGCGCCCTGGTTTTGCTCCTTGCGTTGCTCGTCAGCACGTCCGCCGCCGCCGACTATGTCGGCAGCGAGGTCTGCGCCGCCTGCCATGCCGCCGAGGCCGACGCGTGGCGCGGCTCGCACCACGACCTGGCGATGCAGCCGGCGACACCGGACACGGTCCTTGGCAGTTTCGCTGAGCAGGAATTCAGCCAGAACGGTCGCACGACGCGATTCCTCACCCGCGACGGCCGCTTCTTCGTCGAGACGGACGGGCCGGACGGGGTGCCCGGCACGTTCGAGGTCGCCTACACCTTCGGCGTCGAACCGTTGCAGCAGTACCTCGTGGCCCTGCCCGGCGGCCGCTATCAGGTGTTGCCGGCGTTCTGGGACACGCGGCCGGAACCGCAAGCCGGCCAGCGCTGGGCCGACATCCACGGATTCGACGTGGCGCACGACGACCCGCTGCACTGGACGGGGCCGCAGCAGAACTGGAACCACATGTGCGCGTCGTGTCATTCGACCAAGCTGGTCAAGGGCTACGACGCCACGAGCGACAGCTTCGCGACACGCTGGGCCGAGATCGACGTCGCCTGCGAGGCCTGCCACGGCCCCGGCGCGGCCCACGTGGCCTGGGCCGAGGACGGTAGCGGTGAGGCGATGGGCCTCGCCAACCCCCTCGACAAGCCCGGCACCTGGGTGTTCGACGACGGCCAGGCGAACGCCCGCCGCAGCGTGCCGCGCGAGAGCCAGCGCGAGTTCGAGACCTGCGCCGCCTGCCATTCCCGGCGCAATTCCTTGACCGACGGCCACGACGCCGGCGCGCCGTTCCACGACGACTTTCGCCTCGCGCTGCTCGAGGAATCGCTCTACGACGCCGACGGCCAGATCGACGCGGAGGTCTTCGTCGCCGGCTCGTTCCTGCAGAGCCGCATGTACGCCGCGGGCGTGACCTGCGGCGACTGCCACGAGCCCCACAGCCTGACCCTGCGCGCCGAGGGCAACGCGCTGTGCGGCCAGTGCCACCGCGCCGAGCGCTACGATCGCACGAGCCATCACCGGCACGAGGGCGGCGCCGGCACGCAATGCGTCGACTGCCACATGCCGGCCAAGACCTACATGACGATCGACCCGCGGCGCGATCACAGCTTCCGCGTACCGCGGCCGGACCTCAGCGTGCGCCTGGGCACGCGCAACGCTTGCACCGGCTGTCATACGGAAAAGACCGACGACTGGGCGGCGATCGCCGTCGCCGGTTGGCGCGGGCCCGACAACCCGCCCGGGCCGCACTACGCGGAGGCGCTGCACGCCGGGCGCAGCGGCGGCCCGCGCGCCGAGCAGCAGCTGGCGGAGCTGGCCGACGACGCCACGGCGCCGGGCATCGCCCGCGCCACCGCGCTGGCGCTGCTCGCTGGCTACGTCAGCCGCGCCTCGGCGCCGGCGGTGACCCGCGGCCTGGCCTCGACCGATCCGCTGGTCCGCCGCGCCGCGCTGCAGGCACTGACCCCCGCGCCCATCGAGGCCCGCACCGAACTGGCGGCGCCGCTGCTCGACGACCCGGCGCGGTCGGTGCGCAGCGAGGCGGCGCGCATTCTCGCCCACACGTCCAACCACCGGCTGCCACCGTTCCTGCGCAGCAAGCTGCAAAGACGCATCGCCGAGTACCAGGCAGTACAGGCGATCGACGCCGACCGCGCCCGGGCGTGGCTCAACCTCGGCAACCTGGCCGACCAGCGTGCCGACATGCTGGGCGCCAAGCGGGCCTACGAAGGCGCCATCGCGCGCGATCCGCAGTTCACGCCGGCCTACGTCAACCTGGCCGAATTCCTGCGCCGCATGACCTTCGAGGACAAGGCCGAAGCGACGCTGCGCCGCGGCCTCGCGGCCCAGCCCGACGACCCGCACCTGGCCTTCGCCCTCGCCCTCAGCCTGATCCGGCAGCAGCGGCCGGCCGAGGCGCTGCCGCTGTTCGAGGCGGCGGCCCAAGGCAGCCCGGACACGGCGCGCTACGCCTATGCCTACGCCGTGGCGCTGCACGGCAAGGGCGAGACCGACGCCGCCATCGCCGTGATGCAGCCGGCGCTCGAGGCGCGCCCCTACGACCGCGACCTGCTGTATGCCCTGGCGCGTATGAGTGCCATCGTCGGCGCCCGTAGCCAGTCGTTGCGCTACGCCGAGCGGCTGGTGAAGCGCTACCCCCGCGACCAGGAGGCGCGCGCACTGCTCGAGCAACTGCGCCGCGGCGGCTGACACTGCGCCAATCTGCCGGCTTGCCTTGCCGGCAAATCGCGACACAATCCCGAGCCATGCGGACGAGCCTGACCGTCTTCGCCCTGGTCGTGGCGCTGCCGGCCGTGGCGGCCGAGCTGCCGGCGCCTCTCACCGACGCGGATTTCCGCGCCGCGCCGGCGGAGGTCGTTGCGCTGGGCCAACTGCTGTTCTACGACCCGGTCCTGAGCGGCAACCGCAACATCTCCTGCGCTACCTGCCACCACCCGAAATTCGCCACGTCCGACGGCGTGTCGCTGTCGCTCGGCGAGGGCGGCGCGGGGCTGGGGCCGGCGCGGCGGCCCGTCGCCGGCGACAACCGGCCGGAGCAGCGCATCCCGCGCAACTCCCAGGCCCTGTTCAACCTGGGCGCCCGCGAGTTCGTCGCGATGTTCCACGACGGGCGCGTCGAGCGCGACCCGGCGCGGCCCGGCGGCTGGCGCACGCCGCTGGCGGACGGCACGGTCTCGGGCGTCGACTCTCCGCTGGCCGTACAGGCGCTGTTCCCGCTGATCTCGGCCGACGAGATGAGCGGCCACTACGGCGAGAACGACGTCTCGGCCGCGGTGCGCCAGGGGAAAGTGACTGAGGCCTGGGACCTCCTCGTTAGCCGTGTGCGCGCGCTGCCCGGCTATGCCGAGCGCTTCGTCGCCGCCTATCCGGATATCGCCAGCGTCGACGACATCGCGATCGGCCACATCGCCGACGCCATCGCTGGCTTCGTCGCGGTCGAATGGCGCGCCGACGACAGCCCGTTCGACCGTCACCTGCGCGGTGACAAGGGCTTGCTCGACGCAGCCGCCACGCGCGGCCTGGCGCTGTTCTACGGTCCGGCCGGCTGTGCCGGATGCCACAGCGGCGCGCTGCAGACCGACCACCGCTTTCACGCCATCGCCATGCCGCAGCTGGGGCCCGGCAAGGCGGCGCGCTTCGAGAGCCACAGCCGCGATGTCGGGCGCATGCGCGTCACCGGCCGGGCCGAGGACGCCTACCGCTTCCGCACGCCGTCCCTGCGCAACGTCGCGGTGACGCCGCCGTACGGCCATGCCGGTGCCTACCAGACGCTGGAGGCCGTGGTGCGCCACCACTTGGACCCGCCCGCGGCGCTGGCGGCCTACGACGGCCATGTCATTCTCGCCGACTTCCCGGAGCAGGCGGAACGGGACTGGGCGGTAGCGCGCGACGCCGACGAGATGTCGCGGATCGCCAGCGCCAATGAGCTGGCACCGGTCGGATTGAGCGCCGCCGAAGTCGCCGACCTGTTGGCGTTCCTCGCGGCCCTCACCGACGAGGCCAGCTTGCGCGGCCGCCTCGGCGTGCCGCCGTCCGTGCCGAGCGGCCTACCGGTCGACTAGGCCCGCCGCCCGGTCGATCAGGACCGCGCGGTTGAGCTTCGTCTCGAACGGTCCGGTGGCGGTGCCGTCGGGCCAGACGACGCGGACGGTGACGGCCCGCGCCGCGCCCAGGCCGAAATGCGCCGGCACGGCGGCACCGCCGGCGTGGCCACCGCCGACAGTGACTTCGCGGTGCCAGGTGCGGGTGCCGTCGGCGACTTCGATCCAGGCGCCCACGGCGCGCCGGTTGGCGCCCGCCTGGGCCAGGCCGACCGCGAGCCAGGCGCCGGTCCCGGGCGTTGCGTTCTCGTAGAGCTCCAGCGGCGCGCCGCGGTTGACCACGACGATGTCGAGCCGGCCGTCGCGGTTGAGGTCCACCAGCGCCGCGCCGCGACCGCGCGCAACACTCGCCAGGCCAGCCTCGCCGCCGCGCTCGACGAAGCGGCCATCCGGCTGCTGCATCAGCAGGTTGTTGGGGTCGGCGATGGCAGCGTCGGGCATCTGCTCGACGTTGCCCTTGGCGATGAACAGGTCGTCCAGGCCGTCATTGTCGACGTCGCCGAACGCGGCGTGCCAGCCCGACGACGGCCGGCCGTCGCCGCCGGTGTAGGGCACCGTCGCGGTGACGCCGCGCGCGTAGGCGGTGTCGCGATAGGTCGGCCCGGCCGCGTCGTCGGCCAACTGGCGCAGCTTCTGGTCGCCCATGCTGGTGAGGAAGACCTCCGGCAGGCCGTCGCCGGTGAGATCCCGGCTGGCGATGCCCATGCCCCAGATGCCGAGGGTCTGCCAGCCGTCCTCGGCGCGATACGGGCGCGCGGTGCCGTCGATGCGCCAGAGCTGCTCGGCGCCGCCGTGCACGTAGTAGTGACGGTCGTTGGTGATGCGCAGGTCGCGCGCGCCGGCGCGGCGCCAGTCGCTGAACAGCATGGAGAGCGCGCAGTAGCCGGGGACCAGCGCCGTCGGCGGCCCGTAACCCTGGCCCACCGGCCGGTAGAGCCGGTTGGCGTCGCAGGCCTCGAACGGGCCGTCCTCGCGGGCACGGTCGACATAGTTGCCGAAGGCCAGCGTCGGCCAGGTTTCCGCCTCCCAGGTGGCGCTGAACGCGGTCGTCCAGGCGCCGCCGCCGTCGAACGACCAGGCCCCGTTGGCCCGCGTGAAGCGGCAGGCGCCGTGGCCCTTCAGCAGCACGTTCTCGCCGACGCGCAGCACCGCGAGATCGAGGACGCCGTCGCCGTCGATATCCAGCGGATAGGCGCCGATCGTGCCGGTCAGCGCCGGGCCGGTCCGTTCGTCGAACGCCAGGGCGGCGCCGGGGCCGCCGGTGCGGTTGACCAACAGGCGCGCACGGTTCTCACCTCCAGCGACAAGAAAGTCCGGTAACCTGTCGTCATTACAGTCGAAAACCGCGACACCGCCGCCGACAAAATGCTCCCAGCCGCCGCCGTAAACATGGGCGAAAGGCTGCGCCGCGGTGTGATCGACGAAGCGCGGCGGGGTCTCGGCCTGCGCGGCTGACGCAAAGACCAGCAGGCCGGCGGCCGCCAAGCCGCGCCGGAGGGTCCGCCCGCAAACGATGGCTCTTCGCGCCGATTTCGGCCGGGAACTTCCCAGGAAGTTGCCATTGGGCCGCCCGCGGCTAAACCGCAGGCACGGGAAACGCTGGTTTCTTGTTGGCACTCTCTACAAACTCAGCTTCAAATCTGTGGCGACATGTCTAAGATTGCCCGCGAGCGAACCTCATCCGTGACGTTTTGGCGCACGGATAACAAGACATCCTAATCAGGGAAGGTGAGGAGACAAACATGAAGGTTCTGAATGGGCTGGTCCTCGGGGCCAGCGTCCTGGCCCTTGGCCTCGCGGCGAACACCGCGCTGGCCGCCGGCAAGACCATCGGCGTGAGCTGGTCGAACTTCCAGGAAGAGCGCTGGAAGACCGACGAGGCCGCGATGAAGGCGGCGATCGAGGCGGACGGCAACACCTACATCAGCGCCGACGCTCAGAGCTCGAGCGAGAAGCAGCTGGCCGATATCGAGAGCCTGATCACCCGCGGCGCCGACGCGCTGATCCTGCTGTCGCAGGATTCTGCGGCGATTGTGCCGGGCGTCGAGCGCGCCAAGGCCGAGGGCATTCCCGTACTCGGTTACGACCGGCTGATCGAGATCTCGGGCGTGTTCTACCTGACCTTCGACAACAAGGAGGTCGGTCGCATCCAGGCGCGTGAGGTCTACAAGGTTCAGCCCAAGGGCAACTACGTCTTCATCAAGGGCTCGTCCGCCGACCCCAACGCCGACTTCCTGCACAGCGGCCAGCTGGAGGTGCTGGGCGACGCGATCAAGAGCGGCGACATCAAGATCGTCGGCGAGCAGTACACCGACGGCTGGCTGCCCGAGAACGCGCAGAAGAACATGGAGCAGATCCTCACCGCCAATAACAACAACGTCGACGCGGTGGTGGCCTCCAACGACGGCACGGCCGGCGGCGTCGTCGCGGCGCTGACCGCCCAGGGCATGGAAGGCCTGCCCGTCAGCGGTCAGGACGGCGACCATGCGGCGCTGAACCGCGTCGCGCTGGGCACCCAGACCGTCAGCGTCTGGAAGGACGCGCGCGAGCTGGGCAAGGCGGCCGGCGAGATCGCCGGGCAGCTCGCCGAAGGGACGATGCTCGACAAGGTCCGGGGCGCGACCAAGTTCTCCGACGGCCCGAAGGGCGTGACGATGGACGCGATCCTGTTGAAGCCGATCCCGATCAGGCAGGACAACCTGAACATCGTCATCGACGCCGGCTGGATCTCCAAGCAGCGCGCCTGTCAGGGCGTTAGCGCTGGCGGACCGGCCGCCTGCATGTAACTCTGTACCGCTGAAGCCCGCGCCGGCCGTAACGGTCGGCGCGGGACTTCGGCAAAACGTCGCCGCGGCCGCCCCGCGCCCGGCGATCTCGCAACGGCGCCGCGCCGGGGAGAGCGCCCACAGCCATGACTACGTCCGACGTTGCCGCGACAAGCGGCGAAAGCCAGGTTGGCCGCCTTGTGCGCGCCTCCGAGGTCAATACGCGCATGCTGGCGATGGTCGGCGCGTTGATCTTAATCTGGGTGATCTTCGACCTGCTGACGCAGGGCACGTTCCTGACCGCCCGAAACCTGTTCAATCTTTCGGTCCAATCCAGCGTCGTCGGCATCATGGCGACGGGCATGGTGCTGGTCATCGTCGCCCGCCACATCGACCTCTCGGTTGGCTCCGTGCTGGGCTTCACCGGCATGGTGATGGCCTACTTGCACGTCGAGGTGTTCCCCCTCGGCAGCGACTGGGGCTGGCCGCTGGCGATCATCCTGGGCCTGACCCTCGGCGCCCTCGTCGGCCTGTGGCAGGGCGCCTGGATCGCCTATGGCGGCGTGCCCGCCTTCGTCGTCACGCTGGGCGGCCTGTTGATCTTCCGCGGCGCCACCTGGCTGGTCACCACCGGCCGCACCGTGGCGCCGCTCGACCCCAACTACCAGCTCCTGGGCGGCGGCATCGACGGCTCGATCGGCGCCTTCTGGAGCTGGGTGCTGGGCGCCCTCGCCATCGCCGCCGTGGTCTGGCTGGCCGTCAATGCGCGCCGCAAGCGCGCGCGCTTCGGCTTCCCGCTGAAGCCCATGTGGGCGGAGGTCGCCACCGTCGTCGTCGCCGCCCTGGTCATCGTCGGCTTCGTCGCAGTGATGAACGCCTACACCAAGCCCCGCACCGACATCCCGCGCGGTATCGCGGTGCCGGTGCTGATCCTGATCCTGGTCGTCGTGGTCATGGCGTTCGTCGCCAAGATGACCAAGTTCGGCCGCTACGTCTTCGCCATGGGCGGCAACCCGGAGGCGGCGCAGCTCTCCGGCATCCACGTCCGGCGCACGACGACGATGATCTTCGTCATCATGGGGGTGCTGTGCGCCATCGCCGGCGTCGTCCAGTCGGCCCGGCTCAATGCCGGCACCAATTCCATGGGCACGCTGTCGGAACTGAGCGTCATCGCCGCCGCCGTGATCGGCGGCACCTCGCTGGCCGGCGGCGTCGGTACCATCACCGGCGCCATCCTGGGCGCCGTCATCATGCAGAGCCTGGAGAACGGCATGGTGCTGTTGAGCGTCTCCAGCGCCATGCGGATGATCATCATCGGCCTGGTGCTGGTCACCGCCGTGTTCCTCGACGTCCTCTACAACCGCAACCGCCGCTAGGAGCGTTCCATGTCCGACGTCCCTCTCGTTGAGATGCGTCACATCTACAAGCGCTTCGGCGGCGTGCACGCGGTCGAGGACTGTACGATCGACCTGATGCCGGGCGAGGTCGTCGGCCTCGTCGGCCATAACGGCGCCGGCAAGACGACGCTGATGAAGATGCTGTCGGGCGCCTACCCCGCCGACTCCGGCGAGATCCTAATCAACGGCGGCGCGGTCGAGATCAACAACCCGCGCGACGCCCAGGCGCAGGGGATCGAGACGATCTACCAGACGCTCGCGCTGGCCGACAATCTCGACGCCCCGGCCAACATGTTCCTCGGGCGCGAAATCATGACGCCGTACCGCACGCTGGACGACGACGCCATGGAGGCCGAGGCGCGCCAGGTCATCTATCGCCTGAACCCAAACTTCACCAACATCAAGGATGCGGTGCGCACCATGTCGGGCGGGCAGCGCCAGTCGGTCGCCATCGCCCGCGCGATCCAGTTCAACGCCCGCATCCTGATCATGGACGAGCCGACGGCGGCGCTGGGGCCGCAGGAGACGGCGATGGTCGCGGAGCTGATCAAGCAGCTCAAGGCCGAGGGCATCGGCATCTTCCTGATCAGCCACGACTTGCACGACGTCTTCGATCTCAGCGATCGGGTCACCGTGATGAAGAACGGCCGCCTGGTCGGCACGCGCCACACCAGCGACGTCACCAAGGACCAGGTGCTGGGCATGATCATCCTCGGCAAGCTGCCGGAGGAAGAAGCGGCGGTGCACTGACGCCCGCCGCCGCGGGCGCCCCGTCAGACCACGCGTGTCCGGACCTCGCCGACACCGGCGACGGTGCCGACGAGCGTGTCGCCGCGCTGAACCGGGCCGACGCCCGCCGGCGTGCCGGAGAAGATCAGGTCGCCGGCGGCGAGCGTGAACAGCCCGGAGAGATAGGCGATCATCTCCGGCACCTTCCAGATCAGCTGGTTCAGGTCGCCCTCCTGCCGCACCTCGCCGTTCACCGCCAGGCGGATGGCGCCGTGGTCGGGATGGCCGATCTCGCTGGCCGGCACCACGTCGCCGCAGGGCGCCGCGTGCTCGAAGGCCTTGCCGACCTCCCAGGGGCGCCCCGCCTTCTTGCACTCCGCCTGCAGGTCGCGCCGCGTCATGTCCAGGCCCACGGCATAGCCCCAGACGCAGTCGAGGGCGCTGTCCAGGGGGATTGTCGCGGCCGCCCTGGTGCAGCGCCACGACCAGCTCGATCTCGTGGTGCACGTCCGCTGAGCCCGGCGGATAGGGGAAGTCGCCGCCGCCCGTGACCAGGCTGTCCGGGTTCTTCTGGAAGAAGAACGGCGCCTCGCGGTCCGGGTCGTGCCCCATCTCGATGGCGTGCGCCGCGTAGTTGCGGCCGACGCAGTAGATGCGGTGCACCGGAAAGGCGGCGTCGCCGCCACGCACCGGCAGCACCGGCGTCGTCGGGGCCGCGAAGACGTAGGTCATGCGTGGTCTCTCCCTTCTCCTGGCCGGGCGCTGCGCACGGCCGCGCGCCGCCATCCCCGGTCGTCGATTCGCAATATTACAAAAGCTCACCCCCTGTTGCGGGCCCCCAGGGCACTTTCCACTCGGCCGGCCGCGCCGGCGCTGGCGGTCGCTATGGCGTGACCCCGCCGCTGGCGTCGGTTGCGGTCGGCCACCGCAGCGGAGAGCAACAACCCAGGTTAATAACGCGCTAACCGCTTTCCGCTACGACTGCCGGGCACGCTGGAGGCCCGGTCATCCAAACCGCGCCGCCCGGCGTAAGAGGTGGGAAATGGTCCAAGCAAGATCCAAAATGCGCGCCCCGGCGCCCGCAAGACGCGCACCCACGGTGATGGTCGCCACTTATGATGGCGCCGCCGTCGGCCTGGCACCTGCGGCGCCCGCCGACCGATCGGTAGCGCCCAAACCCGCGACCCGGGCACGTATCGTCTACATCGAGGACGACCCCGACCTGCGCGACGCGGTCGGCCTGGCGCTGCGCCGCGGCGGCCACGAGGTCGTCTGCGCCGGCAACGGCCGCGAAGGCCTTGAAGAAATTGCCAAAAGGCGCCCCGACCTGGTCATCAGCGACGGCCTGATGCCGGTGATGAACGGCGAGGAAGTACTGCGCGCCCTGCGCGGCGGACCGGAGGAGCTGCGCGAGACCCCGTTCATCTTCCTGACGGCCAGCGTCACGCCGCAGCAGACCGAAGACCTGGAGCACGGCGCCGACGACTACCTGGCCAAACCCTTGAATCTGCGCCAGCTTTACGAGGCCGTCGACCGCCTGATCGGCGACCCGGACGCGGCGTGAGAGGCGCCGGGTCGATACCCTCCATAGTCGTATTTACGCCCTCTTCAATGTTCTTTAAGCGAACTCGCCTCAGGATAGAGAACAACATAACGCAACAATCTATGTGAGGCTCCGGCCAGGTCATGCCCGGGCTCAGAGAGGCGACGACCCGCTTTCCCAGTCTGCCGTGGACCGCAAGCGCCCGCGACGCGCGCCGCGTCCTGGAGACCCACGCCGCGGCGCCGGCGGTCGCCCTGATCGTCGGCGACACGCCGCGCGCCCTGTTCAGCCGCACGCTACTCAACGGTCATCCGGCGGCGCGACTGGCGCGCGGGCCATTAGCGTCCCTGCCGGCCCGCTGGTTGGCGCACCGCGATCCCGTCGTCGTCGACGCCGACATGGAGATCGAGGCGCTGGCCCGCATGCTGCTGACCGAGCGGCCGGACGCCCTGCGCGACGGCTTCGCGATCACCGAGAACGGCCGCTATGCCGGCGTCGGCAGTGGCCACGAGCTGTTCGAGGTCGTCGGCCGCAGCATGAAGCGCCGCGCGAATGAGTTGGAGCGCCTCTACAACGACGCGCTGTCGGCAAGCCGCGCCAAGAGTGCCTTTCTGGCGAACATGAGCCACGAACTGCGCACGCCGCTCAACGCCATCATCGGCTTCACCGACATCATTCGCTCGGAGACCTTCGGCAAGATCCAGCCGGGGCAGAACGCCGAGTACGTCGAGGTCGTGAACGTCAGCGGCAAGCACCTCTTGGGCGTCATCAACGCCGTCCTGGACATGTCGAAGATCGAGGCTGGCGAGCTGGTGCTCGACGAGAAGTGGATCGACGTCGTCGAAATGGTCGAGGACTGCTTCCGCATGCTGCGCGTCAAGGCGGAGCGCGTCGGCGTGACGCTCAAGCTGTCGGTGCCGAAACCGGTGCGGCTCGTGCGCGGCGATCGGCAGCGCAGCAGCCAGGTCATGCTCAACCTCCTGACCAACGCCATCAAGTTTTCTCACTCGGGCTGCCTGATCGAGGTCCGCATCGCGGTGGACGGATCGGGCGATCTCTGGATCGCCGTGACCGACGACGGCATCGGCATCCCGGCGGACCGGCTGGACGACGTGCTGCTGCCGTTCCACCAGATCGAGTCCGCTCACAGCCGCAGGAACCACGGCTCGGGCCTGGGCCTGCCGCTCGCCAAGGCGCTGATCGAGGCGCATGGCGGCGTCTTCGCCATCGACAGCAAGCTCGGCGAAGGCTCGACGGTGTCATTCACCTACCCCATGCATCGGCTCGGCGAGCCCCTGCCCGCGAAGCCCGACGAGGGGCGGCCCACGCTGATCGAGGCGACGCCGCTCAGCGCCTGACGCTCCAAGCGGCCTTTGCGCCGGCCCCGCATTCCCCCGTATGGTCCCTGGACACGAACCGGCGACGGGCAACCGACGATGGACCCGCGAGGCAAACGACAACTGGGCAAGACCGGGCTCGAGCTGACGCAGCTCGGCTATGGCGGCGCGCACCTGGGCGAGCTCTATGCCCCGGCGCCCGATGACGAGGCCGCGGCGGCGGTCGCGGCGGCGCACGAGATCGGCGTCGGCTATTTCGACACCGCGCCGTGGTATGGCCGCGGCCTCAGCGAGCACCGGCTGGGCCACATCCTGCGCCGGCTGCCGCGCGACGACTTCGTGCTGTCCAGCAAGGTCGGTCGCGTGCTGTTCAGGCCGGCCGAGACGCCGTTCGACACGGCGCCCTGGGCCGGCGGCCTGCCCTTCGACCTGCGCTTCGACTACACCCGCGACGGCATCCGACGGTCCTACGAGGACAGCCTGCAGCGCCTCGGCATGACGCGCCTCGACCTCCTGTTCATCCACGACCTCGACGTCGGCTATCACGGCGAGAAGGGCGTCGCCGCGCGCATTTCGGAGCTCGACGACGGCGGCGGCTGGCGCGTGCTCGATCAGCTGAAGGCGGCGGGCGAGATCGCCGGCGTCGGCGCCGGCATCAGCGAGGCGGCGATGATCCCGCGCCTGTTGGCGCGCTTCGAGCTCGACGCGCTGTTGGTCGCCATGCCCTACACGCTGCTCGACCAGGACGCGCTCGACGAGGCCCTGCCGCTGTGCGAGGCGCGCGGCGTCGGTGTCGTCATCGGCTCGCCCTACGCCTCGGGCGTGCTGGCGACCGGGGCCGTGGCCGGCGCCAACTACGCCTACGCCGCCGCCGAGGGCGAGGTGCTGGACCGCGTCGCGGCGATCGAGCGGGTCTGCGTGGCGCACCGCGTGCCGCTCAAGGCGGCGGCACTGCAGTTCCCGCTCGGCCACCCATCGGTCGCCTCGGTGATTCCGGGCGCCGTCTCGCCCGGTCACGTGCGCGACAACGCGGCGATGCTGGCGGTCGACATCCCACCGGCGCTGTGGGCCGACCTCAAGGCCGAGGGGCTGATCCGCGGCGACGCGCCGACGCCCTAGCGAGCCCTCGACCGCACCGCCGCGGTTCTGATAGACACGCTGGGTACGGTTCCCGGGGGGAGAACGCGCCAAAATGGCCGCGCACGCGATCATCTCGTTCCAGCTGCACAGCGCCCGCAAGTTCGGCACGCTCGACGACCAGCTGGCGACCCTTGCCGAGATCGGCTACCGCCACGTCGAGACCGTGCCGACGCTCACCGAGGACGCCGCAGCGACCCGCGAGGCGCTCGACCGCCACGGCATGGCGGCGCCGACCGGCCACTTCGCGCTCTCGGCCCTGACCGAGGACTTCGACTCGACCGTCGCGGCCGCCGACACTTTGGGCACGCAATTGGTCGTCATCCCCTTCCTGCCGCCCGAGGCGCGGCCGCGGAACGCCGCCGGCTGGCGCGGCCTGGCCGCGCGCATCAGCGACATTCGGCGGCGCCTGTCCGACCACGGCCTGGCCTGTGCCTGGCACAACCACGACTTCGAGCTGGTGGCGCAGGAAGACGGCAGCGTGCCGCTGGACCTGCTGCTGGGCGGCGACGCCGCGCTGAAGTGGGAGGCCGACATCGGCTGGATCCGCTGCGCCGGCGCCGCGCCGCAGGTCTGGCTGGACCGCTATGCCGGCCGGGTGGCGGCATTGCACATCAAAGACCTGGCGCCCGAGGGCGAGAACCTGGATGAAGACGGCTGGGCCGACGTCGGCCACGGCACGATCGACTGGGAGGCGCTCTGGCCGACGTGCCTGGCGATCGCCGCGCCGTGGTTCATCGTCGAGCACGACAACCCCAGCGACTTCGCGCGATTCGCCCGCCGCAGCTTCGAGACCCTGACCGCGTTGGGCGCCGTGCCGGCCCCGGCCGCCAAGCCCGCCTAAGCGCGGCCCCGCTGGTCCGCCGCGGCCCCGGCAACGCCCAGCAGCGCCGGCAGGTCCGCCATCTCCGCAAACACCGTGTCGGCGCCGGCGTCGATCAGGCGTCGCGCGTGGTCGCCGCGGGCATGGCCGCCGCCGGTGAAGCCCAGCACCGTCATGCCGGCGGCGCGGCCGGCCTGCACGCCGGCCGGGCTGTCCTCGATGACGGTGCAGTCCGCCGGCGCGAAGCCCATGCGCTCGGCGGCGAGGAAAAACAGGTCGGGCGCCGGCTTGCCGTTCGCGACCATGGTCGAACTGAACAGGTGCGGCGCAAACAGGTCGTAGAGGCCGGTCAGTTCCAGCGAGCGACGGATGCGCGGCGGCGTGCTGCTGGAAACGACGCAGCAGGGCCCGTCGAGCGCCGCGACGGCCGCGGCGACGCCGTTGACCGGCTTGAGCTCGCGATCGAAGGCGCCGAGCACCCGAAGTCGCAGGTCGTCGAGGAAACCGGCCGGCAGGGCGCGCCCGGTCTCCGCCTCGAGGATCTCCAGCATCGACGCCGTGCTGGTGCCGAGGAAGCGGCCCAGTACCGTCTCGGCGTCGATCTCCACGCCGGCCTTGTTCAGCGCCTCGGCCGTGACGCGACAACTGATCGGCTCGCTGTCGACCAGCACGCCGTCGCAGTCGAAGATGACGAGCCGGTCGGCCACGCGCGCGCGCCTCAGCTCATCCAGTTGCCGCCGTCGACGTTGAGCGTCTGGGCGACGACGTAGTCACTCTCCGCCGAGGCGAGGAAGATCGCCGCGCCGACGTGGTCGTCCGGCTCGCCCATGCGGCCGTAGGGCACCGCCTCGCCGACCTCGCGCTTCTTCTGGCCCAATTCCGTGCCCTCGTAGCGCGCGAACAGCGCATCGACCGTGTCCCACATCGGCGTGTCGACGACGCCCGGAGCGATGCCGTTGACGTTGATGCGGTCGCCGATCAGCGCCAGGCCGGTCGACTGGGTCATGCTGATGACCGCGGCCTTGCTGGCGCAGTAGACCGTGACCAGCGCCTCGCCGCGCCGCCCAGCCTGCGACGCGATGTTGACGATCTTGCCGCCACGGCCCTGGGCCACCATCTGCCGCGCGCAGGCCTGCAGCGTGAACAGCAAGCCCTTGACGTTGACGCCGAAGATGCGGTCGAAGCTCTCGGGCGTGACCTCCAGCAGCGGCGCCATGTCGAAGATGGCGGCGTTGTTGACCAGAATGTCGATGCCGCCGGCGCGTGCCACGACGTCGGCGACCATGGCGTCGATCGAGCGCTGGTCGGTGACGTCAAGCGTCACGGCGAAGGCGCCGCCGGCGATCTCCTCGGCGGTCTTCTCGGCCTCCTCGCGCAGCACGTCGGCGACGGCGACGACGGCGCCCTCGCGGGCATAGCCGGCGGCGATCGCCCGGCCGATGCCGCGCGCGCCGCCGGTAACGATCGCAACCCTGCCTGCCAGCCTCATGTCACCCTCACCAGCACGTATAGCCGGCGTCCGCTAGCACGATGCTGCCGGTCATCAGGCTCGAGGCGTCGGAGGCCAGGAACAGCACGACCGAGCCGATCTCGTCGACCTGGCCCATGCGGTTCATCGGCGTGTTCTCCATCCACACCGGGAACAGCCGCGGGTCCTCCATGCCAAAGCGGTTGAGCGGCGTCTCGATGTAGGTCGGCGCCACGGCGTTGACGCGCACGCCGCGCTCGCCCCACTCCGCCGCCAGCGACTTGGTGAGGTGGTGCACCGCCGCCTTCGAGGCGTTGTAGAAGCTCTGCGGCTGCGGCTTGTTGACGATGAAGCCCGACATGGAGCCGACGTTGACGATGGCGCCGCGCCCGGCGTCGAGCATGTGGTTGCCGAAGGCCCGGCTGCACCAGAACACGCCATTGAGATTCACGTCGATGACGTTCAGCCAGTGCTCGTCGGTGACGGTCTCCGCCGGCGTGTCGCTGCGCGCGATGCCGGCATTGTTGACCAGGATGTCGACGGCGCCGTGTTCCGCCACCAGCGCGTCGGCGACCTGGCTGACCTGGCCCGAGTCCGTCACGTCCATGGCGACGGTGGACACCTCGAAGCCCGCCGCTTTCATCTCCGCCTGGCCCTCGCCCGCGACGGCCTCGTCGACGTCGGCGATGACGACGTTGGCCCCCGCCTCGGCCAGGGCGTGCACGCAGGCGAGGCCGATGGCGCGCCCGCCCCCGGTGACCACCGCCGTGCGTCCCTTCAGGTCGTATTTCTCGAGATACATGGCGTCGTGATCCTCCCCTGCCCGGTTGGCGTCAGGCGCTCGCGCGGGCCACCGTCGGCCGCGCCATGTCGGCCAGCGGGTGGCGATGAAGCCGCAGCAGCGCGTCGCCGTCCGCGTCGAACAGGTGGCACGTCGCCCCGTCGAGCCCGAGAGTGATCCGGTCGTGCACGCGCGCCGAATTCTCGCCGTCCGCCTTGACGATCAGGCCTTCGCCGGTCGGGCTGGTCAGATGCAGGAACGTCTCGCCGCCCAAGCGCTCGGCAACCAGGACCTCGCCGACGATCTGGCCGTCGTCACGCGGCTTCAGGTGCTCCGGCCGCACGCCGATCGTCATGGCGTCGCCGACCGTGACACCGCCCGGCTGGACCGGGATCTGCACGTCGATATCGCCCGGCAGACGCACGGTGACGCCTTCGGCACCGGTCGCCGTGACCGTCGCCGAGGCAAAGTTCATCTTGGGCGAACCGATGAAGCCGGCGACGAACAGGTTGCGCGGATGGTGGTACAGCTCCAGCGGCGTGCCGGCCTGCTCGAGCACGCCCTGCTGCAGCACCACGATCTTGTCGGCCATTGTCATGGCCTCGATCTGGTCGTGCGTCACGTAGATCATCGTTGCGTCGAGCCGCTCATGCAGACCGGCGAGCTCGATGCGCATCTGCACGCGCAGCGCGGCGTCCAGGTTCGACAGCGGCTCGTCAAACAGGAACACACGCGGCTGGCGCACGATGGCGCGGCCGATGGCGACGCGCTGGCGCTGGCCGCCGCTGAGCTCGCGCGGCTTGCGGTCCAACAGTTCCTCGAGCTGCAGGATGTGCGCCGCCTTGTCGACGATGCCGTAGCGCTCGGCCTTGCCGACGCCGGCGAGGCGCAGCGAGAACGCCATGTTGTCGCGCACGCTCATATGCGGGTAGAGCGCGTAGGACTGGAACACCATGGCGAGGCCGCGCTCGTCGGGCGACACGTCGTTGACGCGATCGCCGTCGATCACGCAGTCGCCGGAGGTGATCTCCTCCAGCCCGGCGATCATGCGCAACAGGGTCGACTTGCCGCAGCCCGACGGGCCGACGAAGACGGCGAACTCGCGGTCCTCGATATCGAGATCGACGCCCTTGATGACCTCGACGTCGCCGAAGGACTTACGGATACTTCTCAGCGAGACGGTAGCCACAACGCTCCCCCTACTTCACCGCGCCGAATGTCAGGCCGCGCACCAGTTGCTTCTGGCTGAGCCAGCCAAAGATCAGGATCGGCGTGATCGCCATGACCGAGGCAGCCGACAGCTTGGCCCAGAACAACCCCTCGGGCGCCGAGAACGAGGCGATGAAGGCGGTCAGCGGCGCCGCGTCGGACGTCGTCAGGTTGAGGCTCCAGAACGCCTCGTTCCAGCAGATGATGATCGACAGCAGCGAGGTCGAGGCGATGCCGGGCAGCGACAGCGGCAGCAGCAGGAACCTCAGCTCCTGTTTCGGCCGCGCGCCGTCCATGCGGCCGGCCTCCAGGATGTCCTTGGGCACCTCGCGGAAGAAGCTGAACAGCATCCAGACGATGATTGGCAGGTTCATCAGCGCGTAGACGACGACCAGCCCGATGCGGGTGTCGATGATGCCCAGGTCGCGGAAGATCAGGTAGATCGGCACCAGCACGCCGACCGGCGGCAGCATCTTGGTCGACAGCATCCACAACATGGTCCCGCGCGTCCGCGCCGTCGGGAAGAACGCCATGGCGTAGGCGGCGGGGATCGCCAGGGCCAGCGCCAGGATCGTCGCGCCGAACGAGATGACGATGCTGTTGATGGCGAATTTCATGTAGTCGGCGCGCGCCTGCACGGCCGCGTAGTTCTCGGTCGTCGCCTCGAAGATGATCGAGGGCGGCGTCGACACGGCCTCGACCTCGGTCTTGAAGCTGGTCAGCAGCATCCAGGCGATCGGGAAGAACAGGATCAGCGCCGCGCCCCAGCCGAGGGCGGTGATCAGCGCCTTGTTGCGCAGCAGCCTGCGGATGGTGTGTTTCATACGTCCATCGTCCGGGCGATCGCGCGGATCAGGAAGAACGCGACGATGTTGGCGAGAATGATGGCGATGACGCCACCGGCGGAGGCGCCACCCACGTCGAACTCCAAGAGCGCGCGGATGTAGATCAGGTAGGCGAGATTGGTCGTGGCGAGACCCGGTCCGCCCGACGTGGTGACGAAGATCTCGGCGAAGATGGTCAGGAAGAAGATCGTCTCGATCATGATGACAACCGAGATCGCCCGGCCGAGATGCGGCAGGATGATGAAGGCGAACATCGACAGCGGCCCGGCGCCGTCCATGCGCGCGGCTTCCTTCTGCTCCTCGTCCAGCGACTGGATCGCGGTCAGGAGGATCAAGAGGGCGAACGGCAGCCACTGCCACGAAACGATCATCACCACCGACGCCATCGGGATTTCGCCGAACCAGTCGACCGCCTCGAAGCCCAGGCTCTCGGCGAGGAAGGCAAACACCCCGTTGACCGGGTGCATCAAGAGGTTCTTCCAGATCAGCGCGCTGACCGTCGGCATGACGAAGAACGGCGCGATCGCCAGCACGCGGGCGATGCCGCGGCCGAAGAACTCCTGGTCGAACAGAACCGCCAGCACGGTGCCCAGGGCGACGGTCACAATCAACACGCTGCCGACGAGAACCAGCGTGTTGCCCATCGCGACCCACAGCGCCGGCTCTTCCAGCAGGTACTGGTAGTTCTCGAGGCCGCCAAAGCCGCGGGTGAAGGGATTGAGCAGGTTGTAGCGCTGGAACGAGAACCACAGTGTCATGCCCAGCGGCACCAGCATCCACAGCAGCAGCACAACGACCGAGGGTGCCAACAGCGGCGTCGTGTTCACCGCACGCCCGCGACCGGTCCTCTGCTGGGTCTCCGCCATTGCCATGTCAGTGCCCCGAGAAGAACCGGCGGACGGGAGGCCCGCCGCCGGCATCAGGTTCAGGCTCAGAGGTTCCGCCTCCGACTACTTGATGTAGCCGGCCTGCTTCATGGTGCGCGTTGTCGCGCTCTGCGCGGCGGACAGCGCCTGGTCGACCGTCGTCTGCCCCGCCAGCGCCGCGGCGACTTGCTGACCCACCTGGGTGCCGATGCCCTGGAACTCGGGGATGGCGACGAACTGCACGCCGGTGTAGGGCACCGTCTGGCAGCTCGGGTTGGCCGGGTCGGCCGCCAGGATCGCGTCAAGCACGGTCTTGGCGAACGGCGCGGCGTCGATGTAGGCCTGCGTCTCGTAGGTCGACTTGCGCGTGCCCGGAGGGGCGACGGTCCAGCCGTCGGTCTCGCCGACCAGCTTGACGTACTCCTTCGACGTCGACCACTTCAGGAACTCCTTCGCCGCCGCGACCTTCTTCGACGACTTCGGAATGCCCAGCGCCCAGGCCCAGGCCCAGCCGGTGCCGTTCGTGCAGCTCTCCACCGGGGCCCCGGTGAAGCCGGTCTTGTCGGCGACCTTGCTGTCGGACGGGTTGAAGATGTAGCCGGCGGCCGAGGTGGCATCGACCCACATGGCGCAGTTGCCGCTGGCGAACAGCGCGCGGTTCTCGTTGTGACCGTTCGAGCTGGCGCCCGGCGGGCCGTACTTGTTCATCAGCTCGACGTAGTAGCTGACGGCCGAATTCCACTCCGCGGAGTCGAGCTGCGGCTGCCACTTCTCGTCGAACCAGCGGCCACCGAAGGCGTTCACCAGCGTGCCGACGAAGGCCATGTTCTCGCCCCAGCCCGGCTTGCCGCGCAGGCAGATGCCGTACTGGTTGTTGTCCGGGTCGTGCAGCTTCGCCGCGAACTCGGTGATCTGGTCGTAGGTCGGCTGCGCCGGCATCTTCAGGCCGGCGTTCTGGAACAGATCGGTGCGGTAGAAGGTGAACGAGCTCTCGGCATAGAACGGCACAGCGTACAGCTTGCCGTCGGCCGACAGGCTGTTGCGCACCGGCTCGAAGATGTCGGCGTAGTCGTAGTCGGCGCCCAGGTCGTCGACTGCGACGAGCCAGTCCTGCGCACCCCAGATCGGCGTCTCGTAGGCGCCGATGGTGATGATGTCGAACTGCCCGCCGCCGGTGGCGATGTCGGTGGTCACGCGCTGGCGCAGCACGTTCTCTTCCAGCACGACCCAGTTGAGCTCATGCCCGGTCTTCTGCTCGAACGCCGTCGACAGGCGCTGCATGATGATCATGTCGGAGTTGTTGACCGTGGCGATGGTGATCGTCTCGGCCTGAGCGACCGCCGCGCCGGCAAGCAACGCCCCCGCCGCAATGGCGGTGGCCAGTCGAACACTTGTCATGTCGTCCTCCCTAGGAAAGCTCCACTGCGGAGCAAGAGCAATTGCTCAGTTGTTGGGCGAATAATCGCACGATCTAGGGAATTGTCAAGCCGCCGTTTGGCCGTCCCCGCCGTTCAGGGCACGCGCCGTCGCCTCGTCGGTGACGAGACCGGTCACGAGACGCCCCGTCAGCGCGGCGCGGATCGCCGCCACCTTGGCCGGGCCGCAGGCGACCGCGATCACGCTGCCCCGCGCCGGCCGGTCCGGCGCGATGCCGGCGACGCGGCCGTTCACGGAGTCGGCGATGAAGTGGCCTGCCGCGTCGAAGGCCCAGCCGGTGATTTCGCCGACCGCGCCGCGCTCGATCAGCTCGGCCGTCTCCGCCTCGCCAATGAAGCCGTCCTTCTGCAGCGGCGCGTTCCAGCCGACCTCGCCGATGCCGACCAGCCGCGCCTTGGAGCGGCCGACCAGGTCGCGCAGCGTGGCGAAGGCGCGCTGGTCCTGCAGCAGCGCGCGCTCCTCCGCCGTCTTGGCGATCACCGGCGTCGGCATCGGATAGCTCTCGCCGCCGATGCGCTCGCCCAAGCGCATGACCACGTCGTAGTGGCTGGCGCGGCCGTCGCTGGCCATGTTGCCGATCAGCGAGACGACCTTGTGCTGCGGCCGCTCCATGGGCGCGACCTGCTCGATCGCGGCCAAAAGCGTGCGCCCGGTGCCCAATGCCACGACGGTCGGCGCGCGCGGCGCCAGCAGGCGTTCGATGCGCTGCGCCGCGGCGAGTGCAATGCCGGCGGTGGCCGTCGGATCGTGCGGGTCGGTCGGCACCACGTCGCAAAACTCGAGGGCGTGGGCCGCGCGCACCGCTTCGCCCAGCGCCATGCAGTCGGCCAGCGGGTGGTCCAGCCGGAAGGTGATGAGTTTCTCGGAGACGGCGAGCGCCACGAGGCGCTGCGCGGCCTGGCGGCTGACGTCCAGCCGGGCGGCGATCTCGTCCTGGGTGTTGTTGGCGACGTAGTACAGCCACGCCGCGCGCGCCGCCATGTCGAGCTTGCGATCCTGCTTGTTCGCGCTCACGTCGGGGCCTCTTGCCTGATGCCGGTCGGCTCGCCCGAAGCGAGCAATCGCCCACTATACGGGCAAATGCGGAATCGGCAACGGGGTCGGGACCGCGCAGCCGTCTCGGGGCATGATCGCGGCGTCGAGCTACAATCCCGGCCCTGCCATGACACTCGCGATCCGCCCGATGACCCGGGCTGACCTGGACACCGCCATCGACTGGGCCGCCGCCGAGGGCTGGAACCCGGGGCTCGACGACGGCGACTGTTTCTTCGCCGCCGATCCGGCCGGGTACCTCATGGGATGCATCGAGGACACGCCGGTGGCGACGATCTCCGTCGTGCGCTACGGCGCGGCGTTCGGTTTCCTCGGGTTCTACATCGTCGCGCCCACCTATCGCGGGCAAGGCCACGGCCTGGCGATCTGGCGCGCCGGGCTCGACGCCCTCGGCGCGCGTACGATCGGCCTCGACGGCGTCGTCGACCAGCAGGGCAACTGCCGCCCGCTCGGGTTTCGCCCTGGCGCACCGCAACGTGCGCTACGGCGGCCCGGTCGACGTGCCGCCTCCCGACGACCACGGCTTCGTGCCCCTCGCGCAAGTGCCCGCCGCGGCGCTCGCCGCCTACGACCGGCAGCACTTGCCGGCGCCGCGCGAAGCGTTTCTGACCTGCTGGGTCAAACCCGCGCGCCGGTGTGGCTTCGCGTACGTGATCGATGGAACATTGGCCGGATATGGCGTCGTCCGGGAATGTCGCGCGGGCTGGAAGATCGGCCCGCTGTTCGCCGCGCGGGAGGCCGTCGCCGACGCGCTGTTCCGGCGCCTCGCGGCCGAGGTGCCGGCCGGCCAGCCGCTCTACCTCGACCCGCCCGAGCCGAACCGCGCGGCGCAATCGCTGGTCGCGCGCTACGGCCTCACGCCGGTGTTCGAGACGGCGCGGATGTACAAGGGTCCCGCGCCCGCCCTGCCGCTCGACCGCATCTTCGGCATCACGACGTTCGAGCTGGGCTAGCCGAGCCGCCCGGCCTGGAAGTCCTGCACGGCCTGCATCAGCTCGTCGCGCGTATTCATGACGAACGGCCCGTAGCGCGCCACGGGCTCGTCGAGCGGCGCGCCGGTGAGCAGCAGCAGACCGGCGGCGTCACGCGCCGTGAACTCCACATGGCCGGCGGTTTCGAGCACCGCGAGCGAGCCCGCCGGCACCTCGACGTCGGCGCACCGCGCCGTGCCGCGGTAGACGAACGCCAGCGCCGTGTGCCCGTCCGGCACACCGTGGGCGAACGTCGCGCCAGCCTCGAGCTGCACGTCGAGATAGCCGACCTCCGTCAGCGTTTCCGCCGCCCCCGCGGTGCCCTTGTAGGTTCCGGCGACGACGCGCACGCGGGTGCCATTTTCCATGACCTCGGGGATGGCGTCGCTCTGGATGTCCTGGTAGCGCGGCGCGCTCATCTTCAACGCCGCCGGCAGGTTGACCCACAACTGATAGCCCCATAGCAGGCCGTCGGTCTGCTCTGGCATCTCGCTGTGCACGATGCCGCGGCCGGCGGTCATCCACTGCACGGCGCCGTCGCTCAAGAGCCCGCTGTTGCCCGTCGAGTCCCGGTGCCGCATGCGGCCGTGGAACATGTAGGTGACGGTCTCGAAGCCGCGGTGCGGGTGCTCGGGGAAGCCGGCGATGTAGTCGTCGGCCGCGTCCGAGCGGAACTCGTCGAGCAGCAGGAACGGGTCCAGGTGGTCGCATTGCGGCGTACCGATGACGCGCGACAGGCGCACGCCGGCGCCGTCGCTCGCGGGCTGGCCGGCGACAACGCGTTGGATGCGGCGGGTGGTGGTCATGGGCGGCACCTCGGGTCGAACAGGACCCCCAATATAGGCGCCGCTGGGCGAATGCCAGCCGCGTCAGGCTGCCTTGGCGGACTGCCAACGCGCCTCCAGGCGCGGTCGCATTGCGTCGAGGTCAAAACCGGCGTCATGCGCCGACGCCAGCACCGCGTCGGGGTGCAGGCGCTCGGCTTCGGCCAGCGCCCACAGCGTCGTCGAGCGCGTGCCGGTGCGGCAGAACGCCAGGACCGGGCCCTTGAGCTCGGCCAGGGCGCGCTCGAAGGCGGCGACGTCGTCGTCCGTCACCCTGCCGGGCACCACCGGCAAGTGGCGGTAGTCCAGGCCCAGGCGTTCGGCGGCGGCTGCCAGCGTGGCGCCGGCCGGCTGGTCGTCGCCCTCGCCGTCGGGCCGGTTGTTGACGATGGCGCGGAAGCCCTGCGCCGCGGCGGCGGCGACGGCCGCCTCGTCGAGCTGCGTCGTCACCGACAGGAACGGGCTGATGCGGGAGACTTTGGTCATGGTTCCGCTCCTCAAACCGCGTCGAGCGGGATCTTGAGATAACGCACGCCGTTGTCCTCCGGCGGCGGCATTTCGCCGGCGCGCATGTTGACCTGCACCGAGGGCAGGATCAGGACCGGCATGTCCAGCGCCTTGTCGCGCGTCGTGCGCAGCTCGACGAACGCGTCCTCACTGATGCCCTCCGTGCACGTGCACGTTGCGCGCGCGCTCCTCCGCGACCGTCGTCTCCCAGGCGTATTCGTCGCGGCCCGGCGCCTTGTAGTCGTGGCACATGAACAGACGCGTCTCCGGCGGCAGCGCCAGGATGCGCTGGATCGAGCGGTACAGGATGCGCGGATCGCCGCCCGGGAAGTCGCAGCGCGCGGTGCCGAAGTCCGGCATGAACAGCGTGTCGCCGACGAAGGCCGTGTCGCCGATGACGTAGGCGATGCAGGCCGGCGTGTGTCCGGGCGTGTGCATGACGCGGCCGGACATGGCGCCGATGCGGAACTCGTCGCCGTCGGCGAACAGGTGGTCGAACTGGCGGCCGTCTGCGCGGAACTCCTCGCCGGCGTTGAACAGGCCCTTGAAGGCCTGCTGCACGTCGGTGATGTGCCCGCCGATGGCGATCTGGCCGCCCAGCATCTCCTTGAGGTAGGGCGCGGCGGTCAGGTGGTCGGCGTGGGCGTGGGTCTCCAGGATCCAGTCGACCGCGAGGCCGTTGTCCGTGACATAAGCGATCACGGCGTCGGCGCTGGCGGTGCCCGTGCGGCCCGACTTCGGGTCGTAGTCCAGCACCGAATCGACGATGGCGCAGTGCGGCCCGTCGGGCTCGCGCACCACGTAGGAGATCGTGAACGTGGCCTCGTCGAAGAAGGCTTTGACCTCGGGCGTCATCGGACGGTCCCCCTCTCATGCGATGTGATCGGGTCCGGCGGAACGCCCCCCGAACCGTCGTCGTCGTTATATATTAGGTATTGCTAAATTAGCAAGTTCGAATGCGCACCCATGCGGGGGTGGTGCCCGCGCCCAAGCTTCCCCTTGACTGGGCTCGGCGGGATGCCTAACTCGGCGCGCCCACGCAAAACGTTTCCGCCCCTGTGCCAGTCAAGGACCCGCGCATGGATCACGCCGGACCCATCGCCGTCGTCGCGCGCCGCGGCCGCGACCGCGACGCCATCCGCCAGTCGGTGCTGGAGCACCTGGTCTACGAGGTCGGCAAGGACCCGGACCACGCTGTGCCGCGCGACTGGTGCGTGGCGCTGTCGCTGGCCGTGCGCGACCGCATCGTCGACGACTGGATCCCGACGACGCAGGCCGTCTACCGGCACGACCGCAAGCGGGTCTACTACCTGTCGATGGAGTTCCTGGTCGGCCGGCTGCTGGGCGAGGCCATTGGCCATCTGGGCATCGAGGACGCCTGCCGCGCGGCACTGACCGAACTCGGCGCCGACTACGACGCGGCGCTCACGACCGAGCCCGACCCGGCGCTGGGCAACGGCGGCCTGGGCCGTCTCGCCGCCTGCTTCCTGGACAGCATGGCCAGCCTGGGCGTCGCCGCCTACGGCTACGGCATCCGCTATGAGCACGGGCTCTTCAAGCAGGGCTTCGACGACGGTTGGCAGATCGAGGAGGCCGACGACTGGCTGACCGTCGGCAACCCGTGGGAGTTCGAGCGGCCGGAGGTCACCTATCCTATCGGCTTCGGCGGCACGGTCGCGGCGGGCGCCGACGGCTGCGCGGACTGGCAGCCGACGGAGCACGTGCTGGCCGCCGCCTACGACACGCCCGTCGCCGGCCGTGCCGGCGGCCACGTCAACACGCTGCGCCTGTGGGCCGCCAAGCCGAAGGCGGTGTTCGACCTGGAGGCCTTCAACCGCGGCAACTTCATGGCCGCGGCGGAGCGCCAGGTGCTGGCCGAGACCCTGTCGCGGGTGCTCTACCCCGACGACACCACGCCCGCCGGGCAGGAGCTGCGCCTCAAGCAGGAGTACTTCTTCACCGCCGCGTCGCTGATGGACCTGCTGCGCCGCTTCCGTGTCACCCACGACGACCTGACGGCGCTGCCGCGTTACGCCGCGATCCAGCTCAACGACACCCACCCGGCGATCGCCGTGCCGGAGCTGATGCGCCTCTTGATCGACGAGCACGGGGTGAACTTCGACGCCGCGTTCGCAATCGCGCGCGGCTGCCTCTCCTACACCAACCACACGCTGCTACCCGAGGCGCTGGAGCGCTGGCCGCTGGAGCTGTTCGGCCGCGTGCTGCCACGCCACCTTGAGCTCATCGCCGAGATCGACCGCCGCGCCGCGGCCGAAGTCGAGGCGAGCGGCACCGGCGTCGCGCTCGACGACGTGCGGGTCGTCGATCAGGCCCACGTGCGCATGGGCAACCTGGCGTTCGTCGGCTGCCACAAGGTCAACGGCGTCTCCGCCCTGCACACCGATCTCATGCGCGAGACCGTTTTCGCCGGCCTCAACCGCGTCTACCCGGATCGCATCGTCAACCAGACGAACGGCATCACGCCGCGGCGCTGGCTCGCCGACTGCAACCCGGGCCTGGCGAGCCTGCTGCGCGAGACGATCGGCGACGCCTGGGAGCTGGACTTGGAGCAACTGGAAGCCCTGGAGCCTTTCGCCGACGACCCGCGTTCCGCGCGCGCTTCGCCGCGGTGAAACGCGCCAACAAGGCGCGGCTGGCGCAGGCGATCGCCCGCGACTGCGGCCTCACCGTCGATCCCGACGCGCTCTTCGACGTCCACATCAAGCGTCTGCACGAGTACAAGCGCCAGCTCCTGAACGTGTTGGAGGCGGTCGCCCACTACAACGCGATCCGCCGCGAGCCCGAGCGCGACTGGCAGCCGCGGGTCAAGGTGTTCGCCGGCAAGGCCGCTCCCGGCTACGTCACCGCCAAGCTGATCATCAAGCTGGCCAACGACGTCGCCCGCGTGGTCAACGCCGACCCGGCCGTTGGCGACCGGTTGAAGATCGCCTTCCTGCCCAACTACGGCGTCTCGCTGGCGGAGGTCATCATCCCCGCCGCCGACCTGTCGGAGCAGATCTCCACCGCCGGCATGGCGGCCTCGGGCACCGGCAACATGAAGCTGGCGCTGAACGGTGCCCTGACCGTCGGCACGCTGGACGGCGCCAACGTCGAGATCCGCGACTGCGTGGGCGAGGAGAACATCTTCATCTTCGGCCTGACGGCACAGGAGGTCGCGGCCAGGCGCGCGGCGGGCTACGATCCCCGCGACGCCATCGCCGCCAGCCCGGCGCTCAAGGAGGCGTTCGACATGATATCCGCCGGCGCCTTCTCGCCCGACGAGCCCGACCGTTTCCACGCGCTGCTGGGCGACCTGACGGGCCACGACTACTTCATGGTCACCGCCGACTTCGACGCCTACCTCTCGATCCAGCGCGAGATCGACGGCGCGTTCGGCGCGCACGACGACTGGATGCGTCGTGCCGTATTGAATACGGCGCGCGTCGGCTGGTTCTCGTCCGACCACACCATCCGCGGCTACGCTCGCGACATCTGGCACGTCCCCGTCGGCGCCGGATAGCCGGCGAAGCGGGCATGGCGCGACGGCCCAAGGACCCGGCGGCGCTGCCGGCAGATGTCGTCGCGGCGCTGGTCGCCGCCGACCATGGCGACCCGTTCGGCGTCCTGGGCCAGCACGAAGTCGATGGCAACCTGATCATGCGCGCGCTGGTGCCCGGCGCCGAGACGCTGGCAGTGGTCGACGCCGCCGGCAAGACCGCCGCGACGCTCGCACAATTGCACCGGGACGGCCTGTTCGCCGGCGTCGTGCCCCGTCGCAAGAAGCGCTTCCCGTACCGCCTGAAAGCGACGCGCGGCGACGACACTTGGACGCTCGACGACCCCTACCGCTTCGGCCCTGTCATGGGCGCGATCGACGAGCACCTGTGGGCCGAGGGCACGCACCAGTCGGCCCATGACATGCTGGGCGCCCACGCGATCGAGCACGAGGGCGTCGCCGGCACCCACTTCGCGGTCTGGGCGCCCGGCGCCAGGCGCGTCTCCGTCGTCGGCGACTTCAACGACTGGGACGGCCGCCGCCACGCCATGCGCGGGCGCGGCACGACGGGCGTGTGGGAGATCTTCGTGCCCGGTCTCGGCGACGGCGCGATCTACAAGTACGAGATCAAGAGCCACGACGGCACGCTGCAGCCGCTCAAGGCCGACCCGTTCGGCTTCGGCGCCGAGCTGCGCCCCAGGACCGGCTCCGTCGTGCGCGACCTGCGCGACCTCGACTGGCGGGACGCCGACTGGCTCGACGCGCGCGAGGCGGCGCAGGGGCGCGACAAGCCGATCTCGATCTACGAGGTGCACCTGGGGTCGTGGGCGCGCGTGCCGGACGACGGCGACCGCTTCCTCACCTACGCCGAGCTGGCCGACCGGCTGGTGCCCTACGCCCGCGACATGGGCTTCACCCACCTCGAGCTCTTGCCGATCAGCGAGTACCCATTCGACGGCTCCTGGGGCTACCAGCCCGTCGGTCTCTACGCCCCGACCCGCCGCTTCGGCACGCCGCACGACTTCAAGGAGTTCGTCGAGGCCTGCCACGCGGCCGGCCTGGGCCTGATTCTCGACTGGGTGCCGGGGCATTTTCCGACCGACCCGCACGGACTCGCCCGCTTCGACGGCACGCACCTCTACGAGCACGCCGACCCGCGCCAGGGCTTTCACCAGGACTGGAACACGCTGATCTTCAACTACGGCCGCCGCGAGGTCGCCAACTACCTGTTGAGCAACGCGCTGTTCTGGCTCGACCGCTATCACGTCGACGCGCTGCGCGTCGACGCGGTGGCGTCCATGCTTTACCTGGACTACAGCCGCGAGCCCGGCGAGTGGATCCCCAACCAGCACGGCGGCAACGAGAACCTGGAGGCCATCGCCTTCCTGCGGCGCATGAACGAGCTGGCCTACGGCACCGTGCCCGGCGTCACGACGATGGCCGAGGAGTCGACTGCCTGGCCCGGCGTCTCACAGCCCACCTACCTCGGCGGGCTGGGCTTCGGCTACAAATGGAACATGGGGTGGATGCAGGACACGCTCGATTTCATGAGCTGCGATCCGATCCACCGCAAGTACCGCCACCACCAGATGACCTTCGGTATCCATTACGGCTTCACGGAAAACTTCGTGCTGCCGCTGAGCCACGACGAGGTGGTGCACGGCAAGGGCTCGCTCTTGGCCCGCATGCCCGGCGACGCCTGGCAGCAGTTCGCCAACCTGCGCGCCTACTACGGTTTCATGTGGACCCACCCGGGCAAGAAGCTGTTGTTCATGGGCGGCGAGTTTGCGCAAGGGCGGGAGTGGAACCACGACACCAGCCTCGACTGGCACCTGACCGAGACCGGCTGGCACAGAGGCGTGCAGAACCTCGTCCGTGACCTGAACCGGCTCTATCGCGCGACGCCGGCGCTGCACCAGCGCGACTGCGACGCCGCCGGCTTCCAGTGGCTGGAGGTCAACGCCGCCGAGGACTCGGTGCTGGCCTATCTGCGCCGCGGCGACGACGGCGCCAGGCCCGTCGTGGTGGCCTGCAACTTCACGCCGGTGCCGCGCCCCGACTACCGCATCGGCCTGCCGGAGGCCGGCACCTGGCGCGAGGTGCTGAACACCGACGCCACGGCCTACGAGGGCTCGGGCCTGGGCAACCTCGGCGCCGTCGAGAGCGAGCCCCAGCCCTGGCACGACCAGCCGCATTCCATGCGCATCACCATCCCGCCGCTCGCAACTGTGGCTTTCGAAGCGGGGTGACCTTGGCGCCGATGTATGCCTCCTGGGAGACGTGAAATGACGGACGGACCGGTTGCGCTCGTCGTCGGCGGCGGCAGCGGGATGGGGGCTGAGGCCGCGCGCAAGCTGGCCGGCGACGGTTGGCGGCTGGCCATCCTGTCGTCGTCCGGCAAGGGCGAGGCCCTGGCGCGAGAGCTGGGCGGCCTGGGCGTCACCGGGTCGAACCAATCGGTCGACGACTTGCAGAAGTTGGTCGACGACAGCGTCGCCGCCTGGGGCCGCATCGACGCGGTGGTCAGCAGCGCCGGTCACGGTCCCAAGGGCCCGGTGCTGGATATCAGCGACGCGGACTGGCACACCGGCATGGACGTCTACCTGATGAACGTCATCCGCGTGGCGCGCTTGGCGACACCTGTCATGCAGCGGCAGGGCGGCGGCGCCTTCGTCAACATCTCGACCTATGCCACCTTCGAGCCGGAGGCGAGCTTTCCCACTTCCGGCGTGTTTCGGGCCGGCCTCGCGGCCTTCACGAAGCTGTTCACGGACAACTACGCCGCCGACAACATCCGCATGAACAACGTCCTGCCGGGCTTCATCGACAGTCTGCCGGAGTCCGAGGCGCGGCGCGCGCGCATCCCTCTCGGGCGCTATGGCCACGTCGAGGAGGTCGCCGAGCTCATCGCCTTCCTGGCCTCGGACCGGTCGAGCTACATCACCGGCCAGAACATCCGCATCGACGGCGGCATTACGCGCTCGGTCTAAGGTCGGGCGAGAGCCGCGCGCTACGCGCGGGGCTCCAGGCACCAGACGGTCACCCGCTCTTCGCGGCCGCGGACCGGTTCTTCGACGGGCTCACGGAACCCGGCCAGCAGCGCCTCGGCACGCGTGCCCGGTTCGGCGCGCGCGGCGGCGACCACCGCGTCGCTGACGATGAGCTGGCAATCGAGCTGCCGCGTCAGGGCCTCCAGCCGGCTGGCGACGTTCACCACGTCGCCGAGCACGCCGTATTCGAGCTGCCGCGCGGAGCCGATGTCGCCCAGGACGGCTTCGCCGTAGTGGATGCCGACCGAGAGCCGGAGCGGCGGGTCGCCGCCGACGGCGCGCACGCGGTTCATGTCGTTGATCGCCGCCAGCATCGTCCGGGCGCCGGCGATCGCGTTGCTCGCATCGTGCGCGCCGGTGTCGGGCGTGCCGAACGTCGCCATGATGCCGTCGCCCAGGAACTTGTTGAGCGTGCCGCCGTGCTCGAAGACGGCGGCCTCGAGCCGACCGTGGAAGTCGCGTAGCAGATCGACCAGCGGTCCGGGCGCCGTGCCCTCGGCCAGGCGCGTGAAGCCGACGATGTCGGCGAACAGCACGGCCACCGGCTGCACGCGCACGGCGCCCAGCGGTTCGTCGGCCACGGCCAGCCGGTCGACGACGGTCGGCGGGAAGTAGCGCGCCAGGTTCGTGCGCTCGCGCTCCATCGTCACCTCGCGCTGCACAAGGTCGCGCGACCGGCGCACGACGGCGGCGAGAGTGCCGGCCACGATCAGCATGACGACGACGTTCTGGATCCAGTTGTCAATGCTGACGAAGTACGGGTCCAGGAAGCGGGCCAGGCCTTCCTCCGGCGACCAGGGTTGCTGCCCCGGGAAGGCGCCAATCGACTGCGGACGCGAGACCAGCCAGGCCATGCCGACGCTCCACGTCGCGCAGCAGACGGCGCCGGCCCACGCCACCAGCGTTGGCGAATAGCTGAACGCAAACGGAATCAGGAAGATGAAACTGAAGACGAACATGCCGTAGCGCGGCTGCATCTGCACCGGCCAGGGCGTCGCGTCCAGCGGGTTCGGAACCTGGGCAGCGACAGTGAACAGCGCGTAGACGAGAACGGCGAACACGTAGCCGTGCCAGTCACGTGCGAAGCCGCTGTGGCTCAAGCCGTAGCGAACGACGAACAGTCCGGCGAACGCGATCAGAACGGCGGCATAGAAAGGCACCTCGGCGACGGGCAGCAGGACGAACAGCAAGGCGATGATGGCCGCGATAGCCGCGACGATGACCTGCGTCGCGCGTCTGATCGCCGCGCGTTCCTCCGCCGCGAAAGCTTGTCTCAGGCGTTCCGCCGCCCCGGCGGCCGGTTTGGGCCGATTTGCCGCCGCTGCGTCGGCATGCGTGGGCTGCGCCATGAAATCACTCCTGAATGTCCGATTTTCTGCGGGCCATGACCCGCACTGCGTCGCTACACCACTGCGACACATTGCCGTGCATCGGGGCCCAACGCATTGACACGGCGCCGGACGGGTGGTGACGATGTGCCGTGGCTGTCTTGGTCACCAACAAAGTTCGGCATGCGCCGGCAACTTCCAACGGTTGTGTGGGGCGTGCCTCGGGAGGAGTACATGACCACCAAACGCACCACCGATAAGAAAGTCGCCCGTCGCTAGTTCCTCAAGGGAGCTGGCGTCGCGGCTGGCGCGGGCGTCGCGACGGTTGCGATGCCGAACGTCTCGCGGGCCCAGACGACCGTCTTCAAGATGCAGTCGTCGTGGGGTGCCGGGGCCATGTTCCAGGAGTTCGCGGCGCAATATGGCGAGCGCGTGGAGAAGATGTCGGGCGGCCGGCTGAAGATCGACCTGCTGCCGGCAGGCGCGGTCGTCAAGGCGTTCCAAGTGCAGGATGCCAGCCATGACGGCGTGATCGACGGCGCCCACACTGTCACCGCCTACTGGTACGGCAAGAACAAGGCCGCTTCGCTGTTCGGCACCGGCCCGGTGTTCGGCGCCAACGCGTCGCAGATCCTGGCCTGGATCCACTTTGGCGGCGGCAAGGAGCTGTACGCGGAGCTCGTCAACGACATTCTCGGGCTCAACCTCGTCGGCTTCTTCGCCATGCCGATGCCGACGCAGCCGCTCGGCTGGTTCAAGGACGAAGTCAAGAGCGCCGACGACATGCGCGGCCTCAAGTACCGGACCGTCGGTCTCGCCACCGACATCATGCAGGGCATGGGCCTGAAGGTGACGCAGCTACCGGGCGGTGAGATCGTGCCGGCGCTGGAGCGCGGCGTGATCGAGGCGTTCGAGTTCAACAACCCGACCTCCGACCGCCAATTCGGTGCCCAGGACGTCTCGAAAGTCTACATGATGGGCTCGTACCATCAGGCCGCCGAGTTCTTCGAGATCATCTTCAACAAGGACCGCTTCGAGGCGTTGCCGGCCGAGCTGCAAGCGATCCTGGAGTACAGCGCCGAAGCCGCCAACACGGCGAACTACGGCCTGGCCATGGACCGCTACTCGAACGATCTGCAGACGCTGATCAACGAGGACGGCGTGAACGTCTATCGCACGCCGCAGTCGGTCATGGACGCCCAGCTCAAGTCGTGGGACTCGGTGCTCGAGGGCCTGGTGAAGGACCCGTTCTTCGCCAAGGTCGTGGCGAGCCAGAAGGCGTGGTCCGAGCGCGTCGCGTTCTACGATCTGATGAACTCGGCCGACTACAAGCTGGCCTACGAGCACTACTTCCCGGGCCGGCTGGGCTTCTAGGGCGCCCGACGTTACGCAACGTGAGGGGCGGCGCACTTGGCGCCGCCCCGCCCGCGACCCCTGGTACCGTAGATGGAACGTTTCATATTCTTCGTGGACAAGGTCTCGGCCTGGTTCGGCAAGGCGTTCGCCTGGCTGATCATCGTCATGACCTTCGGCGTGGGCTACGAGGTCTTCGTGCGCTACGTGCTGCGCGACCCGACGTCATGGGCCTTCGACGTCAGCTACATGATGTACGGCACGCTGTTCATGATGGCCGGCGCCTACACGCTGTCGCGCGACGGCCACGTGCGCGGCGATTTCATCTATCGGCTGTGGCAGCCGCGGACACAGGGCATCGTCGAGCTCGTCCTCTATTTCATCTTCTTCTTTCCCGGCGTGATCGCGCTGGTGCTCGCGGGGTGGAAGTACTCCAGCCGCTCGTGGCGCTATTTGGAAGTCAGCGTCATGAGCCCGGCCAACGTGCCGATCTTCCAGTTCAAGACCATCATCAGCATTGCCGGCGCGCTATTGGTTCTGCAGGGCATCGCGCAGGTCTGCCGCTGCATCATGTGCATCCGTGACGGCGAGTGGCCGCGGCACCTGGAGGACATCGAGGAACTCGAGGAGCAGCTCTTGCACGAGCACGAGCGCGAGGTGCTGGCGCATGGCACCGAAGCGGTGGACGTGTTGCCACCGAGCGAGGAGCGCTGAGCATGCCGCCCGATCCCGTCGTCGCGGTGATGATGCTCGGGATCTTCATCCTCGTCATCCTGCTCGGCTTTCCGATCGCCTTCACCCTGATCGCGATGGGCGTGGGCTTCGGCTACTACGCCTATTTCGACGCCGAGCGGATGCGGACGATCTTCGACAACCGCGTGTTCGATCTCCTGGTCAACCAGACCTACTCGGTGATGGCGAACGACGTGCTGACGGCGGTGCCGCTGTTCCTGTTCATGGGCTACATCGTCGAACGCGCCAACATCGTCGACCGTCTGTTCCAGACGCTCTACATCGCGGCGCGCCGCATGCCCGGGTCGATGGCGATCGCGGCGCTGGCGACCTGTGCCATGTTCGCGACGGCGACCGGGATCATCGGCGCCGTCGTGACGCTGATGGGCCTGCTCGCCTTCCCGGCCATGCTCAAGGCCCGCTACGACACCAGCTTCGCCGCCGGTGTCATCTGCGCCGGCGGCTGCCTCGGCATCCTGATCCCGCCCAGCATCATGCTCATCGTCTACGCGGCGACGTCGAACGTGTCGATCGTCAAGCTGTATGCCGGCGCGATGTTCCCGGGGATGATGCTGGCCGGGCTCTACATCGTCTATGTCATCGGGCGCGCCTGGCTGAACCCGAAACTGGCACCGAAACCGAGGGAGGATGAGGTCGCGGACATCTCGCGGCTCCAGGTGGTCGTCATGCTGATCACCTCGTTCTTCCCGCTCGCGGTGTTCATCCTGTCTGTGCTCGGCGCGATCCTGTTCGGTCTCGCGACGCCGTCCGAAGCCGCCTCGGTCGGCGCGCTCGGCGGCCTGATCCTGGCGGTCGCCTACCGGGCGCTGACCTGGGACCGGCTCAAGGAGTCGGTGTATCTGACCGTGCGCACGTCGGCGATGGTGTGCTGGCTGTTCGTCGGCTCGTGGACGTTCTCCTCGGTCTTCTCCTATCTCGGCGGCGAGCAGCTGATCAGCGAGTTCGTCATCGGCCTCGATCTCTCGCCGATCATGTTCCTGATCCTGGCCCAGCTCATCATCTTCCTGCTCGGCTGGCCGCTCGAGTGGAGCGAGATCATCATCATCTTCGTGCCGATCTTCCTGCCGCTCCTGCCCTACTTCAACATCGACCCGCTGTTCTTCGGCATCCTGGTCGCGCTCAACCTGCAGACCTCGTTCCTGACCCCACCGATGGCGATGGCGGCGTACTACCTCAAGGGCATCGCGCCGCCCCACGTCCAGCTCGTCGACATCTTCCGCGGCATCATGCCGTTCCTGTCGATGATCTTCCTCGCCATGTTCATCCTCTATGTCTTCCCGGAGATCGCGCTTTGGCTGCCAGAACAGATCTACGGCCGCTGAGGGCGCTGGCATGAACCTCGCACAACGTGGCGCCGTCGACCTGGCCCAGCAGATCGCGACCGGCGCAGTCCGCGCGGAAGAGGCGACGGCAGCGTGCGTCGAGACCGTCGCGGCGCACGAAGCCGACGTCGGCGCGTTCGAGCACTTCGACGCGGCGTACGCCCTCGAGCAGGCCCGCGCGCTCGACCGCCACCGCGCGTCGGGCGCGCCGGTTGGGCCACTACACGGCGTGCCGGTCGCCATTAAGGATATCGTCGACACCGCCGACTTCCCGACCGAGAACGGCTGCGCGCTCGACAGCGGCCGGCGGCCGCGCGACGACGCCGTCATCGTTGCCCGGCTGCGGGCGGCCGGTGCCGTGATCTTGGGCAAGGCGGTGACGACCGAACTCGCCGTCTTTACGCCCGGCAAGACCCGCAACCCGCATGCACTCGACCGTACCCCCGGCGGCTCCTCCAGCGGCTCGGCCGCGGCCGTCGCCGCCGGCATGGTGCCGCTGGCGATCGGCACGCAGACCAACGGATCGGTGATCCGGCCCGCCGCCTTCTGCGGCGTGATCGGCTTCAAGCCCAGCCAGGGGGTCATTCCCCGCACCGGCGTGCTCAGGCAGGCGCCGTCGCTCGACACGGTCGGCGTGTTCGCGCAGACGATCGAGGACGCGGCGCTGCTAACGGACTGTATCGCCGGTCATGACGCCGGCGACCCGGCGACGCGCCCGACGGCACCCCCGCGCCTCTTGGACGTCGCGCGCGAGGCGCCGCCGGCCACGCCCGCCCTCGCCTTCGTGCGCACGCCGGTGTGGGACCAAGCCGACGAGGAGACGCGCGACGCCTTCGCCGAGCTGGTCGAGGTCCTGGGCGACGGCATCGACGATGTCGACCTGCCCGAGCCCTTCGACCAGGCGCATGCGTGGCACCGCGTGGTCATGCTGGCGGAGATGGCGAAGCACTTCGCCGCCTACTACGAGCGCGACCGCAGTCGGCTCAGCGACCGGCTGGTCAGCATGATCGAGGAAGGCCGCACGACATTGGCGCAGGACTACCTGGTCGCGCTGGACTGGATCGAGGTGCTCAACGCCGGGCTCGACCGGATCTTCGAGCGCTACGACGCGATCGTCACGCCGGCGGCGCCGGGCGTCGCGCCGCGCGGTCTGGACAGCACCGGCAATCCGGCGTTCTGCACGATCTGGACGTTCTGCGGTGTGCCGGCGATTACGTTGCCGTTGCTCGAGAGTCCGGACGGCCTGCCGCTCGGCGTGCAACTCGTCGGGCGGCGCGGCGACGACGCGCGCCTGCTGCGCACGGCCCGGTGGCTGATCGAGGCGGTGTCGGCCGAAAGTGGCGCCGAGCACGCCGCCTGATCCGCGGCGACCGAGAGGAGCGACAGCGACCGTGATGACCGACAAGGCCCTGGCCATACTCTCACTTTGCGCGATGATCGCGTTTCTCTCAGTGCTCGTCGGCTTCGTCCAGGAAGTCGATTTGACTATCGTGATAGTTGTCGGAGTCGCCTTGGCTGCCTATGACTTCTATCGCACGCTGCGAAACCCATAACATTTTGGAATCGGGCGTCTTTGGCCAGACTCAATCACGGATTGCGTGACGCCCAGCGCTGTGCGTCTATCCGTGCATCCTACAACCATTTGTTATCTCAATTCGCTTGCGCGGCGTTGGTTTCGCAAGCGACAATCGCATACCATCGCGCAAGCGTCGGGCGCCTTCGGATCGATCCGATCCAGACGACCACAGGCAGTGAGCACACCTCCGACAAGACTGCGCGGGCAACCAAGATCGGGAGGAATAACCATACATTGGAAGCCATTTGCCGTGGCCGCAGTGGCCGCAGCGATGTTCGCAACCAGCGGCGCCATGGCCCAGAGCAATCTCGAAAAGCTCGGCCAGTTCAAGACGACCGGCGTCAAGGACTTCACTGTCATCGAGCAGGGGGGCACCTACGCCGACGGCATCCGCAAGACCCTTGAGCGCATCACCCTGCCCCCGGGCTTCAAGATCGAGCTCTACGCCGTCGTGCCCGACGCGCGCCACATGGCGGTGGGTCCCCAGGGCATCGTCACCTTCGTCGGCACCCGCAAGACCGACGTTTGGTCGGTCACCGACCGCAACAAGGACCGGGTCGCCGACGAGGTGAAGCGCTTCGCGCCGTCGATCGACTTCACCATCCCCAACGGCCCCTGCTTCTCCAAGGACGGCTTCCTCTTCATCGCCGAGCAGAACCGCGTGCTCGTCTATCCGGCCGCGGAGTTCTTCTACGAGAGCCCGGACGTGGCGGCCTTCGAAGTGGTGCCGCAGGGCCAGCTGATCCCGGTCGACGAGGAGAGCTACAACCACACCGCGCGGGTCTGCAAGATCGGCCCGGACGGCAAGCTCTACATCTCGCTGGGCCAGCCGTTCAACGTCTCCCCGCCGGCCAAGCTGGCCCTGTACAATCAGGTCGGCATCGGCGGCATGATCCGCCTGAACACCGACGGCAGCGGGCGCGAGGTCTACACCTACGGCATCCGCAACTCCGTGGGCCACGACTTCAACCCGGCCAACGGCGAGCTGTGGTTCACCGACAACCAGGTCGACGGCATGGGTGACGACATTCCGCCGGGCGAGATCAACCGGCAGACCGCGATGGGCCAGAACTTCGGCTTCCCGTGGTACGGCGGCGGCTCGACGCGGACCAACGAGTACAAGGACGACAAGCCGCCGGCCGACATCGTGATGCCCGCGGTCGAGACCATCGCCCACGCGGCGGACCTGGGCATGATGTTCTACACCGGCCGGATGTTCCCGGCGCAGTACCGGGGCGGCATCTTCTCGGCCCAGCACGGCTCCTGGAACCGCACCACGCCGGTCGGCGCGCGGGTGATGTTCACCAGCGTCAACGAGGACGGCTCGGCCGGCACGACGGTGCCGTTCGCGGAGGGCTGGATCGACGAGAACGGCGAGTATCTCGGCCGCCCGGTCGACGTCGCGCCACTGCGCGACGGCTCGATCCTGGTGTCCGACGATCTGGCCGGCGCCCTGTACCGCATCTCGTACGGCAACTAGATCCGCATGGCGGTGACAACGGCAGCCGGGGCGCGCGCCCCGGCTGCCCGGTCACGCCAACAGGGTGCCCGCAAAACGATGTCCGCACGCATACTCGTCTTCGCCGCGGCCGCCCTTGCGGTTGCGGTGACGTCGCCGGCGCTCGCCGGCGATCCCGCGGCGGGGCGCAAGAAGGCGTCCGCCTGTCAGACCTGCCACGGCTATGACGGCATCGCCAGGATCCCGATCGCGCCGCACATCGCCGGCGAGAGCGAGGTCTATCTGACGACCCAGCTCAAGGCGTTCCGCTCCGGCAAGCGCACGCACGAGATCATGTCGATCATCGCCGGCCAGCTCTCGGACGACGACATCGCCGACCTGTCGGCCTGGTACGCGTCGATCGAGTTCAGCGTCACGATGCCGGGCTAGGCTCCGGACTCATAACCAGCAACAGACGATGGCGGCGAGGTAGACGGCGGCGGCGAAGTTGACCGCGAGGCGGTCGTATCGGGTGGCGATGCGGCGCCAGTCCTTGAGCCGGCAGATGGCGCGCTCGACGACGTTGCGCCG
>Ga0209678_1000031_pt1 | contig 66970 bp, 59 predicted proteins | sample WorMetilvaeELBA1_FD_187404 | JGI IMG/M metagenome (GOLD analysis project Ga0209678, IMG submission 187404) | Marine gutless worms symbiont microbial communities from Max Planck institute for Marine Microbiology, Germany - Olavius ilvae ELBA.1... ...
AGCCGCGCGAACTGAGCGTCCGAAAGCCAGAAACAGTGCTCAGACATGGCAAACCCCCAAACAGTTGGGAGCTTGAATCATGCTTCGCCCGAAAAGGGAATCCCCTTTATGGGTCCGGACCCTAGTGTAACGGCAATCATGCCGAAGCCCGGGGCCGACCGGGTCGATTGGGGGCCGCCAGAGCCCTGGAATCAAACGGAGGGACGCGTCGTGATACCCGGACCGTTCGAATACCATCGCCCCGCCAGCGTCGCGGACGCCGTGGCGCTGCTGGTCGACCACGGCGACGACGCCCGCGTCATCGCAGGGGGTCACAGCCTGATCCCGATGATGAAGCTGCGCATGGCGGTGCCGGAGCACCTGATCGACCTGCAGGACGTGGCCGAGCTGCGCGGCATTGCCGAGGATGGCGACACGCTCGTGATCGGCGCCATGACCCGCCAGCAGGAGATCGTCGACTCCGAGGTCCTGGCCCGGCTCTGCCCGATCCTGCGCGAGACAGCGCTGGTGATCGCCGACCCGCAGGTGCGCGCCTGCGGCACGCTGGGCGGCAACGTCGCCACCGGCGACCCGGGCAACGACATGCCGGCGCTGATGCAGGCGCTGGACGCCAGCTACCGGGTCAGCGGCCCGGACGGCAGCCGCGACCTCCCGGCCCGCGGCTTCTACGAGGCGGCGTATTTCACGGCCCTCGGCGAGACCGAGGTCGTGACGCAGATCCGCATCCCGACGCCCCCGGCCGGGCACGGCTACGCCTACGAGAAGCAGAAGCGCAAGGTCGGGGACTATGACACGGCCGCGGCCGCGGTGGTGCTGACGATGGCGGGGGGCAGTTGCACATCGGCAGCGATCGCGCTGACCAACGTCGGCGACACGCCGCTCCATGCCGAGGCGGCGGGACAGGCGCTGGTCGGCACGCCGGTCGACGCCGCGGCGGTCGACGAGGCCGTGCGCCTGGCCGAGGAGATCACCCGGCCGGCGTCGGACGGTCGCGGGCCGGCCGACTACCGCACCCGCATCGCCGGCGTCATGACGCGCCGCGCGATCGCCCGCGCGCTGACGCGCGCGTCTTGAGCGGGAGGACAGGCGACATGTCGAAGACCCACATCAAGATGACAGTCAATGGCAGCGAGGTCGAAGCGCTGGCCGAGCCGCGCATGCTGTTGATCCACCTCCTGCGTGAGCAGCTCAACCTGACCGGCCCGCACGTCGGCTGCGAGACCGGCCATTGCGGCGCCTGCACGGTCGACCTCGACGGCCGCTCGGTGAAGTCGTGCACCATGTTCGCGGTGCAGGCGAGCGGCGGCGAGGTCACCACGATCGAAGGCATCGCCCACCCGGACGGCTCCCTGCACGCGCTGCAAGAGGCCTTCCGCGAGCACCACGGCCTGCAGTGCGGCTTCTGCACGCCGGGCATGATCACCCGCGCCTACCGGCTGTTGCAGGAGACTCCGGACCCGACGGACGACGAGATCCGCCTGGGCATCTCCGGCAATCTGTGCCGCTGCACGGGCTATCAGAACATCGTCAAGGCGATCCGCGCCGCGGCGGATCAACTGAACGCGGTCGGGGAGGCAGCGCAATGAGTGCCGACGTCGAGAGCGCCGAAGCGCGCGCCGAGAAGCTGCAGGGCCTGGGCAGCGCGCGCAAGCGCGTCGAGGACGCCCGTTTCACGCAAGGCAAGGGCAACTACGTCGACGACCTGAAGCTGCCGGGCATGCTGTTCGGCGACTTCGCCCGCTCGCCGTACGGCCACGCCCGCATCAAGTCGATCGACACTGCGGCGGCGCTGGCGGTGCCCGGCGTGCACGCGGTGCTGACCGCGGCCGACCTCAAGCCCTTGAACCTGCACTACATGCCGACGCTGGCGGGCGACGTGCAGGCCGTGCTGGCCGACGAGAAGGTGCTGTTCCAGGGCCAGGAGGTCGCCTTCGTCATCGCCGATGACCGTTATGCCGCAGCCGACGCGATCGACCTTGTCGAGGTCGACTACGAGGAACTGCCGGCGCTGGTCGACCCAACCAAGGCCATGGACGCCGACGCGCCGTTGCTGCGCGAGGACATCAAGGACAAGACCGAGGGCGCCCACGGCGCGCGCAAGCACCACAACCACATCTTCACCTGGGAGGTCGGCGACGCCGACGGCACGGCGGCCGCGCTTGACGGCGCCGAGGTCGTGGCCAAGGAACTGATCTCCTACCAGCGCGTGCACCCCTGCCCGCTCGAGACCTGCGGCGCCGTTGCCTCGATGGACAAGATCAACGGCCAGCTCACGGTCTGGGGCACCTTCCAGGCGCCGCACGCGGTGCGCACCGTGGCCTCGCTGATCTCCAACATCCCGGAGCACAAGATCCGCATCATCTCGCCGGACATCGGCGGCGGCTTCGGCAACAAGGTCGGGGTCTATCCGGGCTACATCTGCGCCATCGTCGCCTCGATCGTCACCGGCGTGCCGGTGAAGTGGATCGAGGACCGCATCGAGAACCTTTCGGCGACCGCCTTCGCCCGCGATTACCATATGACGGGCGAGATCGCGGCAACACGCGACGGTCGCATCACCGCCCTGCGCTGCCACACGCTGGCCGACCACGGTGCGTTCGACGCCTGTGCCGACCCGACCAAGTTCCCGGCCGGGTTCATGAACATCTGCACAGGGTCCTACGACATCTCGGTGGCGCACCTGACGGTCGACGGCGTCTACACCAACAAGGCGCCGGGCGGCGTCGCCTATCGCTGCTCGTTCCGCGTCACCGAAGCGTCGTACTTCATCGAGCGCATGATCGACGTGCTGGCGCTGAAGCTGGAGATGGACCCGGCCGAGCTGCGTCTGAAGAACCTGATCAAGAAGGAGCAGTTCCCCTACCAGTCGGCGCTGGGCTGGGAGTACGACAGCGGCGACTACCACACCGCCATGGAGCGGGCGCTCGAGACCGTCGACTACAAGGCCCTGCGCGCCGAGCAGGCGGCCAACCGCGAGGCCTTCGCGCGTGGCGAGACGCGCTCGCTGATGGGCGTCGGCCTCGCCTTCTTCACCGAGATCGTCGGCGCCGGGCCGATCAAGAACTGCGACATCCTGGGCCTCGGCATGTTCGACTCCTGCGAGATCAGGATCCACCCCACGGGCAGCGCCATCGCGCGGCTGGGCACGATCAGCCAGGGCCAGGGCCACGCCACCACGTTCGCCCAGATCCTGGCCTCGGAGATCGGCATCCCGGCGGACAGCATCACCGTCGAGGAGGGTGACACCGACACCGCCCCCTACGGCCTCGGCACCTACGGCTCGCGCTCGACGCCGGTGGCGGGGGCGGCGACGGCGATGGCCGGGCGCAAGATCCGCGCCAAGGCGCAGATGATCGCCGCCTACCTGTTGGAGGTGCACGAGGACGACCTCGAGTGGGATGTCGATCGCTTCCAGGTCAAGGGCGCGCCGGAGCGGTCCAAGACCATGGCCGAGATCGCCTTCGCCGCCTACAACACCGTGCCGCCGGGCATGGAGCCGGGGCTCGAGGCGGTCAGCTACTACGACCCGCCGAACATGACCTACCCGTTTGGGGCGTACGTTTGCGTCGTCGACGTCGACGTCGATACGGGCGTAACCGACATCCGGCGCTTCTACGCGCTCGACGACTGCGGGACGCGGATCAACCCCATGATCATCGAGGGTCAGGTGCATGGCGGCCTGACCGAGGCGCTGGCCATCGCCATGGGGCAGGAGATCGTCTACGACGAGCTCGGCAACGTCCAGGGCGCCAGCCTGATGGATTACTTCCTGCCGACGGCGGTCGAGACGCCGGTGTGGGAGACCGACCACACGGTGACCCCGTCGCCGCACCACCCGATCGGGGCCAAGGGTGTCGGGGAGTCCCCGAACGTCGGCGGCGTCTCGGCCTTCTCCAACGCGGTCAATGACGCGTTCGCGCATCTGGGCCTGACCCATACCCAGATGCCGCACGATCATTGGCGCGTCTGGAAGACGGCCGAACGCCTCGGCGTCACCGCCTGAGGCACCGACGCGTTGGGGCTGGCGTTTTCGGGCGCCAGCCCCGATATTCTTGTCAGGCCAATGGATTACAAAACGCTGCAGCGCGACCTCGCCGCCGCCGGCTACATCGCCGACGACGGCCTCGCGATGGCGCTGACCCTGGCGACCGGCATGCGGCGGCCGCTCTTGCTGGAGGGCCAGGCCGGCGTCGGCAAGACCGAGATCGGCAAGGTGCTGGCGACGGTGATGGACGCGCGCCTGATCCGGCTGCAGTGCTACGAGGGCCTCGACGCCAGCGCCACGATCTACGAGTGGAACTATCAGCGCCAGTTGCTGGCCATCAAGGCGCACGAGCGCGACGGCCTCTCCGCCGACGAAATCGAGCGCCACCTGTTCTCCGACGACTACCTCTTGCACCGGCCGCTCCTGGAGGCGATCCAGCAGGCCACGTCCCCGGTGCTGTTGATCGACGAGATCGACCGCGCCGACGAGGAGTTCGAGGCGTTCCTGCTCGAGATCCTTTCCGACTTCCAGATCACCATTCCCGAGCTCGGCACCATCCAGGCGCGCTCGATCCCCTACGTCATTCTGACGTCCAACGGCACGCGGGCGCTCTCCGACGCCCTGCGCCGGCGCTGCCTCTACAGCTACGTCGAGTATCCCGATCCCGAGAAGGAGCTGGCGATCGTCGCCGCCCGGCTGCCCGGCATCGACGCACAGTTGGCCGGCCAGGTCGTGCGCTTCGTGCAGCAGCTCAGGCGCGAGGAGCTGGAAAAAACCCCGGGAGTCGCGGAGACGCTCGACTGGGCGACGGCGCTGATGGGCCTCAATCTCGGCGCGCTCGACCAGGACGCCGATGCGCTGCAGGCCTCGCTGATCTGCTTGCTCAAGACCGAACGGGATCTGAAGGCCGTGCCGCGCGAGGTGACCGAGCGCCTGCTCGGCAAGGTCGCGTGATGCCGGCGCTCGACCCCCGCCCCAGCGCGCGCATGACCGCCTTCCTGGCGCAGTTGCGCCTCAACGGCTTCCGCGTCGGCCCAGCGGAGACGGCCGACGCGCTCGGCTTCGTCGCCGCCCAGGACGTGCCGGACGCCGGCGCGGCGCGCCACGGACTCAAGGCCATGCTGACCGGCGACCACGAGCAGTGGCGCCAGTTCGACGAGCTGTTCGACGCCTTCTGGTACGGCCGCGGCGCCAAGACTGCCGAACGCGCCGTGGGCGACACCACGCGGCGCGGCCCGAAGCGCCCCGACATGTGGAACCGGCTGCTGCCGGCCGACGGCAGCGAGCGCGGCGACGGTCAATCCCTCGATGCGGTCGCCGCCGAGGGCGAGGCCGGAGACGACGGCGCCGGGCGCCTGGTCGCCAGCCGGCAGGAGGCCCTGCGCAAGGTCGACCTGCGCCGCCTCGTAACGCCGCAGGACATGGCCGAGGCCGAGCGCCTGGCCGAGCGACTGGCGCGGGCCATCAAATTCCGCCAGAGCCGCCGGCGCGTGCCGTCATACGCCGGCGAGCGCCTGGACCTGCGCCGCATCATCCGGCGCAGCCTCTCCAAGGGCGGCGAGCCGTTCGACCTGGTCTTTCGCCGGCGCCCCGACCGGCCGGTCAACCTGGTCCTTCTCCTCGACGTGTCGGGCTCGATGGAACTGTACAGCCGCTACCTCATGGCCTTCGTGCGCGGCCTGTTGGGCGCCTGGCTGCGCGCCGACGCGTTCCTGTTCCACACCCGGCTCGTGCACGTCAGCGACGCCCTGGGCGACGCCGACGCCATGCGCGCCATGGCGCGCCTGTCGCTGATGGCGCAGGGCTTCGGCGGCGGCACGCGAATTGCCGGCAGCTTGAAGACTTTCAACGACCAGTACGCCAAGCAGGCGCTCGACAGCCGCTCGATCGTCGTCGTGCTCAGCGACGGCTACGACACCGACCCGCCGCCGGCGCTGGCGGGCGAGCTCGCGCGACTGAAGCGGCGGGCGCGGCGCCTAGTCTGGCTCAACCCGCTGATCGGCTGGCGCGACTACGCGCCGGTCGCCGGCGGCATGGCGGCGGCAATGCCCTACATCGACCTATTCGCCACGGCCCACACGCTCGACAGCCTGGCCGCGCTCGAGCCGGAGCTGGCGCGGCTATGAGCAAGGACGAGGTCTTCGCGCGCATCGCCGAGCTGCTGGCGGCCGGCGCCGACTTCTGCGTCGCCACGGTCGTGCGCACCGAGAATGCCACCTCCGCCAAGGCCGGCGCCAAGGCCGTGGTCACTGGCGATGGCACGATCCACGGCTTCCTGGGCGGCAACTGCGTGCAGGGCGCGGTCAGGACCGCCGCCGCGGAAGCGATGGCGGCCGGCGAACCGCGCCTCATCCGCGTCAAGCCCAAGGAAGAGGTCGTCGAGCGCGTCGACGTCGACGGCGTCGAGCTGCACAAGAGCGGCTGCCCCAGCGGCGGCACGGTCGAGCTGTTCATCGAGCCCATGCGCCAGGCGCCGCGCCTCGTCGTCTGCGGCGCCTCGCCGGTCGCGGTCGCCGTCGCCGACCTCGCCGAACGCCTCGGCTATCGCGTCGTCGCGGCGGCGCTCGACGAGGACCAGGACGCGTTCGCCGCGCCCGCGGCGCGCCTCGCCGGCTCCGACCTCGCGTCGCTCGAACTCGGGCCGCACGAATTCGTCGTCGTCGCGACCCAGGGCAAGCGCGACCGCGAGGCGCTGGGCGCGGCGCTGGCGAGCGACGCCGGCTACGTTGCCTTCGTCGGCAGCCGGCGCAAGGCCGCGACGCTCACAGGCCAACTGCGCGAGCAGGGCCTTGACGAGGCGCGCCTCGCCCGCCTGTCGGCACCCGCCGGCCTCGACATCCACGCCATCGAGCCGGCCGAGATCGCGCTCTCGATCCTGGGCGAGGTTGTCGCCCACCGGCGCCGCAACGTCCGCGCGCCGGCGGACGGCACGAAAGAGCGCAGGACATCCGGTTCCTGACCGCCCTGTGTAATTGCATTGCGCGTGTGCGCTGATCGGTCTTCCACAGGGGGCGATTGAAATATACAATTCGGTTTGATATCCAAAAGCCGAGACCATGCCCGATATCACCCATTACGCCGAGGCCGGTTTTGCGGCCCCGATCCGCGTCCTGCCGCCGGAGACGGCGCTGGAACTGAACGAGCGGGTGCAGGCGGTGCGCCGTTCGCGGCCTGAAGACGCCGAGCAGGCGTTCGGCACGAACTGCCACCTGCTGTTCCCCTGGCTCTACGACCTCTCCTTGAGCGCGCCGGTGCTCGACGCGGTCGAGCGCGTGATCGGCCCCGACATCCTGGTCTGGTCGGCGGGCTTCTTCTTGAAGGATGCCGGCGACGGCAAGTACGTCTCCTGGCACCAGGACTCGACGTACTGGGGCCTCGAGCCGCCGGACATCGTCACCGCCTGGATCGCGCTGACGCCCAGCACGCCCGAAAGCGGCTGCATGCGCGTCGTGCCCGGCAGTCACGATTGGGGCCAACTGGCCCACGCCGACGGCTTTGCGAACGGCAACATGCTGAGCCGCGGCCAGGAGGTACAGGTCGACATCGGCGCGGCGCAGACGCACGACGTGGTGCTGCAGCCCGGCGAGATGAGCCTGCACCACGTGCGCATCGTGCACGGCTCGCAGGCGAACCGTTCGGCGCAGCCGCGCGTCGGCTTCGCGGTCCGCTACATCCCGCCGCACGTACGCCAGCTCGGTGGCCGGACGTATGCGATCCTGGCGCGCGGCCGCGACGACTTCGGCCACTTCGATCCGCCGCGGCGCCCGGACGCCGACTTGAGCGACGCGGCGTGGGAGATGCACCAGGACTCGCTGCGCCGGCTCAACGACGTGGTGATGCAGGGCGCGGCCGAGGAGAGCAAGGTCGTCGGCCACGTCACGCGGGCGTAAGTCCATGGTGACGTTCGACCCCGCGAGCCTGAACCAGGCCTGGCCGCGGCCCTCGACCCCGCGACCCATCGTCATCGTCGGCGCCGGCGGCATCGTCAGCGACGCCCACATGCCGGCCTACCGCAAGGCCGGCTTCGACGTCGTCGCCATCCACGACATCGACGCGGACGCGGCACGAAAGACCGCGGAACGGTGGGACATCCCGCGCGCCTGCGACACGCTAGCGGACGCGGTCGCCGCCGGCGTCGAGGCGGGCGCCGTGTTCGACCTGGCGACGCCGCCCGCCGCCCACCATACGATCCTGCCGGCGCTGCCCGAGGGCGCCGCCGTGCTGATGCAGAAGCCCATGGGCAGCGACCTGGACGACGCGCGCGCGATCCGCGCCACCTGCCGCGAGCGCGGGCTGACGGCCGCGGTCAACTTCCAGCTTCGCTTCAGCCCGATGATGCTGGCCGTACGCGACGCCGCCAAGCGCGGCCTGTTGGGCGACCTGGTCGACGTCGAGGTGCACTTGAGCCTCGAAACGCCGTGGCACCTGTTCCCGTTCCTGAAAGGCCTCGAGCGGGTCGAGATCGCGGTGCACTCGATCCACTACCTGGACCTGATCCGCGGCTTCCTGGGCGATCCGTCGGGCGTCTACGCCCGCACCGTCGGCCACCCGGCGAACGAGGGCCTGACCCAGACCCGCACCTCCGCCATTCTCGACTACGGCCAGCAGGTGCGTTGCTGCCTCTCGATCAACCACAACTTCCGGCGCGGCCCGAAGTTCCAGGCGGCGCACTTCCGCTTCGACGGCACCCAGGGCACGGCGGTCGTCAAGCTGGGGCTGTTGCTCAACTACCCGGAAGGCGAGCCGGACGAGCTGTGGTTCGCCACCGACGACCAGGACTGGCAGCAGGTAGCGCTCGCCGGTGGCTGGTTCCCCGACGCCTTCATCGGCACCATGAGCAACCTGCAGCGTGCCGCCGCCGGCGAGGACGAGACGCTGGTCACCTCGGTCGAAGACGCCTACCGCACCATGGCGCTGGTCGAGACCTGCTACACGTCGGACGCGCAGGGCGCCACGCCGCTGCCGGAGTAGTGCCAGGTTTTGTGTTTGAAACCCCCGTTTCCTGATGAATAACCGGGGGAAGCAAGACGACGGCGAGGCAACGCCGTCGACGCATCGACATGGGAGGAAGAGAGCATGCCGTCCAGACACCCGATCCTCGTCGCGATTGCCGGCGCCACGCTGCTGGCGGCCGGCGCCGCAACCGCCGCCGACCACGGCAGCTTCCCCGGCTATACGCTGCGGGTGAAGCTGATCGGCGGCGCGCAGTACGAGCCGCTGTACCAGGAGATCCCGAAGTGGGAGGAAGCGACCGGCGCCACCGTCGAGATCCTGTCGCGCAAGAACCACTTCGAGCTCGACCGCGAGATTAAGCAGGACATCGCCGCCGGCTCGATCGACTACTGCCTGGCCTCGAACCACACCAGTTTCGCGCCGCAGTACGGCGACATCTACGTCGACCTGCGCTCGGTGCTCCCCAAGAAAACGCTCGACGAGTTCGTGCAGTTGACGCTCGACCACTCGACGGTCGACCGCAACCTGGTGCAACTGCCGCGCCACTCGGACGTCTCGAACCTCTACTACGTCAAGAGCCTGTATGACGACGCCGGCAACAAGTCGGGCTTCAAGGACAAGTACGGCTACGACCTGGCGCCGCCGGAAACCTGGGCGCAAGTCAAGGACCAGGCGGTCTTCTTCACCAACCCGCCGGACTTCTACGGCACGCAGTACGTCGGCAAGGACGAGGCGGTGACGGGCCGCTTCTACGAGATGCTGATCGCCGAGGGCGGCCAGCTGTTCGACGACAAGTGGGAGCCGACCTTCAACTCCGACGCGAGCCAGCGCGCGCTGCAGTGGTTCGTCGACCTCTACAACGCCGACGCCGTGCCGAAGGGCGTGCCCAACTACCTGTGGGACGACACCGGGCTCGGTTTTGCCTCGGGCACGGTGGCGATGAACCTCGACTGGGCCGGCTGGGCGTCGTACTTCAACGACCCGGCGAACTCGAAGGTCGCGGGCAATATCGGCCTCGTGCGCGCGCCCAAGGGCAGCAGCGGAAAGCGCACCGGCTGGTCGGGCTCGCACTCCTTCTCGATCACCAAGGCTTGCGACAACCAGGATGCGGCCGCCAGCTTCATCACCTTCCTGACCGACCACGACCGGCAGATGGTGGAGGCGCGGCGCGGCCTGCTGCCGACCCGCCAGCAGGTCTGGACCGACGCCGTCGTCGAATTCAAGGCGAACGGCAGCGACTTCCTGGTGACCGTGTTCGAGACCTACTCGGCCTCGATGGCGGAGGACGCCTTCACGCCGCCCTTGATCCCCGAGTGGATTGAGGTCTCGAACGTGCTGTGGCCGAAGCTGCAGGCGGCGATCGTCGGCGACATGACGGTCAAGGCGGCGCTCGACGAGGCCGCGGAGGAAGCGCGCGAGGTCATGGAGGACGCGGGCTACCTGTAGGGCGCATCGGGCGCGCGCGTCGCAGCGAAGTCGCTTACCCGTGACCCGCGCGCCCACCGCCGCCGACGTCGTCAGTCTGCAGCGCCGGCCGGCGCGGCAGCTCGAGAAGTACAGCGCCCCGGCGCTCGACAAGGGTCTCGACATTCTCGAGCTCTTGGCCGCGCACCCGGACGGCCTGTCGCAGCACGAGGTCGCGCGCCAGCTCGGCCGCTCCGTCGGCGAGATCTTCCGCATGCTGGCGACGCTTGAGCGGCGCGGCTACATCGCGCAGAGCGACCAGGGCGACCGCTACGTCCTGACGCTGCGCATGTTCGCGATTTCGCACCAGCACCCGCCGACGCGGCTGTTGATCCGCGAGGCGCTGCCGCGCATGCAGGAGGTCGCGCGGGCGCTCGGCCAGTCCTGCCACCTGGCGGTGTTCCACGACGGCCGCGTCTTGATCGTCGCCCAGACCGACGCGCCGGGGGCGCATTCCTACAACGTGCGCATGGGCGCCCAGGTACCGGTGTTCCAGGCCTCGTCCGGCATGATCCTCCTGGCCTTCCAGACGCCGGCGGTGCGCGACCACATGCTGCGCGAGTGCCCGGACTACGACCCGGCCGAGCGTGAGAAGCTTGAGCGCAAACTGGCGCGCATCCGGCGCAAGGGTTTCGAGGAGGTGCCCTCCTACCAGGTGCGCGGCATCTACAATTTGAGCTGCCCGATCCTCGACTTCGCCGGCGGCGCCATCGCCGCGATGACGGTGCCCTTCGTCTTGCGCATCGGCGCGACCGCCGAGGATCGCCATGCGGCACGCCGCGCCCTCAGCCGCGAGGCCGCCGCCGTCAGCCACGCCATCGGCGGCGCCGAGCTGACGCCATGAAGTCGCGCTTCTGGCGCCGCTACGGGCCGCCGATCGCGCTCATCACGCCGTCGGTCGTCTGCATCCTGGCGGTCGTCTTGGTGCCACTGGTCTTTTCGCTCTATACGTCGTTCACGCCCTACAAGCTGACCCGGCCGGAGACGCTCTACAGCTGGATCGGCGTGCGCAACTACGAGCGCATCCTGGGCGACCTGGACTTCTGGGTCGCCTTCGGCCGCACCATCCTGTTCCTCACCGTGGTGCTGAACGTCGAGCTGCTGCTGGGCCTGGGCATCGCGCTCTTGCTCAACCGCATCACCCGCGGCCAGCGCACGCTGCGCACGGTGATGATGTTCCCGATGATGTTCGCACCGGTGCTGGTGGGCTTTCAGTTCAAGTTCATTTTCAACGACAACATCGGCCTGCTGAACAACGCGCTGCAGGCCTTCGGCTACCCCTCGGCGATCCCCTGGCTGGTCGACGGCACGCTGGCGTTCCTGTCAATCTGCTCGGCGGAGATCTGGAACGCCACGTCGGTCTTCGCGATCCTCCTCCTGGCCGGGCTGTTCTCGATCCCGCGCGACCCCATCGAGGCGGCGCGCGTCGACGGCTGTACCAGCTGGCAGGTCTTCCGCCACGTCACCCTGCCGTTCCTGATGCCCTTCATCTTCATCGCCATGACCATCCGTTCGCTCGATGTCGCGCGGGCCTTCGACGTGGTGCGCATCATGACCAACGGCGGCCCGGCCGGGCGCACGGAGCTGTTGTGGACCCTGATCGCGCGCGTCGGCTATCAGAACGCGCAGATGGGCCGCGCCAACGCCGCCGCCTACGTCTCGGTCATCCTGGCCATGGCCTTCACGCTCTACTTCTACCGGGAGCTGGTGAAGTCGCGACGCTACATGGGCGGCGTGCAATGACCCGCCAACGCCGCGCCCGCCTCCTGACGCTGATCGGCACCTTCGTGGTGATGACCGTGTTCTGCGTGCCGGGCCTGTGGGTCGTCCTGAACGCCTTCCGGCCGAACCGCGAGATCCTGGCCAAGCCCGCGGTCTGGATCCCGCAGAACCTGACCTTCGCCAACTTCGCCAACATGTTCGGCTATGGCGACATGGTGACGATCCCGGTGTTCGACTACCTGCGCAACTCGATCGTCGTGTCGCTGACCAGCACCGTGATCGCCGTCGCCTTCGGCATGATGGGCGGCTACGCCTTCGCGCGCTTCCGCTTCAAGTGGAAGGCGCCGCTCTTCGTCGGCATGATGCTGACCCGCGCCGTGCCGGGCATCGCCCTCAGCCTGCCCGTCTTCATCCTGTGGTCGCGCCTGGGCATCATCGACACGCCGCTGAGCCTGATCCTCGTCTACGTGGCGATGAACGTGCCGTTCGTCATCTGGCTGACCGACGGCTTTTTCCGGCAGGTGCCGCTGGAGCTGTCCGAGGCGGCGCAGATCGACGGCTGCACCCGCTGGCAGGCGTTCTGGCGGGTCGAGTTTCCCCTGGCCCGCGCCGGGATCGCCTCGGCCGGCATCTTCGCCTTCCTGATCTCGTGGAACGAGTTCGCGCTGGCCAGCGAGCTCACCCGCAGCACCGACTCCAAGACACTGCCCGTCGGCCTCATGGACTTCACCGCCCAGTTCACCATCGACTGGGCCGGCATGTGCGCCATGGCGGTCATCATCATCGTGCCGGCCGTCGTGCTGACATTCATCGTGCAGAAGCACCTGATCGCCGGCCTCACCTTCGGCGGGGTCAAGGGCTGATGGCGGTCGTCACCCTCGACAAGGTCGTGAAACGCTACGGCGCCATCGAGGCCGTACAGGGCATCGACCTCGACATCGCGCATGGCGAATTCGTCGTGCTGGTCGGGCCGTCGGGCTGCGGCAAGTCGACGACCCTGCGCATGATTGCGGGCCTGGAGGAGATCGACGGCGGCACGATCCGCATCGGCGACCGGGTCGTCAACGAGCTGGCGCCGCGCGAGCGCAACGTCACCATGGTGTTCCAGAACTACGCGCTCTACCCGCACATGACTGTGCGCGAGAACCTCGGTTTTTCGCTGAAGATCGCGAAACGCCCGAACGACGAGATCGCGACGCGCGTCAAGGAGGCGGCCGACATCCTCGGCCTCGCCGACTTGCTCGACCGCACGCCCGCCCAGCTCTCCGGCGGCCAGCGCCAGCGCGTCGCCATGGGCCGCGCCATCGTGCGGCACCCGGACGTCTTCCTGTTCGACGAGCCGCTGTCGAACCTGGACGCCAAGCTGCGCGTGCAGATGCGCACGGAGATCAAGCGCCTGCACCAGCGCGTCGATACGACGATGGTCTACGTCACCCACGACCAGGTCGAGGCCATGACCCTTGCCGACCGGGTCGTCATCATGCGCGACGGCCGTATCGAGCAGGAGGGCGCGCCCCTGGCGCTGTTCAGCGAGCCCGCCAACACGTTCGTCGCCGGCTTCATCGGCAGCCCGCCGATGAACCTGGTCGAGGGCACGGTGGTGAGCGATGACGGCGCGCCGGCGGTGCGCCTCGACGACGGCATGGCGCTGCCGCTGTCGCCGGAGCAGGCGGCCCGCCTCGACGGCGCCGAGCACGTCACGGTCGGCCTGCGCGCCGAAGACCTGCTGCCGGCCGGGCATGGTGTCGAGAGCGGCGGCCCGACGATGAGCTTCGAGCGCGCCGTCAACATCGCCGAGCCCCTGGGCACCGAGAGCATGTTGTTCCTCGACTTCGGCGGCAAGGAGGCGGTGAGCAAGATGTTCAGCCCGCGGCCCGTGGCCAGCGGCGAGGTGCTGACCTTCCAGATCAATCTCGGCCGCCTGCACTTCTTCGACGCCAATAGCGGCGCGGCGGTGTGAGGGGCGCGTTCACATGAGGAGGCAGCCATGCAACGCATGGGAATGGTGATCGGCATCCGGCCGGAGAAGATCGCCGAGTACAAGGAGCTGCACGCCGACTGTTGGCCCGAGATCCTCAAGGGCATCGAGGACTGCAACATCCGCAACTACAGCATCTGGCTGCACGAGGGCGAGCGGCTACTGTTCGGCTACTGGGAGTACCACGGCACGGACTTCGCCGCCGACGCCCAGAAGATGGCCGACGATCCCGTCACCCAGCGCTGGTGGGCGCTGTGCACGCCCTGCCAGGAGCCCGTCGCGACCCGCGCGGAGGGTGAGCATTGGGCGATGATGGAGGAGGTGTTCTACCACGATGGCTGACGCCGACCCGATCACGGCGCGGCTGGAGCGTTGCTACACCGGCGTGCTGCACGACGTCATGCGCGCCCGCGGGCTCGCCGACTTCGTGCTGCCGCCGGAGATCCGGCCGATTCTGCCCGAGCGCCGGCTGTGCGGTCCGGCGTTCACGATCGAGGGCAAGGTCGATACCTCCGCCGATGCGCACGCGACGCTCTTGGCCTGGACCGGCCTGCTCTCCCAAGCGCCGGCCGGCCATGTCTGGGTCTGCCAGCCCAACGACCGTACCGTCGCGCACATGGGCGAACTCTCCGCCGAGACGCTGCTCCACAAGGGCGTGCGCGGCGCCATCGTCGACGGCTTCGCCCGCGACATCGACTTCCTGCTCGACCTCGGCTTCCAGACCTGGTGCCGGGGTTTCACGCCGCACGACATCGTCGCGTACTGGCTGCCGCAGGCGACGGACGTCCCGATCACCATCGGCCCCGTGACCATCAACAGCCGTGACTATGTCTGCGGCGACCGGGACGGCTGCGTCGTCATCCCGCGCGACCAGGCCGAGGACATCGTCGCCGACGCCGAGGCGGCGACCGCCAAGGAGAACCTCGTCCGCACCGCCATCCTCGACGGCGTCGACCCGCAGGAGGCCTATCTGCGCCATGGCAAGTTCTGACCTGCGCATCGCCGCGGTCGACGTGCGCTGCTGCCGCTACGAGGACGTGACGATCACGCCCGAGAGCCTGCGCGGCGGCGCCCAGGCCGGCATGGAGTTCCTGGTCATCACCCTGCGCAGCGAGGAAGGGCTCGAGGCATCGTGCTTCGGCTACGCCGGACGCACGGCCCGTGGCGCCGGTGAAATCGCCGCCGCCTCCCTGCGCCCGTTCTTCCAGAACCGCAGCGCGCTGGACCGCGAGCGTGCCTGGCACGACTTCCGCACCGTCGACCGCTGGTGGCACCACACGCCGATCTGGTCCTACGGGCCGTTCGACGCGGCGTGTTGGATCCTCTCGGCGGAGGCCGCGGGTCAGCCGCTCTACCGCTACATCGGCGGCGCGCGTGACGAAGTCCCGACCTACGTCAGCTCCCTGGTGCTGCCGACGGCCGAGGCCTACGGCCAGGAGGCGGCAGCGGCCAAGTCCGCCGGTTTCGCCGCCTACAAGCTGCACCCGCCCGGCCGCGACTTCGCGGAAGACGTGGCGGCGCACGAGGCGGCGCGCGAAGCCGTGGGCCCCGCCTTCACGCTGATGTCCGACCCGGTCGCCAGCCTCGACCTCGACGAGGCCGTGCGCCTCGGCCGCCGCCTCGAAGAGCTCGGCTATCTGTGGCTCGAGGAGCCGCTATGGGACGAGAGTTTTCATACTCTGCGCGAGCTGACGCGCATCCTCGACATCCCGATCGTCGGCTGCGAGGTCCTCGCCAAGCACCCCTACAGCGTCGCCGAGTGCATCTCGACCAAGGTCGTCGACCGGGTGCGCGCCGACGTCTCCTGGACCGGCGGGGTGACGGGGGTGATCAAGACCGCGCGCCTCGCCGAGGCGTTCGGCGTCAATTGCGAGGTGCATACGGCACTCATGCATCCGCTGGAGCTCGTCAACCTGCACTGCTGCGCGGCGATCGCCAACTGCGCGTATTTCGAGCTGCTGACGCCCTTGGAGCCGTTCGCCTTCGGCCTCGCTAAGCCACTGCCGGTCGCCGACGGCGTCGCTCGGCTGCCCGACGGCCCCGGCCTGGGCATCGCGCTCGACTGGGACCTGATCGACGCCTGCACCACCAAGAAGCTCTAACGCCTGGGAGGACCCGATGGCCGTCGACATCCTCGACACCCACCAGCACCTGATCTACCCGGACCGCTTCGGCTATGCCTGGACCGAGGGCATCCCGGCGCTGACCGGCGCCTTCACCTACACCGACTACCTGGCCGCGGCCGGCGACGGCGGCATCGCGCAGACGCTGTTCATGGAGGTCGACGTCGACGATCCGGCCTGGCGCGAGGAGACCCGGTTCTTCAGCGACATGGCGCGCGATCCGGCGACGCTGCTCGCCGGCGTCATCGCCAACGGCCGGCCGGAACACACCGGGTTCGACGATTGGCTCGACGCCGTCGCCGACATGGAAGTCGTCGGCATCCGCCGCATCTGCCACACGTCGCCCGACGAGCTGTCGCAGGGCGACACCTTCGTCGCCAGCGTGCGCAAGCTGGCGGATCGAAACCTGACCTTCGACCTGTGCTTCCTGGAGCGCCAGCTGCCGCTGGCCGCCGCCCTGGCCCGCGCCTGCCCGGACACCAAGTTCGTGCTCGACCACTGCGGCGTGCCAACCGTCGCCGCGGGCGACCTCGACCCCTGGCGCCAGCACATCCGCGACCTCGCCGCGCTGCCGAACGTGGCCTGCAAGATCTCCGGCATCACCGCCTACGCCAACCCCGGCGAGGGCACGCTCAACACCGTGCGGCCATGGCTCGAGCACTGTGTGGAGAGCTTCGGCTGGGACCGGGTGGTCTGGGGCAGCGACTGGCCCGTCTGCAACCTCAACAGCGACCTCGCCACCTGGATCGCGATTTCGCGCGAATTCGTGGCCGGCGAGGACGAGGCCAACCAGCAGAAGCTGTTCCACGCCAACGCCGCACGGATCTACGGCGTCGGCGGGTAGGACGTCGGCTGGACCGCCGGTCAGCAGCGATACGGGTCGTCGAGCGTCGGCACGTGCCGGGCCCAGTCGCTGTAGGGCGGCTGGGTCGCCATGTCGTAGAGCGTGCGCAGGCGGGCCAGCGGCGCGTCGTCATAGTCGACGCGCAGGTCGAGCGGCGAGCGGTCGGCGCGCACGATACGCAGCGCCGCCGAGAGTGTCCCGCGCGCATCGCTGCCGGCCGCGGCGCCGGCGTCGAGCACGGCCAGCAGGCGCCCGCCGAAATCGCCGGATCCGTCGCGATAGGCGCTTGCCATCGTCTCAAGCACGGCCGCGTTCGACAGCCAGTTGCCGGCAATGACGCAGTCCTGACCGACGATGTGTCCCTTGGCGTCGGTATTGCTCGCACCGGTCCAGGCCACCGCGCGGCCCGTGGCGTCGAGCACGGTAAGCTGGCGATAGTCGCGGCCGGTGTCCGGCCCCGTCAGCGCGGCAACCACGTCCTCGGCAGAGGCGCCTTTGGCCAACATGGCCAGGCCTTCGTCGCCCCACAGCGGGCTGACGCTGAAACCCTGCGTCGCGACCGCGCCGACCCGCGCCGCCGCGCGCAGCACCCAGGCGCCGACCGCCAGGTTGCCCGTCGCCGCGGCGCCGCCGATCGCCCCGGAGGCCCTATCCAGCGCAAGCACTGAAAACGTCATGGCCGGCCCCATCCCTCACGCGCATCGCACTCCGCCGCGTGATCGTAGCAGACGCCCTGTGGTAGATTGGCCGCAACCAATACTCAGGGAGACGATCATGCGTCACTTGTCGAAGTGGGGTGCCGGTCTCGGTCTTGCGGCCGCGATCCTCGCCGCCCCGGCTGTTTTCGCCCAGACGCCGCCGGGCGTCCTGGTCGTTGGTCAGATCGCGGAGCCGAAGTCGCTCGACCCGCACGCGGTCACCGCGGTCAACGACTTCCGCATCCTGATGAACGTCTATGACGGCCTCGTCCGCTACAAGGACGGCACGCTGGAGGTTGAACCGGCGCTGGCGACGAGCTGGAGCATCAGCGACGACGGCACCGAGTACACCTTCGAGCTGCGCCCCGGCGTCACGTTCCACGACGGCACGCCGCTGAACGCCGAGGCCGTCGCGTTCAATTTCGACCGCATGCTCGACGAGAACCATCCGTTCCACGACACCGGGCCGTTCCCGCTCTCGTTCTTCTTCTCGGCGGTCAAGGACGTGGAGGCGACCGGCGACAGCACAGTCAAGTTCACGTTGAACGCGCCCTACGCGCCGTTCCTCTCCAACCTCGCCTACCCGACCGGGCTGATCGTCTCGCCGGAGGCGGTGAAGGCGCACGGCAAGGACTTCGGCCGCAACCCGTCCGGCACCGGCCCGTTCAGGTTCGCCGAGTGGGAGTCGAACGCCAAGGTCGTGATCACTCGCAACGACGAGTATTGGGACGGCGCGCCGCCGCTCGAGGCCGTCGTCTTCCGGCCGATCACGGACGCGAACACGCGGGTCGCCGAGATGCTCTCCGGCGGCATCGACGTCATGGTCGAGATCCCGCCCGACTCCGTGGCCAGCTTCGACGGCAACGGCTTCACGCTGCACGAGCAGGCCGGCCCGCACGTCTGGTTTCTGTTCCTCAACGCCAAGGAAGGCCCGCTGGCCGACAAGCGCGTGCGCCAGGCGGTCAACTACGCCATCGACAAGAAGGCGCTGGTCGAGAACGTGCTGCAGGGCACGGCTGAGATCGCCGCCGGCCCGACACCGCCGGCCTTCGCCTGGGCCTACAACGACGCACTCACGCCCTATCCGCACGACCCGGCGAAGGCTAGGGCGCTGCTCGAAGACCCCGGCCAGGCCGGCGCGAAGCTGACCTTCTACGTCACGGAAGGCGGCTCCGGCATGCTCGACCCGGTGCCGATGGGCGCCGCCATCCAGGCAGACCTCGCCGAGGTCGGCCTCGACGTCAAGATCGAGACCTACGAGTGGAACACCTTCCTCGGCCAGGTGAACCCGGGGCTGGAAGGCAAGGCCGACATGGCGGAGATGGCCTGGATGACGAACGATCCGGACACGCTACCCTATCTCGCGCTCAGGACCGGGGCCTGGCCGGACAAGGGCGGCTTCAACTCGGGCTACTACTCGAACCCGAAGGTCGACGAGTTGCTGGAGGCCGCACGCACCTCGACCGACCAGGCGGAGCGCGCGAAGCTCTACAAGGAGATGCAGGAGATCGTCCATGACGACGCGCCCTGGGCCTTCATCGCCAACTGGAAGCAGAATGCGGCGACCGCCGACAGCGTCGCCGGCTTCAAGTTGCAGCCGTCCTTCTTCCTGCTGCTGAAGGACACCTCGAAGAGCTGACGAAGTCCGGGGCGGGGCGGCGAGACCGTCCCGCCCCTGCTTCTTCCGCCCCATCGACGCGCAGGTGAGGCGCGCACGTGACCGGCTACGTCCTGAAGCGTCTCCTGGCGGTGATCCCGGTCCTGTTCGGGCTGACGGTCATCGTCTTCGCCATCATGGCGCTAATCCCCGGCGACCCGGCGACCGCGATCCTGGGCTCGTTTGCGACGCCCGAGAACGTCGCAAAACTCAACCGTGACCTGGGCCTCGACAAGCCCCTCGTCCAACAATACGTCGTCTGGCTGGGCAACCTGCTCGAGGGTGATCTCGGTCGCTCCTACAGCCTCAATCGGCCGGTGCTCGACGAGGTGCTCGAGCGTTTCTCCGCGACCCTCATACTGGCCGGCGCGGCGCTGCTGCTGTGCACGATCTGGGGGCTGTTGATCGGCATCTGGACGGCGGCACGCCAGTACGGCTGGACCGACAAGTTCCTCACTTTCGTGGTGCTCATCGGCATTTCGGTGCCGTCGTTTTGGCTCGGCCTGCTGCTGATCCTGCTGTTCGCCGTCAAGCTGCGCTGGCTGCCGGCCAGCGGCATGTTCGCGATCTACGGCGGCGGCGACCTGCCCGACCTGCTGCTGCATCTGCTGCTGCCGGCCCTGACGCTGTCGATCGTGGCGACGGGCGTGATCGCGCGCCTGACCCGCTCGGCCATGCTGGAGGTGCTGCGGCAGGACTTCATCCGCACGGCGCGCACCAAGGGCGTCTCGGAGGCGCGCGTGCTTTACGGCCATGCCTTCAAGGCGGCGCTGATCTCGATCATCCCGGTGATCGGCGTGCAGGCCGGCTTCGTGCTCGGCGGCGCCGTCTACATCGAGACGGTGTTCCAGTGGCCGGGCGTGGGTCGCATGCTGGTGCAGGCGATCTCGACCCGCGACATCCTGCTGGTGCAGGGCGGCGTGATCGTCGTCGCGGCCAGCTACGTGCTGTTCAATCTCTTGGCCGACCTGGCGCAGAGCTGGCTCGACCCGCGCATCAAGACATGACGACGCTCAGGCTCATCTTGCGCAACCGCCTGGCGGCCTTCGGCGGTGCGGTGTTGCTGGTCGTGCTGGTCGTCGCCCTCTTCGTGCCGCTGCTGCCGCTGGCCGATCCGGACATCACCGCGCCGGCCGACCGCCTGAAACTGCCGTTCTCGGAGACCGCTTTGCTCGGCACGGACCATCTGGGCCGGGACCTGCTGTCGCGCCTCATCTGGGGCACGCGCCTCAGCCTCGCGGTCGGCATTGCGGCGGCGGTCCTGGCCGCGGTCATCGGCTCGACGATCGGCATCGTCGCCGGCTTCTACGGCGGCCGCACGGACGGTCTGATCATGCGCGGCGTCGACATGCTGATGGCGTTTCCCTACATCCTCCTGGCGCTGGCCATCGTCGCCGCACTCGGCCCCGGGTTGCTGAACGCGCTCTACGCCGTCGCCATCGTCAACATCCCCTTCTTCGCCCGCAACATCCGCGGCGCCACCGTCGGCATCGTGCACCGCGAATTCGTCGACGCGGCGCAGCTCTCTGGCATGAGCCGGCCGCGCATCATCTGGTCCGAGATCCTGCCGAACGTGCTGCCGGTCATCGTCATCGCCATGTCGACGACGATCGGCTGGATGATCCTGGAGACGGCGGGCCTCTCTTTTCTCGGCCTCGGCTCGCAGCCGCCGCAGGCCGATCTCGGCTCGATGCTGGGCGACGGGCGCAAGCTGCTGATCAACGCGCCGCACGCCTCGATCGTGCCGGGCCTGATGATCTTCGTCATCGTCATGAGCGTGAACCTGTTGGGCGACGGCGTGCGCGACGCGCTCGACCCGCGCCTGCGCTCGGGCGCGCTCTCGCGGCCCGCCGCCGCGACCCACGTCGAACGCCGCAACGTGCCGCAGGAGCGCGAGACGACGGCGCTCCTCGACGTCGAAGCCCTACGTACGGAGTTCCAGGTCGCCAAGCGTGTGCACAAGGCGGTCGGCGGCGTCAGCTTCGAGGTCGCGCCCGGCGAGTGTCTGGGCATCGTCGGCGAGTCCGGGTCCGGCAAGTCCGTGACCGCGCTGTCGCTGCTGGGGCTCGTCGCCTCGCCGCCGGGCGTCATCACCGGCGGCGCGGTGCGCCTCGACGGCGAGGACGCGCTGTCGATGGATGCCGAGGCGCTGCGCGGGGTCCGCGGCGGCCGCGTCGCCTACGTCTTTCAGGACCCGCTGACGACGCTGCACCCGCTCTATCGCGTCGGCGACCAGATGGTCGAGGCGATCCGCGCGCACCGCCCTCTGCCCCGGCAGCAGGCCTGGGACCACGCCGTGGCACTGTTCGAGAAGGTGCGGATTCCCAACGCGGCAATGCGCGCAAAGTCCTTCCCGCACGAGCTCTCCGGCGGCATGCGTCAGCGCGTCGGCATCGCCCTCGCCCTCGCCCTCGTCAACGATCCCGACCTGGTCATCGCCGACGAACCGACCACGGCGCTGGACGTTACCGTCCAGGCGCAGGTGCTGGCCCTGCTGGACGACCTGCGCCGCGAGCGCAACCTGGCGCTGATCTTCATCACCCACGATTTCGGCGTCGTCGGCCAGCTCTGCGACCGGGTCGCGGTGATGTACGCCGGCCGCATCGTCGAGACCGGCCCGACGGCGGACGTGCTGGCCGACCCCTGGCATCCCTATACGCGGCGCCTGATCGCCTGCGTGCCGGAGCTCGGCGGCGGCCGGCGGGTGCTGGCGGCGATCCCGGGCCTGCCGCCGGCGGTCGACGACCTGCCGCCCGGCTGCGCCTTCGCGCCACGCTGCGACCGGGCGACGGAAGACTGCGGCCGGGCCGAGGTCGCGCTCGCGCCGCGCGACGGCCGCGCCGTCCGCTGCCTGCATCCGGAAGGGACGGCACCGTGACCCGGGCCCTCGACGTCCGGCTGCTGCGCAAGACCTTCGGCGGCGGGCGCACGCTGCTCGGCCGGCGCAAACCGGCCGTCCACGCCGTGCGCGACGCCACCTTCGCGGTCGACAAGGGCGAGACGCTGGGCATCGTCGGCGAATCCGGCTGCGGCAAGTCGACGCTCGCCAGGATGCTCGTCGGCCTCTTGCCGCCGACGCAGGGCAGCATCGAGATCGAGGGCAAGGACCTCTCCGACCAGACCGGCGACCCCGCCGCCTTCGGACGGCTGATCCAGTATGTCTTCCAGGACCCGATCTCGTCGCTCAACCCGCGCAAGACCGTGCGGCAGATCCTGGAGGCACCCCTCATCCATCTGCTGGGCCTGGACGCCGCCGCGCGCCAGGCGCGGATCGGCGAACTGTTCGACGCGGTGAACCTGCGTCTGGAATTTCTCGACCGCTACCCGCACGAGTTCTCCGGCGGCCAGGCGCAGCGCATCGGCATCGCCCGGGCCCTTGGCGCCAGCCCGCGCATTCTGGTGCTCGACGAGCCGGTCTCGGCGCTCGACGTCTCGGTGCAGGCCCAGGTGCTGAACCTCTTGGCCGAGCTCAGGCGCGCCTTCGACCTGACCTATCTGTTCATCAGCCACGACCTGGCGGTGGTCGAGGCCGTGAGCGACCGCGTGGCGGTGCTGTACTTCGGCCACATCGTCGAGACGGGGCGCGCCGAGGCGATCTTCAGCGCGCCGCGGCATCCCTACACCGACCTCCTGGCACGCAGCGCGCCGGTCGTCGCCCGCCCGCTGGGGCGCACCGAGACGGTCGCCGCCGAGTTGCCCGACCCGCTGAAGCCGCCGCCGGGCTGCGCCTTCGCGGCGCGCTGCCCACGGGCCACGGACGCGTGCCGCGACGCGGCGCCGGCGATGACGACGCTGTCGCCGGATCACGACGTGGCCTGCTTCCACCCGCTCGGCTGACGCGCACGGGCCGATGCACGGCGGCGGCGTCGGGGCGTCGCGCGGCCTAAATCCGGCCGAATTCTGCCAGCAGGTCCTCGACCGTCTTGCCTTTGGCGACCCACTGCCGGGTCGCCTCTTCGCGCTCGGCCTGCTCGCGCGCCTTCTCGACGATTTCCTCGGCCTGGGCCAGCGGCACCACCGTCACGCCCATCAAGTCTGCGACGACGAAGTCGCCCGGATTGACCGGGATGCTGCCGCACTGGATCGGCACGTTGATCGACAGCTCCTCCTTGCGGCCGGAGAACATGGTGTGGGTGCCGCGCGGCGTGATCGCGCGGGTCCAGATCGGCCAGCCGATGTCTTCCAGCTCGTCCGTGTCGCGCCCGGCGCCGTCGACGATCATGGCGCGGATGCCGCGGTTCTTGGCCAGGCCGCCCATCAGGCCGCCGCACACCGAGGTGTTGGGGTCGCCGCCGGCGTCGACGACGATGACGTCGCCCGCCTGGCCCATCTCCAGCGCCTTCAGGGGATCGACCAGATCGCCCTTCGAGAGCTGCACGGTCAGCGCCTGGCCCGTCACCTTGGCGCGGAACGCGGGCTTGATGCCGGCGTCCATGACGCCCGTGCGGTACTGCACGTCGGCGAACACCGCGGCGGCGGAATAGCACTTCACGACCTCGTCGAACTTCGCCAGCAGGTCGGGGTTGCGGTCGAAGTCGTTGAAGACCTTGAGCATGTTCGAATCCTTCGGCAGTCAGGCGTTGGTGGCGAGCGCCGCGGCGTTGACGGGATAACGCGGCTGTTGGCCGGTCAGCACGCGCGCCACCTCCGACGCCGCGGTCTCCCGCGCGGCGTGGATCGACTCCTCCGAGTAGTAGGCGACGTGCGGCGTGACGACGACGTTGGGCAGCGTGAAGATCGGGTTGTCGGCCGGGTCCCAGTGGGCGCGCTTGGCCGGCTCCTCCTCGGGGTCGTCGAGGCCCGCGGCGGCGAGGCGGCCGCTGGTCAGCGCCTCGTAGAGCGCCTGGTTGTCGATCGTCGGACCGCGGCCGGTGTTGACGACGATGGCGCCCGGCTTCATGCGGCGGAACTCGTCCGCGCCCAGGAAGTGCCGGGTCTCGGCGGTCATCGGCGCCTGCATCAACAGGAAGTCGGCCTCCGCCAGCAGCGCGTCCTTGTCGACCAGGCGCGCCCCGTGCTCGGCAACGGCGTCGGCCTGGACGTACGGGTCGTAGACGATCAGCTCGACGCCGAACGGCCGCGCCCGGTCGGCTATCGCGCGGCCGATGCGGCCGAACGAGACGATGCCCAGCGTGCGCCCGCGCAGCCGCCCGATGGGCTGGCCGCTCTGCCAGCGCCAAATGCCCGCGTGCGTCGCGCGGTCGTAGAGCGGCAGCTTGCGGGCCAGCGTCAGCCACAGCGCAACGGCGTGGTCGGCGACCTCCTCGGTGCAGTAGTCGCGCACGTTGGTGACCAGGATGCCCTTCCGCGTCGCCGCGTCGACGTCGACGATGTCGACGCCGACGCCGTAGCGGGCGATCACCTGGCAGCGCTGCATGCGCTCGATCGTCGCCGCGCCGACGCGGGCGTACTGGTTCATGATCGCGGCGCAGTCGCGCGCCTCGTCGAACAGGTCCGCCTCGGCCTTGGCCTGCAGCGCGACGACGCGCGCGCCGGCGGCCTCCAGGATGCCCCGCTCGACGTCGACGTCGCCGTAGTCGAAGTCGGTGATGACGACCTTCGGCGCCTCGCTCATGGCGAGCCTCCCTGTTTCGCGCCCCTAGACGTAGGCGCCGGGTGAGTACGTCAGCTCGTAGGAGTGGCTGTAGAGCTCGACGATGTTGCCGAACGGGTCCTCGCAATAGACCATGCGGTACGGCTTCTCGCCGGGGTAGTAGTGGCGCACCTTCTCCATGCGCTGGCGGCCGCCCAGGCTCTCGATGATCTTGACGCGCTCTTCGAGATTTTCGTCCTGCAGGCAGAAGTGGAACAGCCCCGGCCGCCAGTACTCGAACGGGTTCTCCTCCGGCTCCGTGTTCGGGAACTCGAACAGCTCAAGGCCGATGCCGTCGCCGGTCGACATGTGGGCGATGCGGAACGAGCCCCAGCCGGGCCCGAAGACGTCGTCGCACATCTGGCCGATGGCGCTGTCGTCCTGCTTGATCTCGGTCGGCGGCATGATGAGGTAGAGGTCGAAGGCCTTGGTGTAGAACTCCACCGCCTTTTCCAGGTCCGGCACGGTGATGCCGATGTGCGAGAAGGTGACGGCAGGCATGGGGATCTCCTTCGTGGGGCTAGGGGGCCCGGCGGAAGCCGGTGAGACGCTGCAGCACGCCGCCGACCTCGTGGCGCCACATGTCCAGGCCGACGGCGGTGACGATGATCGTGCCAATGACGATGTTCTGCGCCGAGGTCGGCACGGCGTTGAGGTTGAGGCCGTTCTGCACGATGACGATGGTCAGCGCCCCGATCACGGTGTTGATGATGTTGCCGCGGCCGCCGGCCAGGCTGGCACCGCCGATGACGGCGGCGGCGATCGCCGCGAGCTCCAGTCCGACGCCGTAGTTCGGCGAGCCCGAGTTGAGGCGCGTGGCCATCAGCACGGCGCCGACGCCAGCCGCCGCACCGGCGATGACGAAGGCGGCGAACTGGGTGCGGCGCACGTTCAGCCCCGACAGGCGCGCCGCGTTCGGGTTGCCGCCGACGGCGTAGATGGCGCGGCCGAACGCGGAGTAGCGCAGCACGTACCAGGCCAGCGCGTAGAGCGCGATCAGGTAGAACAGCGGCAGCGGCAGGCCGCCCAGCGTGCCGTAGAACACCGTCTCCAGCGCCGGGTGCAGGGAGAACACGGGCGAGCCGTTGTTGAACATGAACGCCGCGCCGCGGAAGGCCGAGAGCGCCGCCAGCGTCGCAATGAAGGCGGGGATGCGCAGATAGGCCGACAGGAGGCCGTTGAGCGCCCCCAGGAGGGCGCCGACGCCGACGGTCGCGATCATGGCGACGGGCAGCGGCACGCCGCCGAACTTCACCATCACCGCGAAGATCATGGTCGAGAGCGCGATCGCCGAGCCAGGGCTGAGGTCGATGCCGCCCGTGAAGATCACGAAGGTCGAGCCGATGGCGACGATGGCCACGATCGAAACCTGCAGCGCCAGGTTCGACAGGTTGCCGGCGTCGAGGAAGCGCGGCGTCGCCACCGCCGTGACCGCCGCCACCAGCAGCAGTGCCGCCAGCGGCGCCAGGATCGGGGATTTCAGGATCGCGTTCATGCCGCCTCCTCGGCCGAGGCGCGCACGAGGTCCGTCTTGGCGATGTCGCGCGCCGCCCGGATGTCGACGATGCGGCCCTGGCTGACCACGCCGATGCGGTCGGACATGGCCAGCAGCTCGTCATGGTCGGAACTGATCAGGACGACGGCCTTGCCCGCCGCGGTCAGCTCGTTGATCAGCTGGTAGACCGCGACTTTGGCGCCGACGTCGATGCCCTGCGTCGGCTCGTCCAGCAGGAACACTTCCGCCCCGGCAAAGAGCCAGCGCGCGATCACGATCTTCTGCTGATTGCCGCCGGAGAGCAGGCCGACCAGGCGCTCCTCGGCCGCCGGCGTGATCGCCAGCATGCTGATCAGCTCGCGCACGATCTCCCGCTCGCGCCCCAGGACCAGGTGCCCGCCGGGCCCGGCCAGGCGCCGCAGCTTGGCGATGGAGACGTTCTGCAGGCCCGCGAAGTTGAAGAACAGGCCGTCGAACTTGCGGTTCTCCGGCACCAGCGCGACGCCGGCGGCGACCGCATCGGCGGGCGAGCTGAAGGTCACGGGCGTGCCGGCGATGCGGATCTCGCCGCCGGTCAGCGGATCGACGCCGAAGATCGCGCGGGCGATCTCCGTGCGGCCGGAGCCGAGCACGCCGCCGAGGCCGAAGACCTCGCCGCGCCGCACGCTGAAGGTCGCGCCGGTGACGCGGTCGGCGGTGCGGACGTCGCGGACGTCCAGTAGCGTCTCCTCGGCCACGTGCACCTGCTTGGGATAGTGGTCGGCGACCTCGCCGATCATGGCGTGCACGATGGCCTCGATGGTGACGGGCGTTTCTGCCGCCGTGGAGACGACGCGCCCGTCCTTCAGCACCGTGACGCAGTCGACCAGCTCGACGACCTCGTCGAGGCGGTGGGAGATGTAAAGAATGGCGGTACCCGACGCGACCAGGCCTTTCAGCACTCGGTGCAGCTCGGCGATCTCGTCGAGGCCCAGCGCCGTCGTCGGTTCGTCGAGGATCAACAGCGTGGCGTCGGCCGCGATGGCCTTGGCGATCTCGACCAGCTGCTGTTCGGCGACCGAGAGGTCGCCGACGACCGCCTCCGGGTCGATCTCCACGTTCAGCCGCTCGAGCGCCGCGCGGGCGCCGTCCCGCATGGCCGCCCAGTCGACGCGGTTATGACGCCGCGGCAGGCGGCCGAGGTAGATATTCTCCGCGACCGAGAGCGTCGGGATCAGCGAGAACTCCTGATAGACCGCCGCGATCCCGGCCTCGCGCGCGGCGATCGGGTGGGTGATCGCGACAGGCGCGCCGTCGCGCAGGATCTCGCCCTCCTCCGGCTGATGCACGCCCATGAGGGACTTGATGACGGTCGACTTGCCGCAACCGTTCTCGCCCAAAAGACCGTGGATCTCGCCGTGGCGCAGCGAGAGGTCGACGGCGTCGTTGGCGACCACGCCGGGGAAGCGCTTGGTGACGGCGCGCAGTTCCCAGGCGGGTGTGGCGGTAGCTGTCATGGATCGGTGAATTCCGAGACGGAGCGGCGGCCCGCCGGACGACACGTGGTCCGGCGGGCCGAGCGGCTTGCCGTCAGTAGGCCATCGACGGCTTCGGATACAGGCTGTCCGGGTCCTGCAGGACCGGCAGCACGTTGGCGCCGTCGACGATCGTCGTCGGCGTCTCCACGAAGCCGCCCTTGAACCTGCCGTTGAGGCTGTCGAGCGTGACCTGCAGCGCGATCTGGCCCATCACGAACGGTGTCGTGTTGACCGTGGCCGTGACCGCGCCATTCTTGATCTCCTCGAGCGCCGCCGTGTCGCCGTCGTTGCCGAGCAGCATCAGGTCGCGCTTGCCCAGCGCCTTGGTGGCCAGCGCCGCGCCCATGATCATGTAGTCGTTGGCGGCGAACAGCACGTCGACGTCCGGATGGGCCTGCAAGAGGTCCATGCCGGCCGTGTTGCCGCCCTCGACGTTCCAGCCGCCGGGGATCGAGGCCACCACCTCGAACTTGTCGTTGCCCTCGATGGCGTCGATGAAGCCGCCGACGCGCTCGGTCGAGTGATAGCCGGGCAGGCCTTCGATGACGCCGACCTTCAGCGACTTGCCGCCGGCCTTCTCGATCAGATAGTCGCCGATGGCATGGGTGCCCTTGCGCTGGGAATAGCCGACGACGGCGTGCACGGGCGTCGGGAAGTTGGCAATGTCGGAGTTGACGATCACCACCGTGATGCCCTTGTCGACCGCGCGGGCGACGAGCGGCGCCGCCGCGGCCTCGTCATGGGTCGACAGGATGATCGCGTTGACGCCCTGGGTGATGGCGTCCTGGATCATGCCCATCTGGCCGTTGATGTCGGCGCCGGACTGGGGCGCCAGCATGAAGGTCTCGACGCCGCCCTTGGCGGCCTCCGCTTTCACGCCCTCGCCGATGGCGATGTAGTAGTTGAACTCCGTCGCCGGCGGCATGTAGGCGATGCGGACGTCGCCGCCCTCGTGCATCTGCAGCGGCGCCTGGGCGCCCGCGGCGAGCGGCACCGCCGGCGGGTAGTCGACGGCGCCGGCGACGCCGGCGAAGGCGAGGCACGCCGCCAGCGCGGTCGCGCCTGTCTTGAAATGGGTCTGCATAGCTTCCTCCCTGTGGGTAGTTGCGGTCATCCCGCGAACGGCGCGTCCGCGACCCCGCGGACGCCCGGTTGCGCAGCGAACAGGCCGCCGGACAGCGGCTCGGCGGCGATCTGCTCGTCCGTGCTGCCGAGACGGGATGTGGTGATGAAGAGCGTGTCCAGGTCCGGGCCGCCGAAGGCACAGCAGGTCGGCTTCCAGACCGGCACGTCGATGACGGCGTCGACAGTGCCGTCGGGGGCCACGCGCGCGACGCGCCGGCCTTCCCACGCCGCGTTCCAGACGCCGCCCTCGGCATCGACGCGGGAGCCGTCGGGCAGCCCGGGCGCGTTGCTGAGGTCGGCGTGGACGCGCATGGCGCCGAGCGCGCCGGTCGCGGGGTCGTAGTCGTAGGCGCGGATGGTCATCTCGGGCGTGTCGGCGAAGAACATCGTCCGGCCGTCGGCCGTGAAGCAGGTCGAGTTGGCGCACGACACGCCGTCGAACAGCGTCGCGACGCGACCGTCCGGATCGACGCGGATGACGGAGCTGTCGGCGGCGCCGGTGCCGTCGTTCATGCCGCCGGCAATCAGGCGGCCCTGGCGATCCGTGCGGCCGTCGTTGAGGCGCGTGTTCGGGTTGTCCGGTTCGAAGTCGGCGATCGTCTCGAGGGCGCCGGACGCCGGGTCGTAAAGCGCGATGCGGTCGGCCAGCGCGAGGATGAAGCCACCCTGCCCGCGCGGCGCGAAGCAGCAGACGCGGCCCGGCACGGCGAGGCTGTCCGAACGGCCGTTCGCCGGCTCGTACCACCACAGGCGCTCGCCGAAGATGTCGGTCCACCAGACGCGGCCGTCGTCGGGGTTCCAGAAGACCCCTTCGCCGTGCTGGTTGCGGCAGTCGAGCAGAAGCTCCGCGCCCGCCATGCGTTTCTCCCCGAGCGGCGGCCCGGCGCCGCGATTGCGGCAGCCCGGAACCGTCGTTGCGGCGCCCCCGCGCCGCCTTTGCAGCCGCCCCCGCCCCACTCACGTCGGCCGGAGACTGCTGTCTTTCGTTGTTATTGACATCTGATATGTCAGATATGATATTCTGGTCAAGAACGAATAACGTCGCAGCCGCCAGGGGACCGCGCGCATGGAGGCCATCCAGCGACCGAAATCGCTGACCGAGACGGTGCTGGATCACCTGAGGCAGCAGATCGTCACGGGCGACCTGCATCTCGGCGCGGCGCTCTCGGAACGGGCCCTCGCCGAACGGCTCAAGGTCTCGAAGACGCCGGTGCGCGAGGCGCTTGCGCAGCTCAGGACCGAGGGGCTCGTGCGGATCGTGCCGCAGACCGGCGCCTACGTGTTCACGCTCAGCGCCCACGAAGTGATCGAGATGTGCGAGTTCCGGCTGGCGATCGAGGACACGGCTCTGCGCCTCGCCTGGGAGCGCAACCGTGACGCCCTCGCCGCCGACATCGCCGAGATCGTCGCGGACATGGCGCAGGCGCAGAAGGCCGGCGACACGCGCGCCTATCTGGCCCTCGACACCGAATTCCACGCCGCCTTCTTCCGCCACTGCGGCAACCAGTATCTCAGCGACAGCTATGCGCGCTATGTCGGCAAGATCGCGGCGCTGCGCACCCACCTTGCGGTGAAGCCGCTGCACACCAAGCTGTCGTTCGAAGAGCACAAGCGCCTGCGCGACATCTTCCGCGACGGCAGCTTCGCCGACGCGGAGGTCGTGCTCGGCGCCCATATTGGCCGCACGCGGGAGACCTACGCCGAGGAGATCGAGGACATCGCCGCCGCGGACTCCGTCTCCGACGCCGGCTAGGTCGGCAGTCGGCGGTTCAGTTGGCCGAAGCGGCGGTCTCTGCCGGACCGCCCGCGCTGCGCTCCGCGCGCGGCGTGTGGCCGTAGTGGGCCCGGTAGCACTTGGCGAAATGGCTCGCCGAGGCGAAGCCGCAGGCGACGGCGACCTGCATGATCGGCAGGGCCGTCTGGTGCAAGAGCGCCCGCGCCCGCTGCAGGCGGAGCTCCAGGTAGTAGCGCGACGGCGTCGTGCCCAGGTGGTCGTGGAACAGGCGCTCGAGCTGGCGCGTCGAGGCCCCGGCGTTGGCGGCAAGCTCGGCCAGCGACACCGGCGCCTCGAGGAACGCCTCCATCTGGGTGATCGCGGCAAGCAGCTTGGGGTGGCTGATGCCGGTGCGGTGCTGCAGCGACGTGCGCTGCGGGTCGTACGGGTGCCGCATGAACGCGTGCAGCAGCTCCTCCGCCACGCCCACCGCCAACGCGTGGCCGTGATCGAGGGCGATGCCGTGCACCATCATGTCCAACGGCGCGGTGCCGCCTGAGCAGGTGAAGCGGTCGCGGTCGATCTCGAACAGCGTCGCCGTGATGTCGAGGTCGGGGAAAGCCTCCGCGAAGCTCTCCATGTCCTCCCAGTGGATCGTGCAGCGGTGGCCGTCGAGCAGGCCGGCGCGGGCCAGCAAGAGCGACCCCGTGCACACGGCCCCCAGCATGGCGCCCCCGCGCGCCGCCGCCCTCAGCCAGGCGTCGATGCGCCGGCTACCGTACTGCGCGACGTTGATGCCGGCACAGACGATGGGAATCTCACCGGCGACGACGTCGTCGAGGCCGGCGTCGGGGATCACGGTGACGCCGTTGCTGGCGCGCACCGGCTGGCCGTCGACGGACATGAGGCGCCAGTCGTACAGGCGCTGACCCGCCAGCCGGTTGGCCATGCGCAATGGCTCCACCGACGAGGTGAAGGCGATCATCGAGAAGTCGGCGATCAGCAGAAAGCCGATGCGCTCAGGCGTCTGGCGCCTAGCGCCGCCGAACATCGGCCTTGCGCCCGGCCCGCGCCGCGCGGCCACGGTCTTCCTCAGGCATCTCGTCCCGTTCCCTCCCGCGCGGCGCCGCCCGCGCCCGGATGGGGCGAAATGCCGCGGATTGACGCATTTTGGCCATTCTGCGTCGCATCTGGAAGGCTTCCCGCACGGCGCTTGAGGCAGAGTCCCGAAACTGAGGAAACGCGTGGGAGTACAGAGCCTTGGCCATGCAAGCTGAAGCGCGGGCGGTCGCGGACCGGACGCCCGGCCAGTGCACGACGGTCGATCAGTCCGACCGCAAGGTCCCGATCAACCTGCGCCAGTCGGGCCGCACGCCGGTCGAGATGCTGATCTCCACGCGCGTGCGCAAGTCGCCCTACTGGCACCTGTCGCACCAGGCCGGCTGCTGGCGCGCGACGATCTACAACCGGGTCTATCACCCGCGCGGCTACGTGCGCCCGGAAGCCGGCGGCGCGATGGTCGAATACAACGCCATCGTCAACGACGTGACCATGTGGAACGTCGCCGTCGAGCGCCAGATCCAGGTCAAGGGGCCGGATGCCGAGGCCTTCGTCAACTACGTCATCACGCGCGACGCCACGCGCATCGCGCCGATGCACGCCAAGTACGTCATCTTGTGCAACGAGGACGGCGGCGTCCTGAACGACCCCGTGCTGCTGCGCGTGGCGGAGGACGAGTTCTGGTTCTCGCTGGCCGACAGCGACATCGAGCTGTGGCTGCGGGCGATCAACGTCGGGCTTGGCATGGACGTCTCGATCGCCGAGATCGACGTGGCGCCGGTGCAGATCCAGGGGCCCAAATCGCTCGACCTGATGGTCGACCTGGTCGGCGACGGCATCCGCGACATCCCGTTCTACGGCCTGATGAACGCCCAGGTCGGCGGCCGCGACGTGGTGATCTCGCAGAGCGGCTTCTCCGGCGAGAAGGGCTACGAGATCTACCTGAAGGACGCGACGCTCTACGCCGAGGACATGTGGAACGCGGTGCTGGAGGCCGGCCGGCGGCACAAGCTGATGGTCATCGCCCCGGCGCACCACCGGCGTATCGCCGCCGGCATCCTCTCCTGGGGCCAGGACCTGGACCACGAGACGCTGCCGTTCCAGTGCAACCTGGGCTACCAGGTGCCGCGCAAGAAGACCGCCGACTATGTCGGCCGCGCCAAGCTGGAGGCCGCGCGGGCCGAGATCGAGGCCGGGCGCTATCCGTTCAAAAACATCCTGGTCGGCATGACGCTCGGCGGCCGGCCGATCACCGACTATGCCCCGGACTTCTGGCTGATCTCGGACGCCAATGCGGGCGATCCCGTGGGCTACGTCACGTCGCCGTGGTACTCGCCGGAGCTCGAGACCAACATCGCCATGGGTTACGTGCCGGTAGAGATGAAAGACCCTGGCACGCGCCTCACGGTCTGGCTGCCGGACGAGTACGCGACGCGGCCCGGCGAGCCGGTCGCGGCGGAGATCGTCGAGCTGCCGTTCCGCAAGTCGGTGAACCCCAACGCGCGTGAGCAGGCCGCCGCCAAGGGCCTGACCTCGGTGGAATGACCTCCGAGGCCAAGGCCATGCGCCTGTCGGTCGAAATCGCTGCCAAGGCCCTGGCGCGGCAGCAGGAGGTCACGGCGCGGCTGCCGCAGGGGACGGAGGTATTCGTCCCGTTCCTGCCCGGCCAGGACATCGAGACCAGCGCCGAGACCAGCCGGCTGCTGGCACGCGCTGGCCTGGTGCCGGTGCCGCACCTGCCCGTGCGCGCCATCGCCGACCGCGCGGAGCTGGGCGACGCGCTGGCGCGCCTCGCCGCCGCCGGGGCGGACTCGCTGCTGCTCATCGCCGGCGACCGCAAGCGCCCAGCCGGCGCCTTCGCGGACACGCTCGCGGTACTCGACACCGGGCTGATCGAGGCGTCGGGGCTGCGCCGCCTCAACGTCGCCGGCCACCCGACCGGGCATCCGATGGCCGACGACGACGCTCTGATGTCGGCACTGAGGACCAAGGCGGCGTTCGGCCACGCGACCGGCATCGACGTCACGATCGTCACGCAGTTCGTGTTCGAGGCAGAGCCGGTAATCCAGTGGCTGGGCGCGCTGCGCGACGGCGGCATCGATCTGCCGGTGCGGATCGGCGTCTCCGGGCCGGCCAGGCTGCGCACGTTGTTGGCGTTCGCGTTGCAGTGCGGCGTCGCGGCGGCCGCGGAGGCGACGTTCACGCGGCCTATGGCGGTGGCGAAACTGATGGGCCACTGGACCGCGGATACGGTCGTCGCCGACCTGGCGGCGTATCGCGAAGAGAGCGGCGACCGGCGCCTCGCCGGCGTGCACGTTTATTCGTTCGGCGGGGTCGACTACGCTGTCGACTGGCTCAACTCGCTCGACGCCGCCGGCGTCGGGCAGAACCGGGAAGGCCGCATGGCTGGATCCGCCTGAACGATGCCGGCCGACTGGCGCAGCTGGACGCGGGACTGGCCGCCCGAAGCGGTGGCGGACGCGCTGTTCGACGGCGCGCTGGTTGTCTTTCGCGACATCGCGCCGCTTGCCGAGCTCGGGGCGAGGGTCCGCGGCATCGTCGAGGGCGCGTTCGGCGGCGAAGACCCGGCGACGGCCGAAGCCGCCCTGTCGCCGGAGACTTTCCGCAAGTGCGTCACCGGTGCCCGCAAGGCCGTCGCCGGCGACCCGGAACTGGACGCGTGTTGGCGGGCCGTCTTGGGCGAGATTGGCCTCGACCCGGCGGCGCTGTACCGCGACCGGCTGCGGCTGCGGGTCGTGCCGTCGCGGGCGGACCGCCGCTGCCGCTATGCGACGCCGCTCGCCGCCCACCGCAACACCTGGGGCTCGAGCATCCAGGCCCAGGTCAACTGGTGGTTGCCGCTTTATCCGCCGGTCGCGACGCGCACGATGGCGATCTGGCCGGACCTGTTCCGCCGCCCCGTCGCCAACACCAGCGCAGAATGGGACTTCAACGAGCTGGCGACGCGGCTGGTCGCGGACCCGCGCACCGACTATCCGAACCTGCCGCTGGCCCGGCACGCCCCGCGCGAGGGCGCAGAGCTAGTCTTGCTGGAGCCTGGCGAACTGCTGGCTTTCTCCGGCGCGCACCTGCACGGTAGCGTCTCGGACGCCAGCAGTGTCAGCCGGTTCAGCCTCGACACGCGCACCGTCTGGACCGAGGATTTGGTCCGACAGCGCGCGGCGCCCAATGTCGACGGCGCCGGCCGGCAGGAGCACTGGCAATGGTTCACGGCACCCGCGGCATGACCGGACCGAGCGGAGGCCGCGCATGAAGACGCACGCCCGGGTCGTGGTGATCGGCGGCGGCGTGGTCGGCGTCTCCACGCTCTACCACCTGGCGCGCAAGGGCTGGTCGGACGTCGTGCTGGTCGAGCGCAAGGAGTTGACGTCGGGCTCGACCTGGCACGCCGCGGGCCTGCTGCCGCTGTTCAACATGAGCTACTCGGTGGGGCAGATCCACAAGTACTCGGTGCGCTTCTACGAGGAACTCCAGGCCGAGACCGGCCAGGACGTGGGCCTGCGCCGGGTCTCGAACATCCGCCTGGCGACGACGCCGGACCGCATGGACGAGTACCGCCAGTATGCCGGCGTCGCGGCGACCATCGGGGTCACCGTCGAGTTCCTGACGCCCGAGGAGGTCAAGGCCGCGTGGCCGATGTGCGTCACGGACCGCCTGATCGGCGCCATCCGCCACCCGGAGGACGGCTACATCCAGCCGGCCGACCTGACCCAGGCGCTGGCCAAGGGCGCCCGCGACCGGGGTGCCGAAATCAACCGCAACACCACCGTGTCGGGGATCGAGCGCGTCAACGGCGAATGGCGCGTCACGACCGACAAGGGCGAGATCGTCTGCGAGCATGTCGTCTCGGCGACCGGCAACTTCGCGCGCCAGACCGGCGCCATGGTCGGCCTCGACGTGCCGGTGATCCCGGTCGAGCACCAGTTCATCGTCACCGAGCCGCACCCGGAGATCGTCGCCCGCCACCAGCAGGGCCTGCCGGAGATGGGCGTGCTGCGCGAGTCCGACGGCTCCTGGTACATGCGCGAGGAGAACGCCGGCCTGCTGTTGGGCCCGTACGAGAAGGGCGCGCCGGCGTGCTACGTCGACGCCCCCTCGCCCGAAGCCGAGTACGAGCTGTTTCAGGAGGACATCGACCGCCTGGAGCCGCACATCGAGTCGGCGATCGCCCGCGTGCCGGCCTTCGGCGAGGTCGGCGTCAAGGAGGTCTACAACGGCGCCATCCCCTACACGCCCGACGGCTCGCCCATCGTCGGGCCGGCCTGGGGCCTCGACAACTTCTGGCTCAACGAAGGCCACAGCTTCGGCATCACCGCTGCCGGCGGCGCCGGCTGGCAACTCGCCGAGTGGATCGTCGAGGGCGAACCGACCATCGACATGCTGGGCGTCGAACCGCGCCGCTTCGGCGACTACGCGACGAAGCCCTACCTGATCGCCAAGAACGAGGAGGCCTACGCCAACGTCTTCACGATCCACTACCCGGACGAGGAGCGACCCGCCGGCCGGCCGCTGCGAACGGCGCCCTGCTACGAGCGCATGAAGGACCTGGGCGCCGTGTTCGGCCAGAAGTTCGGCTGGGAACGCCCCAACTGGTTCGCACCCCAGGGCACGCCGCAGGAGGACCACTGGTCGTTCCGCCGCTCGCGCTGGTTCGAACACGTCGGCAATGAATGCCGCAACGTGCAGGAGAACGTCGGCCTCTTGGACATGACCGCGTTCGCGAAGGCCCGCGTCTCGGGGCCGGGCGCGGAGGCGTTCCTCGACCGCCTGGTCGCCAACAAGCTGCCGAGGGCGATCGGCCGCGTCGGCCTGTGCCATGCGCTCAACACGCGCGGCGGCGTGCATTCGGAGTTCACCATCCAGCGCGAGGCGCCGGACCGGTTCTATCTGGTGTCGGCCGGCGCCTTGCAGCGCCTGGACCACGACTGGATCCGCAAGCACATGCCGACGGACGGCTCGGTGCGGTTCGAGAACCTGACCAACGCCCTCGGCGTGCTGGTCGTGGCGGGGCCGAAGGCGCGCACGCTGTTGCAGCGCGTGACCGACGCCGACCTGTCGAACGACGCCTTCAAGTGGCTGACGGGTCAGGAGATCACGGTCGGCCTGGCGCCCACCAAGGCGCTGCGCGTCAACTTCGTCGGCGAGCTGGGCTGGGAGCTGCACCACCCGATCGAGTTCCAGAACCACATCTTCGACGCCCTGATGGCGGCCGGCGGCGACCTGGGCCTGGCGCCCTTCGGCATCCGCGCCATGGACGCCATGCGGGTCGAGAAGTCGTACCGCATGGTCGGTACCGAGCTGTCGATCGAGTACGCCGCGCTGGAGTCGGGCCTGGACCGCTTCGTGCACCTCAACAAGGGCGACTTCATCGGTCGCGACGGCCTGACCCGCTGGCAGGAGCGCGGCTTCGACAACGCGCTGGTGACGCTCGAGCTCGACGGCACCGGCGACGCCGACCCGCTGGGCAACAACCCGATCCACGCCAACGGCGCCACGGTCGGCCGCACGACCGGGGGCGCCTTCGGCTTCCGCACCCAGCAGGTGCTGGCGCTCGGCATGGTGCGCCCCGAGCTCGCGACGCCGGGGACGGACCTGGAGGTCGAGGTCCTGGGCAACCGCTGCGCGGCCCGCGTCATTCCGGACAGCCCGTACGACCCGGAGAACGCGCGGCTGCGCGCCTGAGAGACGCACGACGCGCGGCACGGTCGGCCTTACGCCGCCGCGCGACATGCGATACGCTGTGTGCGAGGACTCGACGTAGCCTGAGTCCTCCGGCTTCCGGCCGCCGCGGCGCGACCCACGCGCCATTGCCGGGGCAACACAGCAAAGCTTCTGGCCGGCTTGCGTGCCTCGGCGTCGACCGCGGGGCCCGGGTGGTCTTGGTGTCGTCGTGCCGTGGCGAGGTGCGGCCAACAAACAAGTGGGGGACTCACGATGCGTGCCGAATCAGGTTTCCTGAAAGGGCTCAATCCGACCGTCGCCATCTGGTCGAAGTTCATCGTCTTCGCGCTGGTCGTCTTCGCGGCGATCTGGACCGAGACCGCGGGCGGGGTGTTCAGCGCCGTCAAGGATTGGATGGTGATGGCGCTGAAGTGGTACTACATCGGCATCGTCGCCGGCTTCCTGATCTTCGTGTTCTGGCTGCTGTTCAGCCGCTATGGCAACGTCCGGCTGGGCGACGACGACGAGCGGCCCGAGTTCTCCTATTTCTCCTGGTTCGCCATGCTGTTCGGCGCGGGCATGGGCATCGGCCTGGTGTTCTGGTCGATCGCCGAGCCGATGTGGCACTTCCAGGGCAACCCGTTCATCGGCGGCGCCACGGGCGTCGAGCCGCAATCCGCCGCCGCGGCGCAGGTGGCGATGCGCCTGACGTTCTTCCACTGGGGCCTGCACCCGTGGGCGATCTACGTCGTCGTCGCCCTGTCGCTGGCCTACTTCGCCTATCGCAAGAAGTTGCCGCTGACGATCCGCTCGGCGCTCTACCCGCTGATCGGCGAGCGCATCTATGGCCCGATCGGCCATGCCGCCGACATCCTGGCGATCTTCGGCACCGTCTTCGGCGTCGCCACGTCGCTCGGCCTCGGCGCGCAGCAGATGGCGACGGGACTATACACGCTCACCGGCATGGGCTTTTTCGTCAACCAGGTCACGACCGACTCGGGCGCCATCGCGACCGAGCCCAACGTGACCGCGATGATCGTCTTGATCGCCATCATCACGACGATCGCCACCGCCTCGGTCATGTCGGGCGTCGGGCGCGGCGTGAAATGGCTGTCGGAGATCAATCTCTGGCTGTCGATCGCCATCGTCGTGTTCCTGTTCGCCTTCGGGCCAACCCGCTACCTCCTGAACACGCTGTTGCAGTCGACCGGCGACTACCTGCGCGAGGTGATTCCGCTGTCGCTGTGGTCGGACGCCCATAAGGACGGCACATGGCAGGGCGGCTGGACTGCCTTCTACTGGGGCTGGTGGATCTCCTGGGCGCCGTTCGTCGGCATGTTCATCGCCCGCATCAGCCGCGGCCGCACGATCCGCGAGTTCATCCTGGGCGTGCTGCTGGTGCCCAGCTGCGTCACGTTCCTCTGGCTGACCGCCTTCGGCGGCAACGCCATGTGGATCGAGCTGTTCGGCGCCGGCGGCATCACCGAGGCGGTGTCCGCCGACCTGACCAGCGCGCTCTACGTCACGCTCGGAAAAATGGACGTCGGCTTCTTCGGCACGCTGGCGGCAATCGTCGCGACGCTCCTGATCGCCACCTACTTCATCACCTCGTCCGACTCCGGGACACTGGTGGTGAACACGCTGCTGTCGATGGGCGATCCGGAGCCGCCGATGATGCACCGGGTCATCTGGGGCGTCAGCGAGGGCGTCGTCGCCGCGGTGCTGTTGCTCGTCGGCGGTCTTGCGGCGCTGCAGACGGCGGCGATCACCGGGGCGTTGCCGTTCTCGGTGATCATGCTGTTCATGGCCGTGGGCCTGGTGCGGGCGCTGCGCGAGGAGCCCGTCAGTGCCGCCTATGCGGCAGGCGGCATCCCGGCCACCGGCGGCCTCGACGAGGCCGTGCCGGCGGAGGTGCGCGGCACCTCGCCCGGGGAGTAGTGCCAGGATGGAGTCGTGGGGCGGCAGCGCCGTCCCGCGACGCCGTCAGGTAGCTGACGTCTCGCAGACGCGGCCGGCGTCGACCTCGAGCGTCGGCACGTCCAGGTGCTGCCGGTAGGCGTCGTCCGGGCGCTCGATCGCCGCGATCAGGGCGTGGGCCAGGAAGTCGCCGGCCTCGGCCACGTTCTCGGGCACGACGATCAGCTTCTTGCGGAAGTACTTGAGCAGCGGCACGGCTTCCTTCGAGACGATGTCGATGTCGCGGCCGAGCCGTTTGCCGGCCGCTTCCGCCGCCGTGACCGCCGCCATCGTCGCGCTGGCGGAGCCGATGACGAGGCCGTCGGGGTAGTCCGCCGCCGCCATGACCGCGGTCACGTCCGCCTCGACGCGGGCGATCGAGCTGTCGCTGGTGATGCCGGCGAAAACCGTGTGGCGGCACCCCAGGCGTTCGGCCGCGGCCGCGAACCCCGTCGCCATGTGGTCGCCGTAGCTCTGATCGAGCGGCGGCGCCACGAGCGCCAGCCGGCGCCGTCCCCGCGCGGCGAGGGCCTGCACCGCCAGATCGGTGAAGCGGACGTTGTCGAAATCGAAGTAAGGATGCTCGAGACCCGCCCCGGTCCGCCCGTGCGTGGCGAAGGGAAAGCCGCGCTCGATCATGTAGCGCACCCGGGGGTCGTCGGGCCGGGTCTGGTTGATGATCACGCCGTCGGCCGAGCGGGTCTCGACGATGTAGCGGATCGGGTCCATGGGGTCGTCGGCCGACGTAAAGGGCGTCACGATCATGTGGTACGGCGTGCCGCGCAGCGCGTTCGAAATCGAGTAGATCAGCTGGGCGGTGTGGTTCATGACGTGCTCTTCGGTGGAGAGCACGAGGGAGATCACGTTGGTCTTGCCGGTTCTGAGACGCACGCCGGCGCGGTTGGGGCGGTAGCCCAGCTCGCGCGCGACCTCGCGCACCCGCGCCTTGGTGCGCGCGCCGATGTCCGGCGCGTCGTTCAGCGCGCGCGACACCGTGGCGACCGCGAGGCCCGTCGCCTGCGCGATGGTTTTCAGCGTCGGCGGCTCGGAGCCGCGGTCGCCGGTCTTGATCGACGCGTCGCTCATGGGCGGCCGCCGTTGCCTGAAGGCCTGTGGGCTGGTGCGTTCGGTTCCATGTTGCGTTCGCAGTTTATAACGTTATAGGCTCCTGTCTATAACGTTATAGTCCTGCTGGGAGGATCAAATGAAGCTCAAATCGCTGGCTGCTACGCTGGCTGTCGCGTCGACCGTGCCGCTCGCCGCCGGGGCCGTCGATCTGAAAGTCACGCACTGGTGGACGTCCGGCGGCGAAGCCGCGGCGGTGGCCGAGTTCGCCAACGCATTCAATGCTGAGGGCGGGGACAAGTGGGTCGACGGCGCCATCGCCGGCTCAGGCGGTGTTGCGCGTCCGATCATCATCAGCCGCATCATCGGCGGCGATCCCATGGGGGCGACGCAGCTGAATCATGGCCGTCAGGCCGAGGAACTGGTCGAGGCGGGCCTGATGCTCGACCTGACCGACGTCGCCGAGGCCGAGGGCTGGCGCGACATCGTGCACCCGGTGTCGCTGCTCGACGCCTGCACGGTCGACGGCCGCATCTACTGCGTGCCGGACAACATCCACTCATGGCAGTGGATCTGGCTGAGCCACAAGGCCTATGCCGATGCCGGGACGGCCGTGCCGCGCAACTGGAACGAATTCGTCGCCGCCGCGCCAGCGCTGAAGTCGGCCGGCAAGATCCCCCTCGCCATGGGTCAGCAGTCGTGGCAGTCGAACGGCGCCTTCGGCGTCATCTCGGTCGCGCTCGGCGGCATCGACCTGTGGACGAAGATCAACGTCGACAAGGACGCCAAGGCCGCCGGCGGCCCGGAGATGGCCAAGGTTTTCGAGGCGTTCGGCGAGGCCCGCAGCCTGTCCGACGGCTCCAACGTGCAGGACTGGAACCAGGCGACCAACCTGGTTATCACCGGCCAGGCCGGCGGCCAGATCATGGGCGACTGGGCGCAGGGCGAGTTCCAGGTCGCGGGCCAGGTGGCCGGCAAGGACTACTCCTGCTTGCCGGGCCTGGGCGTCAACGCGGTGATCTCGACCGGCGGCGACGCCTTCTACTTCCCGGTCGTCGACGACCCCGACGTTGCCCGGGCGCAGAAGAAGATGGCCTCGATGATGATCTCCAAGAAAGTCCAGGTCGCCTTCAACCTCAAGAAGGGCTCGCTGCCGATCCGCGGCGACGTCGACCTGGCCGCGGCCAACGACTGCATGAAAAAGGGCCTGGCGATCCTGGCCGAGGGCGACATCCTGCCCGATGCCAACCAGCTCTTGACGCCGGACACGCTGGGCCAGATCGACGACCTGATGGTCGAGTTCTGGAACGACCAGGGCATCACCCCGGCGGACGCCCAGAAGCGCTACGCGCAGATCATCGCCGAAGCCGAATGAACGGCCGGTAGCCACGTGGCCGGCCCGGGCGTCGCTCTGGGCCGGCCGCTCTTCTTCGCGTTACGAACCGGGGCATGACATGACGCAGGCGACGCGTCCCGTCGGGCTGCTGCGCAATCTCAGCGCCAAGATCGCGGCCATTCCGATGGTCCTGACCGCGCTGGTCATCTTCGTCGGGTGCACCATTTGGACCATCGTGCACTCGTTCACGAAGTCGAAGCTTCTGCCGAAAACGGACTTCGTCGGCTTCGACCAGTACGAGCGCCTGTGGGCGACGAACCGCTGGCTGGTCTCGATCGAGAACCTGGCGATCTACGGCATCTGCTCGCTGATCTTCTCCATCGTCATCGGCTTCTGCCTGGCCGCGCTGTTGGACCAGAAGATCCGCTTCGAGAACACCTTCCGCACCATCCTGCTCTATCCCTTCGCGCTCTCGTTCATCGTCACGGGCCTGGTCTGGCAGTGGGTGCTGAACCCTGAGTTCGGCATCCAGAAGATCGTGCGCGACCTGGGCTTCGAGAGTTTCGTCTTCGACCCGCTCTACAACGCCGAGATCGTCATCTTCGGCGTGCTGATCGCCGGCCTGTGGCAGGGCACGGGGCTGATCATGGTACTGATGCTGGCCGGCCTGCGCGGCATCGACGAGGACATCTGGAAGGCCTCGCGGGTCGACGGCATCCCGCCATGGAAGACCTATCTCTTCATCGTCATCCCGATGATGCGCCCGGTCTTCATCACGACGCTGGTCATCATCGCGGCGGGCATCGTGAAGGTCTACGACCTGGTGGTGGCGCAGACCAATGGCGGCCCCGGCATCGCCTCCGAGGTGCCGGCCAAGTACGTCTACGACGCCATGTTCAAGAACCAGAACCTGGGCCAGGGCTTCGCCGCCTCGACCATCATGCTGCTCTCGGTGCTGATCGTGCTGATCCCGTGGGCCTATCTCGAGTTCGGGGGCAAGCAGAAGCATAGCTGAGACGCTGGTCCTGGCGGAGCCGCGCGGGCCAAAGCCGCGCCGCGCGATCTCGCGCCGCAACAACATCATCTACGGCACGCTGTTCGTCGTCGCGGTCTACTACCTGCTGCCGCTCTACGTGATGATCGTAACGTCGCTGAAAGGCATGCCGGAGATCCGCTTCGGCAACGTCTTCGCGCCGCCGCTGGAGATCACCTTCGAGCCCTGGGTCAAGGCCTGGGCGGAGGCCTGCACCGGCCTCAACTGCGACGGCCTGTCGCGCGGCTTCCTGAACTCCGTGCGCATCCTGGTGCCGTCGGTGGCGCTGTCGATCGCCATCGCCTCGGTCAACGGCTACGCGCTCGCCAACTGGCGCTTCCGCGGGGCGAACGTCTTTTTCACGATCCTGATCTTCGGCGCCTTCATCCCCTATCAGGTGATGATCTACCCGATCGTCATCATCCTGCGGGACATCGGCCTCTATACGAAGCTGGAGGGTCTGGTGCTGGTGCACACGATCTTCGGCATGCCGATCCTGACGCTCCTGTTCCGCAACTACTTCACGTCCGTGCCGGAGGAACTGTTCAAGGCCGCGCGCGTCGACGGCGCCGGGTTCTGGGGCATCTACTTCAAGATCATGCTGCCGATGTCGCTGCCGATCTTCGTCGTCGCGATCATCCTGCAGGTCACCGGCATCTGGAACGACTTCCTGTTCGGCGTGATCTACACCAAGCCCGACAACTACCCGATGACGGTGCAGCTCAACAACATCGTCAACTCGGTGCAGGGCGTGAAGGAATACGACGTCAACATGGCGGCGACGATCCTCACGGGCCTGGTGCCGCTGGTCGTCTATTTCGTCTCCGGCAAGCTGTTCGTGCGCGGCATCGCCGCCGGCGCCGTCAAGGGGTAGGTCATGTCGTCGATCACGGTTCGCGACCTGAAGCTGAATTTCGGCGCCGTCGAAGTGCTGCGCGACCTCAACATCGAGGTCACCGAGGGCGAGTTCCTGGTGCTGCTGGGCCCGTCGGGCTGCGGCAAGTCGACGCTGCTCAACTGCATCGCCGGCCTGCTGGACGTCACCGACGGCCAGATCTCGATCAGCGGCAAGAACGTGACCTGGGAGGAGCCGAAGGACCGCGGCATCGGCATGGTCTTCCAGTCCTACGCGCTCTACCCGCAGATGACGGTGCGCGGCAACCTCTCCTTCGGCCTGCGCAACAAGCGCATGGCTAGGGCCGAGATCGAGGAGCGAGTGGCGCGCGCCGCCGGCATCCTGCAGATCGAGAACCTGCTGGAGCGCAAGCCCGGCGCGCTCTCCGGCGGCCAGCGCCAGCGCGTCGCCATCGGCTGGGCGCTGGTGCGGGACGTCGACGTGTTCCTATTCGACGAACCGCTGTCGAACCTCGATGCCAAGCTGCGCTCGGAACTGCGCGTCGAGATCAAGCGCCTGCACCAGCGGCTGGGCAACACCATGGTCTATGTCACCCACGACCAGATCGAGGCGCTGACGCTGGCGGACCGCATCGCCGTCATGAAGGGCGGCGTGATCCAGCAACTCGCCGATCCGCGCACGATCTACAACAAGCCCGCCAACCTGTTCGTCGCCGGCTTCATCGGCTCGCCGTCGATGAGCTTCATGAACGGCGCGCTGGAGGCCACAGGGCCCGACGCCGCCTTCAGGCTCGGCGGCCGTGGCGGCCATGCCATCCCGCTTGACGGCTATGTCGGCGGCGCGCTCGCGGCGACCGAGAGCGCCATCCTGGGCGTCCGGCCCGAGCATATCGCGCTGTCGGACACCGCGACGCCGAACAGCGTGCCGGCGACGGTCGACATCGACGAGCCCATGGGCGCCGACAGCCTGCTGTGGCTGTCCGTCGCCGAGCAGCAGATGTCGGCGCGGGTACCGCCCGAGATGACCGTGGCGCCGGGCACCACGCTGCACCTCAGCTTCGACATGGCCAAGGCCTCGATCTTCGACGCCGGGCACGAGCAGCGCCTGTAGTCCCCACCCCGCTGGACGCCGCCAAAGGAGCCATCGTGACCGGCTTTTCCTATCAGCTCTACTCGTCCCGCAAGTTCCCGCCGCTCGGCGCCACCCTCGACATGCTGGCCGAGGCCGGCTACGCGCAGGTCGAGGGCTTCGGCGGCCTGTACGACGACCTGCCGGCGCTGAAGGCGGCGCTGCACGCCAACGGCCTGACCATGGCCTCCGGCCATTTCGCGCTCGACATGCTGGAGAGCGAGCCCGAGCGCGTGCTCGAAATCTCCCGCGCGCTCGACATGGCGGCCGTGTTCGTACCGTTCATCGCGCCGGCCGACCGGCCCGGCGACAGCGACGGCTGGCGGGTTCTCGGCGCGCGGCTGGAGCGGGCCGGCGCGCCGGTCCGCGAGGCCGGCCTCGTATTCGGCTACCACAACCACGATTTCGAATTCGCCCCGACCGCGACCGGCGACACGCCGATGGCGCTGCTGCTGGAGGGCGGCCCGTCGCTCAAATGGGAGGCGGACATCGCCTGGGTCGTGCGCGGCGGCGCCGATCCGATTGCGTGGATCGAGGCCCAAGGCGACCGCATCGTCGCGGCTCACGTGAAGGACATTGCGCCCACCGGTGAGAAGACCGACGAAGACGGCTGGGCCGATGTCGGCGACGGAACCATGGACTGGCCGGCGATCATGGCCGCGCTGCGCAAAACGCCGTGCGAGCTCTTCGTCATGGAGCACGACAACCCCGGCGACGACCGCCGCTTCGCCGAGCGTTCGATCGCCTATGCCGGGGGCCTCGCATGACCCCGCTGGGCGTCGGCGTCATCGGCTGCGGCAACATCTCGACGATGTATTTGGGGCTGGCGCCCCTGTTCGCCGGCATCGAGATGCGGGCCTGCGCCGACCTGGACGAGGATGCGGCCCGGGCGCGGGCCGAGGAGTTCGGCTTGCGCGCCATGAAGACCGCGGACCTGCTGGGCGCCGACGACATCGATATCGTCGTCAATCTCACCGTGCCGGACGTGCACTACGCCATCTCGCGCGCGATCCTGGAGGCGGGCAAGCACGCGTATTCCGAGAAGCCGCTGACGCTGTCGCTGGCCGACGCCGAGGCGCTCAAGGCGCTCGCCGCGGAGAACGGCCTGCGCGTCGGCGCCGCGCCCGACACGTTCCTGGGCGGCGCCCCCCAGCACGCCCGCGCGCACATCGACGGCGGCGGAGTTGGGCGGATCACGTCAGGCACCGCCATGGTCATGAGCCACGGCATGGAGCACTGGCACCCCAATCCGGACTTCTTCTTCCAGCCCGGCGGCGGGCCGATTCTCGATGTCGGTCCCTACTACATCGCCGTCCTCGTCAACCTGATCGGTCCGATCCGCCGGGTCGCCGCCCTGACCTCTATGGCGACTCCGACCCGGACGATCAGCAGCGAGCCGCGCCACGGCGAGACGATCGAGGTCACCACGCCGACGAACGCCCACGTCCTCCTGGAGTTCCAGAGCGGCGCGACCGTGTCGCTGATCGTCAGCTGGGACGTCTGGGCGCACCGCCACGCCAACATGGAGCTCTACGGCACCGAGGGCTCGATCTACGTGCCCGATCCTAACTTCTTCGGCGGCGAGGTCATGGCCGGCGGCAACGGCGTGGAGGTCGCGGCGCTGCCCGACTGGGACCACCCGCTGGGCAAGCCGAACAAGGCGCAACGCATGGGCAAGCTGGCGAACTACCGCACCGCCGGCCTGGCCGACATGGCCCAGGCGATCGCCGAGGGCCGCCCGCATCGCTGCTCGCTCGATTTGGCCCTCCACACCGTCGACGCCATGACGGCGATCATGCAGTCCGGCGAAACCGGCGCGTTCGTGACGCTGAAGAGCACCTGTGAACGCCCCGAGGCGCTGGACCCGGCGGCGGCCCGTCGCCTGCTTGCGGCGGATGCGCCCGTGACGTGATCCGCAACCCGATCCTGCCCGGCTTCAACCCGGACCCCTCGATCTGCCGGGTCGGCGACACCTCCTACATCGCCACGTCGACCTTCGAGTGGTTCCCCGGCGTGCAGATCCACGCGTCCACCGACCTGGTGAACTGGCAGCTCGTTGCCCGGCCGCTGACGCGCGCCGCGCAGCTCGACATGCGTGGCAATCCGGACAGCTGCGGAGTGTGGGCGCCGTGCCTGTCCCACGGCGACGGGCGCTTCTGGCTGATCTACACCGACGTCAAGCGCTACGACGGTAACTTCAAGGACACGCACAACTACCTGGTGACGTGCGAAACGATCGACGGGGCCTGGTCCGACCCGGTGCACGTCAACTCGTCGGGCTTCGACCCGTCGCTATTCCACGACGACGACGGCCGCAAGTGGTTCGTCAATCTGCAGTGGAACCACCGCGGGCCCGGCACCGGCGGCAATCCGGCGCACGCGTCGTTCGACGGCATCCTGCTGCAGGAGTACGACCCGGTCGCCGAGACGCTGGTCGGCCCGGTGCGTGCGATCTTCCACGGCTCGGACCTGGGCCTGACTGAAGGCCCGCACCTCTTCAAGCGCAACGGCTTCTACTACCTCACCGTGGCCGAGGGCGGCACCGGCTACAGCCACGCCGTGACGATGGCCCGAGCCCGCGACATCGCCGGGCCCTACGAGCTGCACCCGAACGCGCATCTCCTGACGGCCAAGGACGCGCCGGACCACCCGCTGCAGCGCGTCGGCCACGGCCAGTACGTCGAGGCGCCGGACGGCACGCCGTACCACACGTTCCTCTGCTCGCGGCCGCTTGCGGGCCGCCGCAGCCCGCTGGGCCGCGAGACCGGCATCGAACGCTGCGTCTGGGCCGACGACGGTTGGCTGTACCTGGAGACCGGCGGGACGTTGCCGCGCGCGGAAGTCCCGATGCCGGGTGCGGACACCGCACCGACCACATCCACGCTGACCCGGTTCGACGCCCCTGCCCTGCCCGCCGAATTCCAGTGGCCGCGCACGCCTGCGCCGGAGCGGATCTTCGCGCTCGACGGCGGGCTGCGCCTCATCGGCCGCGAGAGCATCGGCAGCTGGTTCGAGCAGGCCCTCATCGCCCGACGGCAGGCGCATCACGTCTATGCCGCCGAGACCCGGGTCGACTTCGCGCCGGACACCTACCAGCAGGGCGCCGGCCTCACGACCTACTACAACCGGCACAAGTTCCATTTCCTCGCCGTCAGCCATGAGGCCGGCGTCGGCCGTTGTCTGACGTTGACGTCGTGCGAGGGCGACTGGCTGGAGTGCGGCCTGACGTTTCCGCTCGACGTGCCGGTGCCGCTCGCCGACGGACCCGTCGACCTGCGCGTCGCGGTCGACCGTGCGGAACAGCGGTTCTTCTGGCGGCAGGGCGACGACGACTGGCGACCGATCGGCCCGGCGCTCGACGCCAGTCTCATCTCCGACGAAGCCGGTCGCGGCGAGCACGCGTCGTTCACCGGCGCGTTCGTCGGCATGGCGGCCTTCGACCTGACCGGCGGCGGCCGCGTCGCGACGTTCGACAGTTTTCTCTACGACCCGACCGGCGCCTAGCCGGCCCGTCGCGTCACAGCGCGGACAGCGCGACCGACTCCGCGCGGAACTGCCGAGGGCTCACGCCCGCCATGCGTCGGAAAGCGCGGGTGAAGTTCGACGGATCGCTGTAGCCCAGGGCGTAGGCGGCGTCGATCATCTTCACGTCGCGATCGCGCAGCAGATGCTTGGCTTCCTCGAAGCGAAGCTGCTCCAGGATGTCCGAATAGCTCAGGTCGTACTGCCGGAGCCGCCGCTGCAGCGTGCGAACGGTGGTGCAGACGATCTCCGCCGCGAGCTCGACCGAAGGGTGTCCATCGTCGAGATAGGCCCGAAGCACTTCCCTGAGGGACGTCGGGAAGTCCCAGTTCGCCTCGCCGGGCGCTGCGGACAGTCGGCGGCGCATGCTGAACGCCTCCTCTCGCGACGGGTCGCCGATCGCCGTGAGATGCAGCAGCGAAGCCGGAAACACGATCGCGGTCTCCGCTTGGCCGGTGAGGAGCCGCGTGCCGGGAAAGGCCAGCCGGGCGGATTGCCCCGGCGCGGAGCGCGATCGGAAGGCGATCGCAGTGGGCATCCCGCCGCTGTCCGCGAAATGGCGCACGATCGCCAGCAGCGGCATGATGCGCAGCCACTCGCCGCAATTGTCCGCCTCGCACAGCGAAAGCTTCCCGAGCGCGCTGGCGATCCGCACCGCGTCCCCTGTCCGAACGAGGCGGTAGCGCACGGGGGCCAGTTCCCACTCGGCCATGGTGCAGAAGGTCTCGAGCGCCGCCCCGAGCGTCGGCGCGCGCAGCACGGTGCTGCGCAGGCACGGGTCGAAATCGGCAACCTGCAGCCGCAGACCGGCGCGCAGTGCCAGGTCTTCGACGCCGGCGCTCGACGCCGCCCAGCGCGCAAAGGACAGGACCGCTTTCAGGGGGACGTACTGGTCCGGCTTGTCGGGCGGCTTGCCCGGGAGGTTGAAGCGTCAAAGTTGTGCATCACCGGCCCCGCCGTACTCCCGCAGCACCTCCACGAGAGCGTGGAGATAGAACATGCGGAGAACGGGGATAGGTTCGGGAACCGACATGCGCAGCCTCCTCGACCTCGGCCTTCGGGACTGAAGCTAGGGCGGCGGCGGCGATCCGGTATCACCCGTAATGGGGGAGAAAAGGGTGAAATTGGGCGTCCGCACCAAGACGGGCCCAATCGCGCGGCGACTCAATCGGACTGACGTGGATTCAGGCCTTGACGCCGCAGGTTGACGGCGGTCCATCGACCAGTCTGTTGACCGAGAGCAGCGGATAATGGAACTCATATAGCGCGTTCAAAATGCCTGAAAGCTCGGCCTGATCGCTGACGGAGCCCTCGAGAATCGCGACCGGCTGTCCGTCAACCGGCGCCGGGCCGACGACCCGCATCGCGCCGAGGCGGCGGCACAGCGTTGCGTCGATACGTCCCTGCACCGCAATCCGGTAGTAGCCCGGCCCGGCAAACTCAGCGTAATTCATTGGTCCAAACGCCCGGCTTGGCTCAAGCGCAGGGCCAGACAGTCGCACGTTCGCGGACGACGGGCAAATCACCCGCAGCGGGGGAGGCACGGGGGATAATCGGGGGAGGCGCCGCCTGCTAAGCGGGTGTGCAGCCGACGCCGTACCCGGATAGCAGTGTCGGCCGTTCGCGAACGCCCGGCCAACGCGCGGCCGCGACCGGGTGCGGTGCCCTCAGCCGCCTTGCCGGTGATGATTCGAGCGCCCTATGATGCTCCCTCCCGGTCCCCATCAGCCCGCCTGAACCGCCAAATCATTCGCGGTTGGCGGCGCTGTGCGGTGGGTCACCTGGGGCATTACGGCGCAATGGATGTGACGTTCCCGGGCCCGGGAACGGAAAAGAGTGTGCGGGAGAATTCGGCGAACGAGGAGCGGCAATCGTAGCGGCCGAAGTCAAACGGGACAGTGCGTACGCGCACCCCTACGTCCCGGAGCTTTGCGAGCAATATCGCGAAGAGAGTATCAGCCGGCGTGATTTCCTACGAACGTCGACGCGAACGGCAAGCGGAGCATGACCGCCGGCGCGGTCGAGAAGATCGACAACCACACCATGCGGCTGCACCTCAATCGCCCCGAACTCGCGATCCCTGAGAACTTCAGCGACTACCCGACGGCGATCGTGCATCGGCGATTCTCCGACGAGGGTGGCGATCTGAGCAGGAACCCGGTCAGCATGACCAGTTGGGTGCACCGCCGCGCCGAGCATATCCGGCGGACGCTCAGAGGACTCAACCGACCCGCCGGGAGGCGTCCTGATCCCTGGCGGCCAGGATCGCCGGGGCGCGCGCGGCCGCTTCGCGGCGACTGGTGACGTCGATCTTCTGGAACAGGTTCTTCAGGTGGGTCTTGACCGTCTCCGGCGACACGAACAGCTTGGCCGCGATCTCTTTGTTCTGCAGGCGCCGGGCCAACAGCTCCAGGATATCGAACTCGCGTTTCGTCAGGGGTTCCAGGGTCCAGGCGTCGCCGTCGGCGTCGGCGTGAGCCGCGCCGAAGGCGGCCTCTGTGCGCCGCGCCTCGTCGGCACGCTGCGTTTCGAGCAGTTTGCGCACATAGTCGGAGGCGCCCCGCCGCTCCGAAAGGCGCTCGAGCAATTTGGCCATCGGCCGGCCCAACTCGACGAACGGGCGGACCCAACCGCGGTCGCGCGCCCAGTCGACGGCTTCCGCCAACACGTCGAGCGCCTCGCCGCGGCGGCCAAGCCCGTCGAGCGCCAGCGCCTGCAGCGGCAGCACTTCGATCCAATGGCTGTGCTGATGCAGCGTCTCCGTCACTTGCCGAAGCGATTGCAGCTTTGCCATCGCCCGCTGCAATCTCGGTTCCGCGCCAGCCGCGATGAGCACGCGGCACTCGGTCAAGGCGGGGACTTCCAGCCAGTACAGCAGGGGCGTCACCGGCGGGCTCAGGTCGGACGATTGCAGCCAACGCCAGGCGAATTCGAGGTCGCCCTGCAGCAGAGCGAGCCTGGCTTGGCAGGAACGGGCCGCCTCGACGAGTTGCGGATCGTCCATTTCGCGGGCGAATTCGAGCATGCCTCTTGACGTATCCCTGGCGTCGTCCGTTCGTCCCATGAATTGCTGCGTCAGCGCCAGGCCCGCCATCGAATCGACGGCGAACCGACCCTGCATCATGTAGCGCTGCTGCATCAGTGGCGCGTACAGCTCCAATGCCGCCGCCAGGTCGTACGCGTGAAAAGGGCTGAGCGCCGTGACGTAGGACACCCGACCTTCGACGTACGGAGTGGCGTTCTTCTTTCGCCGAACCGGTCGTCTACTCATCGTCTCCGAAATTCGCACCAAATCTCCGGAATGCCAGTAAACGTGGGCCCGCGCGGCAACCAAATCGGTCGTCAGCAACACATCCGACGCATCGGTTGTGCGGGTCCTGTCGTCCAGTCGTTCGATCGCTTTCGTCATTTGTCCGATCATCTGGCGGCTCATCGCCAGATAGATTTCGGCTTTCCCGATTAAGTTTCCGCGTGCTTCGGGAAGCTGCGGCAGCGCCGCCTCCAGAAATTCGCAGCTGCGTTTGCCTTCGCCACGCCAGTAATAAACGATGCCCCGCAGCAGGTTGAGTTCTCCGAGCGTTTCGTCATCGGTCAGCTCTTCATCGACCAGCGTCTCGATTTGCTCGACGATGGCGCTGATCTCGTCCAACCGGGTCCGTTGACTGGCAGCCCAGGCCTGTACCGACAGCAGCTTCGGTCGCTGCCGCGTGACGGCCTCGGGGATCATGTTCAGCCACTCGGAACCATAGGGCCAATTCTCGAGCGCGTCGTACCTGTGGCGTTCCACGATATCGGCCGCGCCGGCTGGATCGCCGGCCGCCAGCGCGTGACGGACAGCTTCCTCGATCAGGCCCTCGCGCTCGAGCCAGGCGCTGGCCCGGCCGTGTAGCGCGGCGATCTGCTCCGGGCTCCGATGGCGCTTCAACTCGTTTTGCAGTAGCCCTTGAAACAGATGGTGATACCGGAACCACTCGCCATGCGCGTCGAGCGCGATGGTGAAAAGGTTGCCCCGCTGCAGCGCGCCCACGAACTGCCGTCCGCCGACGTCGGATGCCGAGGGTGCACCGTCCGCCGCGCATACGGCGTCGCACAGTGCCGGACAGAACCGGTCGAGGATGGCGCTCTGCAACATCCAGTCCTGCATTTGCGGCGCCTGGTCGGCGACAACCTCCTGCAACAGGTACTCCCGCGTGTTCTGGAATCCGCCCTGCAGGCGCCGCAGGAAGGTATCGGGGTCGTCGCGCGGGCGGATGGCCAGGGTCGCCAGTCTGAGGCCGACCGCCCAGCCCTCCATCTCCCCGTGCAGATTGTCGACCGCCTCGTCGCTCACGGCGGCGGTGTGCATCCGCTCCAGCAGCGCTCGGACTTCCCCTCGGCTGAAGCGCAGGTCCTGCATGCGGACTTCCGTGACCTGACCTCTGGCCCGCAGCGTCGCAAGCGGCAGCGGCGGATCGCGCCGGGTGGCGATCGCCAGGTGCAAGGGGATCGGCGGGTGCGTCAACAACCGGGAGATCAGCTCGTGGACCGGAGAGCGGGCGTCGATGAGATGGTAGTCGTCCAGGACCAGGATGATGGGCCGGTCAAGCGAATCCAGGTCGTTGCTAAGGCTCAGTGCCAAGGCGGACAGGGGCGGCAGCTGCGGCGCCGTCGCCAAGGCTCAGAGTGCCTTGGCACGCATCCGGGAACGCGCTCTGGACCGCGGCGACGGCATACTGCACGAAACCGCGCAGGTCACTGTCGCCCTCGTCCAGCGAGAGCCAGGCGCCGGGCCAGTAGCCGCTCTCCAGCCAGCTGCTGAGCATGGCGCTCTTGCCATAGCCTACCGGCGCGGAGACGAGGGTCAGTGGCCGGACCAGTCCGGCGTCGAGCGGCTTGAGCAGGCGCGTGCGAGGCACCAGGTCCGACGTAGTCGGCGGCCGGGTCAGCTTTGAGCGCAAAATGCCAACGTCCGTGGCCGGCGCCTCCCCGGAGCCTTCATCGGAGATCCCCTCCACGTAGGCCGAGACCACCGTGGGTGTAATCTCGCGGCAGAGATATGTCTTGCCGCGCATGACCGTGCGGATGCCCGCGACCAGCTCATTGGCCGCGCTCTTCTTCAGCAGATAGCCGGCGGCACCGGCGCCGAGCATGTCGTCGACGACGTGCATGGTGGCGTGGTTCGAAAGCGCCAGCACTTTGCAGTGCGAGGACTCGGCGAGGATCTGCCGAGTCGCCGCGATGCCGTCGAGCTCGGGCATGGTGACGTCCATGACCACGACGTCGGGTTGCAGCGCCCGCGCCTGCGCAATCGCCGCCGCACCGTCGCCGGCCCCGCCGACGACGTCGATGTCCGCTTCCTCGCTCAGCAGCGCCGCCAACCAGTTGCGCTGCACGGCGTGGTCGTCGGCCAAAAGCACTGTTGTCGCAGTCTGTTCGCGTTTCGGCATGGCTCTTCGACAAGAGGGGCCGGTGCAACCCCCTTCCAGCCCCCTTCGGGGTGAACTGCTACCAATCCAGAACCCGGTCGCCGTAACGAGTTCGGTGTTTTCAGGTCGCGGCGGCAAGCGCCAATGGCAAGTTTGCCGCCGGTCGGCCTAACGGATGCGCTTACTGGTAAAGCGGTGGCCGATCATCGACAGGATGATGATGCGGTTGAAAAAGTACTCCCCATAGTAGCCCCCAAAACCCGTGCCGACGACGCTCGAATCGATGAATTCGACAATCAAGGCAGATAGCGCGCGGTTGACAGCCGTCAAGGAGAGTCGGGGGCCGCCGGCCGAAGCTGGGCTGTCGCCAAGGAGGGGCAGCCATGGCCGGCGAGGCCGTCGTCGACGCTCCGGGACTGGCGCGGGTTCCCGAGAATCTGCTGCGCGAGCCCGTCGAGTACCTGCTGGCCGAGCACTTCCGCCAGCAGGAGGTCTGCCGCATGCTGGCGGCCCTCGCCGGCGCGCCCGAGCCTGGCGCGCTGGCGGCGACGGTCGCGGCGGCACTGCGGTATCTCGCGGAAGACCTGCCGCTGCACATCGCCGACGAGGAGCAGGACCTGTTCCGCTGCTTGCGCGGCCGCTGCCTTGAAGAGGACGGCCTCGGCTCGATCCTCGGCGTGCTGAACGCCGAGCACGAGCGCGACGAGACGCTGGCGGCGACGCTGGTCGCCGACCTGCGGGAGCTTGCCGCCGGCCGCGCGCCCGCGGACATGGCGGCGTTCCGGCACGCCGCCGCCGTCTACAGCGAGACCCAGCGCCGCCACGTCGCCTGGGAGAACGGCGTGCTGCTGCCGCTCGCCCGGCGCCGGCTGACGCCCGTGGACTGGATCGACCTGGGCCGCCGGATGGCGGCGCGCCGCGGCATCGACTACCCGGACTGAGGGGTCAGGCGGCGTCCTCGTCGCCGCCGGCCAACCGCCGCAGTTCGCCGACGTCGGGGATGGAGATGTCGCGCGCCTCGACCGCGATGCCACGGTCCTTGAGGCGCGAGAGGCTGCGCGAGAAGGTCTCGGGCTGCATGCCCAAGCGCCCCGCCACCAGCGCCTTGTCGACCGGCAGGCGCACGACTGCCGGGCCCGACTCGACGGACGCGAGGCGCACGAGGAAGGCGGCGACGCGCTGTTCCGACGACTGCAGCGTCAGCTGCTCGACCTGGCGCACCAGACGGCGCAGGTGCACCGACATGCTGGCCATGATGTCGAAAGCCAACTCGCTGTCGTTGCGCAGCTTAGCCTTCAGCGGCCCGGCCGGCACCGAGAGCACGCGCGAACGACCGACGACCAGCGCCGTCACCGGGAAGTTGCCGCTCTCGAACATGGCCGCCTCGGCGAAGGACTCGCCGGCGGTGAACGCCGCGATGACAGCCTCATGGCCGTCGCTGCGCTGGCGCACCAGCTTCACCCAGCCGTCGAGCACGACGAAGAACCGGTCCGCCGGCTCGCCCTGCGTGAACAGCATGGCGCCGTCCTCGTAACCGCGCACGGCGGAGTCGATCAACAGGTCGCGCACGCGGTTGGCGTCGAGATGGGCGAACAGCGGCACCTGCGCCAACCGCTGCATCTCGGTCGGCACGACGCCGGTGCAGCGCTCGAAGCGCTCGGGATCGACGGTGGGCTGGGGCGGTCGGGCGTCCATGGTCGTCCGTCTGCAGGGGCAGACGGGGAGCTTAGCGGACGCGATCCGGTCTGTTAGGGGCGCGTGGCGGATCTCAGGCGGGGTCGATACGGCGCCCGTCCAGCCAAGCCGCGTCGGCGCCCGTGGCGCGCAGCAAACCGGGCGCCGCCACCGGCAGCACGGCGAGCGCGGTCGACAGCGCGTCTGCGGTCGTCGCCCGTGGGGCGATGACCGAGACCGCGGTGGCGCGGTCAGCGCTGCGGCCCGTCGCCGGGTCGAACAGGTGATGGAAGGGTCCGCCGAAGCGCGTGCCGTCCTGGCGCGAGGTCGCGACCGCGCGGTCGGTGAGGTCGATCGTCGGGCCATCCGCGCCGCCCTGCGCGATCCGCCACGGCGTCCCATCCGGGCGGCCATCCAGCGCCCGCACTTCGCCCAGGTCGATCAGCACATGGGCCAGCCCGGCGCGGCGCAGCAGTTCCGCGACGCGGTCCGTCACATAGCCCTGGGCAATGCCGTTCAGCGTCACCGCCATGCCGGGGCGGAGTGAAATCCGGGCACTGTCGACCGCCACCGCGCGATGGTCGACCAGCGCCCGCGCACGGTCGATGGCCTCGGCAGCGGGGCCGGCGGGGTCGGCGTCGGCCGCGGCGAAGTGAGCGGCGTACAATCTCCACAAAGGCTGCACGGTGGGGTCGAACGCGCCACCCGTCAGCGCCGCGACCGCCTTGGCCTCGCTCAGCAGCGCCACGAGTTCGGGCGGCGGCGCGTCAAGCGCGCCGGCGCGGTTCAGCTGGCGGATCGCGGAACCCGGCCGGTAGAGGCTGAAGATCGCCTCCAGGCGCGCGATTTCGGCGACGCAGGCTGCGACGATGCGCTCGGCCGCCGCGCGGTCCGGGTAATGCAAGAGGATCGTCGCCTCCGCACCCAAGGCGACGCCGCGCCAGCGATAGGTGCGCGGGCTGGCCGCGGCGCCGAACGGCAGCGCCAGGCCGGCCGCCGCGGCACCGATCAGCAGGTGTCGCCGGGTGACCATTCAGCCCTCCCAACCAAACACGTCGTCGGGCGTCACGTCGGCGAGGTCGACGATGCGCCCGCCGTGGCGGTCGACGAAAGCCTGGGCCGCGTCCTGGCTGGCGAAGGGCACGGCTTCGGGCAGGCCCATGCCGCCGCGCCGGTCGCTCTCCAGCACGAAGCGCGCCCGGTCGGCCAGCACCCAGGCGCCAGCCGCCGGCGCGTCCCAGTCGCCGGCGCGGCCCATGTCGTTGACGTAGACGGCGACGACCCAGGCCTCGCGCTCGGGGATCATCAGATAGGCGATGGTGTCGCGCACGCTGGGGAACCACAGCGGCGCGTCGCGGCCGTCGAGCCAGATCTGGCCCTTGGGGCCGGGGTGGTTGCCGACGACCATGCCGCAGAAGTGGGCGCTGGCCTCGCCGGCCGGCTCGAGCGGCGCCGGCAACGCGGCGACGTCTTCCTCGTTGCACGCCATGAGCAGGACGGCGGCAAGCGCGAGCGCAATGAAACGCATGGTCACACCTCCTTGCGCTGGAACAGCAGCGTGGCGAAGGCCAGCGGCACGAGCGCCCAGGCGATCAGTGCCGCCGTCAGCGTGGCGCGGCCGAAACCGGCCGCGGCGCCGACGCCGGTCATGCCGGACAGCACCGCGGCCTCGGGCGCGCCGGTCAGGTTGTAGAGGCGGAACACCTCGGCCGGGTTCGCCAGCAGCAGCAGATTGAACGCCTCGACCGGGATCGCCGCGTCGCCGCCGAGCGCGATGAGCGCGCCCAGGAGCGCCGTGTCGTAGAGCAGCACGAAGACCAGCCAGACCGCGACGGCGATGCCGCCGGCGGTCGCGCGCTGGGGCGTCGCAACGCTGACGACGTAGCCGAAGGCGATGAACACCGCGCCCAGGAGGATCGACGAGCCGATCAGGCCGGCGAAGGCGCGCCAGTCGGCGGCCCCCGTCTCGCCGGTCAGTGCGACGGCGACCCCGGCGGCGCCGTAGCCCAGCACGGTGGCGAAGGCCAGGATCGCGACGTGGCCCGCGAACTTGCCGAACACGACCTGCCAGCGCGCCACGGGGTAGCTCAGCAGCAGCGCCAGGGTGCCGCGTTCGGCCTCGCCGACGATGGCGTCGTAGGACAAGAGCAGCGCGATCAAGGGCACGAGGAAGACGCTGAGGCTCGCGAGACTCACCAGCGTGACGATCAGCGGGCTGACCTTGACCGAACCAGTCGGCACGCTGCCGGCGAGGGCCAGCGACAGGGCCAGCGCCGCCAGCAAGAGCGTCGTCGCCAGGACCCAGCGATTGCGCAGGCCGTCGCGAAACTCCCGCACGGCGATGGTGAGCGCCTGCTCCATCTAGAGCTCCCCTCGCCCATGGTAGTGGGCGTAGATCTCTTCCAGCGTCGGCGGCGCCAGGTCGACGTCGACGACGTCGGGCCCGAGCGCGGCGATGCGGCGAAGCAGCGCCAGTTTGCCGCTCGCAGCGCAGCTCAAATGCACCGCGCGGTCGTTGACGTAGTCGCTGGCGCCCAGTTGCGCGGCGACGTCCCGGGCGCGGCCGGGCTGGACGGCGACCTTGACCCAGATCGGCAGGGCGGTGGCCTGGCGCAGCTCGGCCAGCGTCGCGCAGGCGACGAGCGTGCCGGCGTTCATGATTGCCACCCGGTCGGTGCGCGCCTCCATCTCCGTCAGCGCGTGGGACGACAGCACCACGGTGGTGCCGGCCGCGCGCAGGTCGTTGAGGATGCCGTAGAATTGCCCACGCAACGCCGGGTCCAGGCCGGTCGTCGGCTCGTCGAGCAGCAGCAGGCGCGGCGCGCCGAGCAGCGCCTGGGCGAGGCCGAGACGCTGGCGCATGCCCTTCGAATACGTGCCGATGCGCCGGTCGGCGGCGTCCGCGAGGCCGACCGTGTCCAGCAGTTCGGCGCACTGGGCTGCTGGCGCGCCCTTCAGGCGGGCGAAGAAGCGCAGCGCCTCGCGGCCCGTCATCGCCGGCTTGAAGGCGACGTTCTCCGGCAGATACCCGAGCTGCCGGCGCATGTCGGCGGCGTGACGCGCGGTGGGCGCGAGACCCAGTACCCGCACGTCGCCGCCGCTGGGCCGCAGCAGGCCCAGCACCAGCTTCATCAGCGTCGTCTTGCCGGCGCCGTTGTGGCCGACCAGCGCCAGGCACTCGCCCTCCGGGATGGCGAGGTCGATGCCGCGCACGGCCTCGAGGCGGCCGAAGCGCTTTGAGACGCCCGAGAGCGTGACGCTGTCGGTCATCCCGCCTCCTCCGGCACGCGCATCAGCGGCGCGGTGTCGACGACGCCGCCCGGGTGCAGCCCAGGGAAGCGCGCCTGGGCCCAGCGCAGCGCCGTGATCGCCGGGCTGTTGAGGAGGAGTTTCGCCGCCGGGTAGCGCCAAACCAGCTGGTCGACGACGTCGTTGGGCCGGTAGGGCCGGTCGGCGATGCCGTCGCCGTCCAGATCGAAGGACGGGTTGTCGCTCCAGTAATTCCCGCGGCCGGCCTCGGACCAGTCGAGCCAGCGCGTGCCGACGTACTTGACCTGGGTGCGGTTGCCGACGAAGGCGTTGCCGGAGAGCGCGTTGCGCTCCGAGCCGGCGGTGAAGTGCACGCCGATGTCGCAGCCCTCGAAGCGGTTGTCGCGAAAGGCGTTCTTGTTCGAGTTGTAGATGAAGACGCACTTGTGACCGCCTGGCGCGACAATGTTTTTCTCGATCACACTTTCGTTGGCGTAATTCAGGAGAACCCCGTGGTCGCGGTCGCCGACGGAGCGGTTGCCGCGCACGTGCAAGCGCTTGGAGAACATCAAGGCAAACCCGGCGTGGTTGCCGGTCGAGACGTTGTCCACGAGCTCGCTGTCGTTCGTGTACATGTAGTGGATGGCGAACCGCAGGTCGCGGAAGCGGTTGCCGCGGAACGTGTTGCGCTTGCTCGTCGTGACGAAGATGCCGTCGCGGCCGTGGGCCACGTGATTGTCGGCGATAACCGAGCCGGGCGCGTTCCACAGCTGCACGCCATTGCCGCGCTCGTTCATGCGCAGGTCGCTGCGTCCGACGATTGCGTTGCCGCGGACCAGCGCGTCGTCCGGCCCCCACAGGTAGACGCCGATCAGGTTGCGCTCCAGGCGGTTGCCCACGATGCGTGCCCGATCCCCCGCCTTGTCGACGAAGATACCGCTGTCTTGTTCGGACAGGTCCTTACCGGAATTGCGTATTGTCAGTCCCGTAATAGTCACGTCCGGCGCCGACACTGTGATGACGTTGCCGTGGCCACCGCCATCGACGATGGCCCCCGGCACGCCAGCCAACGTGACCGGCCGGTCGATCGCGACCGGCCCCGGATGCACGCCCGCCGCCAACCGCAGCGTCGCCCCCGGCGCCGCCGCGGCCAGCGCCGCCGCGAGGGTGCCGGGGGCGACGTCAGCGGCCGCCGCGGCGGGGACGAGCCCCACCGCGGCGATCAGCCAGGCGATGCAACGAGCCACGGTTAGCCGACCCGCGGCTCGACCAGCATCCGGCCGCGCATCTCCATGTGGAGCGCGTGGCAGAACCACTGGCAATAGAACCAGTGCACGCCGGGGCGGTCGGCGATGAAGGTCGCCGAAGCCGTCGCCTGCGGGCCGACTTCGAAGGCAATGCCGTAGTTCGCCAGTGTGAAGCCGTGGGTCAGGTCGTCGACGTCGTCGATGTTGGTGACGTAGACCGTCACTTCATCGCCCTGCTTCACGGTGAACTTCTCGAGGCTGAACACGGGTGCAGACGAGTACATGTAGACCCGCACCTTGTTGCCGTCGCGGATCACTTCGTCGGCGCCGTCCTCGAGCTCGACGCCGTCGCGCGCCGCCTGGGCCCGCGCGTCCTCCCAGGTCGGGTCGTTGCGGTCCCAGACCTGCAGCGGGTTGACCTTCGAGCGGTGCACGATGATGCAGTCGTGCGGCTCGGCGAAGGTCGGGCCGTCGTGCACGACCTCCATGCGGTCGCCCGTGATGTCGATCAGCTGCTCGTTCTCCGGCTTCAGCGGGCCGACGTTGATGAACCGGTCCTTGGAGAACTTGTTGAGCGACACCAGCCACTTGCCGTCGGCCTCGTTGGTCTCGCCCATCGAGGTGTGGTTGTGGCCGGGCTGGTAGTGCACGTCGACCTTGTCGAGGATCGGGTCGACGTCCTCGCCGGCGAACTGGCGCCTGGCCAGATCCAGGTTCCACTTGGCCACCTGGCTGTCGAGGAACAGGGTGGTGAAGGCGTTGCCCTGGCCGTCGAAGGCGGTGTGCAGCGGGCCGAGACCCAGCTCCGGCTCGGCGACGATGGCGCCCCGCGGCTCGATCTTGTCGTCGAACACATCCGGCAGCTTGGTCACGTCGATCACCGAGACGGTCGGCGACAGCTTGCCGTTGATGACGATGTGCTGGCCGTCGGGCGCCGTGTTGACGCCGTGTGGGCTGTTCGAGATCGGGATGTAGCGGGTGAGGGACGAGCCCTTGCGGCCGTCCAACACCGGCACGTCGTTCATGCGCGTGAAGTCGCCGGCCGCGACGGCCGCCTCGATGCGCTCGATGTCGAAGACGACGGCCCAGTCCTGCTCGTTGGCCGTCATCTCGGCCAGCGTCACGCCCTCCTCGCCGTTGTAGCAGGACGACACGGCGTACTTGCCCTGGTAGTCGGCGTCGACGTTGTCGAGATTGCCGTTGACGATGACCTGCCAGGCGACCTCCATGGTGTCGCCGTCGAGGGCGGTGAAGATCGCGACGTACTTCTCCGGCTCGTCGAGGATCATACCGTCGTTGGGCAGCGGGATGCGGTGCTCGCCGTTGGCGAAGACGTAGCCCGTGCGCGGGTACTTCTGCGGCCGCATGCCGTGGATGTCCGAGGCATTGGGGATCTCGACGATCTTGTCGCACTTCATGACGTCGCAGCGGATGCGGGCGACGCGCGTATTGGCCTTGTCGTTGATCCACAGATAGCGGCCGTCATAGGTGCCGTCGGTGAACGACATGTGCGGATGGTGCGCATCGCCGTTCAGGTATGTACCGCCGCGCGTCGAGAGGAACTCCCGCGTCTCCGGCGTCAGGCCCTCGGTGAGGATCTTGAGGCTTTCGTTGGTCTGACCCCAGCCGGTGGCGCTGCAGCGGTTGAACACCGGAATGCGCATGAGTTCGCGCATCGACGGTACGCCGAGGATACGCACTTCGCCGGACTGGCCGCTGGACCAGAAGCCGTAGTACTCGTCCAGATCGCCGGGCTCGACGGCGGCGGCACCAGTCGCTGCCCGCGCCGCGCGCGGCGCCAGCGCCGCCGTGCCGGCAGCCCCCAGCCCCGCACCGGTCGCCGCGGTGACACCGGCCATGGTGGCCAGCGACGCACCGCCCCCCAACAGGTCGCGGCGGCTGAGGCCGTGGCCGTCGGCGGTTTTCTTGCTTTCGTCACCCATCGTGGGGTCCTCCTCGTGGTGAGTCGTGGCACACGGCGTCAGTCGCCCGACGCCATGCTTTGCGACTGTTTCCCCAGGCGCCGCTCGCGCCTGAGGCGTTTCTCGATGACCACCGGGCAGCGGTGGTCGTCGTAGTAGAGTTCCTGGCAGTGCAGGCAGTAGAGACACTCGTTCGGGTTGATGTGCCCGTCCGGGTGGATCGCCTGGACCATGCATTCGCCGGCGCAGCGGTGGCAGGGCGAGCCGCACTCCTTGTAGCGGCGCAGCCACTCGAACATGCGCAGCCGCCCGGGGATCGCCAGCGCCGCGCCCAGCACGCACAGATAGCGGCAGTAGAAGCGCTCGATGAACAGCCCGGCTGCCAAGAGCGCCACGGCGAAGGCGACGAAGCCCCATTCACGGGCGAAGCGCAGCACGATGGCGGTCTTGAAGGGCTCGACCTCGGCCGCCTGTTCGGCGAGGGCCAGCGAGTGGAACGAGAGGCCGAACAGCCCCAGGAACAGGACGTACTTCACCGGCCAGATGCGCTCGTGCAGGCCCCAGGGCACGGTCACCTGCGGCACGCGCGCCAGCTTGGCGAGCTTGTTCATCAGCTCCTGCAGCGCGCCGAAGGGGCAGAGCCAGCCGCAATAGGCGCCGCGGCCCCAGAACAGGAGCCCGGCGGGGACGGCCAGCCACAAGAGGAAGATCAGCGGCTCGGTCAGGAAGAACTCCCAGCGGAACTTGGTCAGCATGGCGTTGGCGAACGTCATCACGTTGACGACCGAGAGCTGGGCGTTGGCGTAATAGCCGATCCAGACGACCGTGAAGATCAGGAAGCCGGTGCGGACGCGGTTGGCGAGGCGCGGCCGCCGCACCAGCCAGTCCTGGAAGAAGAAGACCGCGGTGAGGACGGCGAGCGCCACGGCGAGCACGGCGATGTCGACGACCCGCGTCTGCCACAGGCGCTGCCACAGCGGCGTGTCGTCATAGCCGGCCAGGGGCGCGGCCACGGCCGCCGGCGGGGCGACCGGCGTCTCGGTCAGGATGTAGCGGTCGGGCGGGATGTAGCCGATCGCGGACGTTGTGAAGACCTTTTCGAGGGCGCCCGTCGCCCGCTGCACCAACAACTGCAGGCGCCACGGCTCGGCCGGGTCGAATCCCGCGTCCTCCGGGATAAGGAACAGCCCGATCTCCTTGAAGCGCGGCGCGTCGGCGGGCGCGAGATCGCCCAGACGCTTGTAGCCGCGGTCGCGGAACCGCACGCTCGCCTCACCCTGGATCAGCTGGATGCGGTCGAAGATGCCGCCGCGCACGTAGCCCGAGCCGCGGAACGAATAGCGTCCGTTGCCGGCGACCAGGATCGCCTGCTGACCCGGCGCCAGGCGGTCCAGCATGTTCTTGTACTCGGCCTCGCCCAACAGGCTGCGGCCGATCGTCGGGATCGTCGCTAGCGTGACGTAGAGGTCGATGAAGACATCGCCGGGCTCACCGCGCTCCGGCCGGTCGATGGCTTTCTGGTTGCCGGTGACGGCGAAGGCGTCGTTGACGTCGCCGACCGTGAGCTTGAGCCGCCGCACCGAGCCGTCGCCCAACAGCGAGCGCCAGTCGGCGGTCTCGCGCATGTCGGGGTCGATGGTGCGGCGCGGCCCCGGCGCGGCGGTCGCGACCGGCGCCAGCCCGCCGAGCCCGCGGCTGTGCGCGACCCGGATCGCCGCGCGCTTGATCGAGTCGTCGATGACCATGATCGTCACCGTGGCGCCGCTGACGATGTCGACGGGCGCCAGCGCAAGGGGTCGGCTGGCAACTTCCACGACGTTCAGGTCCCGGTAGCCGGCGATGAAGTCGATCACGCGGTGCTCGGGTATGCCCGCCAGCACGATGGGCTCGTGGTGTTCGACCAGCACGGCGCCGGCGATCACGCCCTCCAGCGTCATGCCGACGACGATGTCGATGGGCTTGCCGGAATAGCCGATGGAATTGGCCGCGTCGGTGGTGAGGAAGGCGACGCCGACCCGCTCGCCGCCGCGCAACACCTCGGCGGCCGGCGGGTCGCCTGCGACGGAGCCGAAGGCGTCAGCGCCGGGGACCAGGTCGGCGGGGGCGAGCGTCGCGAGAAATCCGCCGAGCCGACTCGACTGGGCCGACGCAGGACCGGGCGCCGCCAGCCCGCAGACGAGGCCGACGACGGCGATCAGCGCCCATACGCACCAGACTGGCGCGCGCCGTCCCTGCACTTCGGATCTCCCTTGCCCGACCCCTCGGCGCCGCCCGATGGGCGGCACTTGGCTGCGAAGCTAGGTCGGTCGGGGGTGGCGGTCCTTGACAGATGTCAAAGTCGGACCCGTCGGGCGTGAACGACCACCCGAGAACCGCCGCGACAGGCTGATTCCGCGCCCTCAGATTGAAAACGCCCCGGCACCTGGCCTACCATTGCTCGTTTAGGACCTGGTTCGTACCGGCCGGCTACGACCATTGCAGTGGATGACCGCCATGATCGCGAGACGGGACTACAGCCTGAATGGAGCGGAGACGAAGCACGCCTGGGAGCGCGGCCTGGTCTCGGCCGAATGGTACAAGCCGCCGGTGCCCCGCGCGCGCATGAAGGAGTTGATGCAGCGCAGCGACTTCCCGGCGGCCTGGCACGTGCTGCTGTGGTTGGCGCTGATCGCCCTGTTCGGCGCGCTGGCCTTGGCGACCTGGGGCACCTGGTGGGGGGTGCCGGCGTTCCTGTTGTACTGCATGATCCTGACCGGCTCATCGGACCCACGCTGGCACGAATGCGGCCACGGCACGGCGTTCAAGACGCAGTGGATCAACACGATCGTCTATCATTTCGCCTCGTTCTGGCTGCTGCGCGAGCCGACGGTGTGGCGCTGGAGCCATGCGCGCCACCACACCGACACGATCATCGTCGGCCGCGACCCGGAGATCATCACGCCGCGGCCGCCGGACGTCTGGGGGCTGTTCCTGACGTTCTTCAACCTGCGCGGTGGCCTGATCACGATCAAGCACGTCTTCATCCACGCCACCGGCAAGATGACCTTCCCCGAGGAGGACTTCGTTCCGAAAGAGGAGTGGTGGAAGGTCTATGCGGCGGCACGCGCCTGGATCGCGGTGTGGGCGGCGGTCATCGTCGTCGCCATTGCGACCGGCTCGATGCTGCCGATCTATTTCGCCTTCCTGCCGCCGTTCCTGGGGCACTGGCTGGTGCTGTTCTTCGGCGCGACGCAGCACCTGGGCCTGGGCGATGACGTGCTGGACCATCGCCTGAACTCGCGCACCATCTACATGAACCCGGTGTTCCGCTTCCTCTACAACAACATGAACTACCACGTGGAGCATCATATCTTCCCGACGGTGCCCTACCACGCGCTGCCGGCGCTGCACGAGGAATTGAAGGACTACCTGCCACCGCCCTACCCCAGCACCTGGGCGGCCTATAAGGAACTGGTGCCGGCCCTCGCCCGACAGCTGCGCGAGCCCGACTTCTGGGTCCATCGGCCATTACCGGAAGCCGAGCCCGGCGACGCCGCGGCGGCGCCCGCGGCCTAGCGCGGCCGCGCGCCGGCCGGTCCCATCGTCGCCCAACCGATCGTCGCCCAACCGATCGTTATCGTCGGCGCCGGCCAGGCCGGCGGCGGCGTCGCGGCGGCGCTGCGCGGCGAGGGCTTTGCCGGCCCGCTGGTCCTGATCGGCGAAGAGCCGCACCCGCCCTACGAACGGCCGCCGCTGTCGAAGGCGGTCCTGGTCGGCGATGCCGCGCCGGACAGCTCGCGGCTGCTGCCGGACGCGGCGTTCGCCGCGCTCGATCTCGACTTCCGCCCCGGCGTGCGCGTCGACGCGATCGACCGCGCGGAAAGGACCGTGACGCTCGGCGACGGCACGACGCTGCCCTACGCGCGCCTGGTGCTGGCGACCGGCGGCCGCGCGCGCGTCGTGCCGATCGACGGGCTGTCGCCGGCGCAGACCTTCACGCTGCGCACGCTCGAGGACTCGCTGGCGATCGGCGCAGCACTCGCCACGGCCAAATCCGCGCTGATCGTCGGCGGCGGCTGGATCGGCCTCGAGATCGCCGCGGCCGCGCGTCGCCTGGGCGCTGAGGTGACGCTCGTAGAGCTCGCCGAGCGGCTGTGCCAGCGCGCCGCGCCGCCGATCGTGTCCGAATGGCTGCTGAGGCTGCACACCTCGCGCGGCGTCGACGTCCGGCTCGGGGACTCGGTCGCCCAGGTAACGGACGGCGCGGCCGAACTGGCCTCCGGCGCCATCGTCCCCGCCGACATGGTGGTGATCGGCGTCGGCCTCGTCGCGAACGACGAGCTGGCCCGCGCCGCGGGGCTGGCGTGCGCCGACGGCATCCTGACCGACCCCTGCGGCCGCACTGACGATCCCGCGGTGTTCGCCTGCGGCGACGTCGCGGTGTTTCAGCTTCCGGGGGCACCGCAGCCGATGCGGCTCGAGTCCTGGGCCAACGCGCAGCACCAGTCGGTCGCCTGCGCCCGCGCGGTGCTCGGCCAAGACGCCGCCTACGAGGAAATCCCCTGGTTCTGGTCCGACCAGTACGACAAGACCGTCGAGATCCTCGGCTTTCCGCCGGCGGGCGAGCCGGTGGTGCGCGGCGACCTTGCCACCGACAGCTTCATGCTGTTCTGGCTCGACGGCGCGCGGCTCGTCGCCGTCGCCGCGGTCGACGGCGGCAAGGACTTCAAGATCGCCCGGCTGCTGATAGAGCGGCGGGTCCCGGTCGAGGCGGCGGCACTGGCGGACGAGACGGTGCGGTTGCGCGGCCTGCTCTCGCGCTAGAGCGGGATTCCCGTAGGCGGAATCATTTTGGGGTTTCCGCGCGGGCGAGGTTCTGATTCAAGATGTGTGCTGGATGAGGAGGCCAGCATGCATGGCACGACCTCTGTCGAACGATCTTCGTGAGCGTGTTGTGGCTCGCCATGAGGCGGGCGAGAGCATTCGGGC